>Ga0102962_1000949_pt1 | contig 12070 bp, 6 predicted proteins | sample SalPonF2_C_D2_MG_FD_84519 | JGI IMG/M metagenome (GOLD analysis project Ga0102962, IMG submission 84519) | Salt pond soil microbial communities from South San Francisco under conditions of wetland restoration - Salt Pond MetaG SF2_C_D2_MG ...
ACCCGGCGCGTCTTGCATCTTCGGAGATGTTCGTCGACTGGGCGTTGTGCGAGGGTGTATGCGGCGGCGGCACGGGCCGGTTGATTTCGATGTCCTCGCCGAAGTAATATTTTCGGGCTTCCGGGTTGCTGAGCACCTCGTCGGGACATCCGTGGCAGAGGACTTTGCCGGCGCGGATGACGTAGCTACGGTCGGTGATCTGCAGCGTCTCGCGCACCTGATGGTCGGTGATCAGGATGGCGATTCCCTCGGTTCGCAGACGGCGAATGATCTGCTGAATGCTGGCGATCGTCACCGGATCGATGCCCGTGAACGGCTCGTCGAGCAGGATGATTCTCGGGTTGGATACCAGCGCCCGGGCAATCTCCAATCGGCGTCGTTCTCCGCCCGATAGCGACATAGCAAGCGATTTCCGCAGCTTTGTGATGTCGAACTGCTCGAGCAATTCGTCGCACCGGCGACGTCGCGTCTTGCGGTCGATTCCGAGCATCTCCATCACGCCGAGCAGGTTCTTTTCGACCGAGAGCTTGCGAAAGACGCTCGACTCCTGGGCCAGATAGCCCATGCCTCCGTCGCGGGCACGGCGGTACATGGGCCAGGTGGTCACGTCGACGCCGCCGAGAAAGACTTTGCCGGCGACCGGTTCGATCATTCCGCAAGTCATACGAAAGCTGGTCGTCTTCCCTGCTCCGTTGGGCCCGAGCAGGCCGACGATCTCACCTCGCTCGACGCGGAAATCGACGCCGTCGACCACGCGGCGAGTACCGTAGAGTTTTACCAATCCTTGGACATCCAACATCGGTCCGATCCATGGTTCCGGGTGTTATTGACACGAGCTAGCGGACGAGTCGCATCTTGGCGAAGTTCGGGAAGTACGGAAACGGGATTTGCGTACCCGGCAGCTTGTCTCGCGAATGGGGCCAGTAGACATAAAGTGCTTTGCCGATCAACAATCGGCGGTCAACGAAATACTCGTTTTGTTCGAGAGGCCAGAGCCGGCTGTCTTTGCTCTTGGCGCTGTTGTCGCCCAAGGCGAGGAACTGATTATCTTCGAGCGGAAACTCGGCGGGCGGCATCCGTTGGTTCTCGTCCCACATCAGCGGATTCCGCAAAACGTTCTTCGCGTATTCATAGTCGATAAAATCCGTCAGCGGGTCGGTCGAGCGCCTCATACCGTAGCCTCCATCATAACCTCCGACGGAGATGTAGTAGAGATCGCGGAAGATCTTCAAGTGGTCGACATGCAACGAGGCTCCGCCGGCCACACCGACGCCGACGGGCGACAGATCGGCCTGCGTGGGTCGCATGTCCTGCAGAGGAGAATACTCGGTCGGCCCGTCGAACGTAACGACTTCACCGTCGACCCAAAGTCGGAGTTGATCGTCGACGTTGGAGAACGTCACTTCATGTTTGCCCGGCTCGCGAATGGCGGTCGGTGCGGTGGGGTGAAAGTCGTCGAGCCCTTCGACGAGAAGGACGGCCGAACCGTTCGCCAGATCGATGCGGCATTGCATGTGCCGCCCACCCTCGATGAGTTCGAAGACGGCTTCTCCGACGTTGCTTTTGGCCTCGATCGTGCAACTCAAGGCGAGGTCACCGACCCAATGAAGCCCGGAGCTCCCCGGTTCGGGGCCCATGTCTCGCGATTGCAGACCGGTGTTGTACGGATTGAAGTCGGAGATCAATTGCGGCTCGACCCGCGGCATAGGGGGCTGCCCGTCGTTGGCAAGGGCTTCGTGCCATTGTAGAGTGGTCGGCACGAGATGCCGGTAGCGAATCCAGCTGTCACCAGAAACAGAACCGTCGAGTTGGAACGAACGGTAGTCGTCGTCGGTCGACGAACTCGCGGCGTTGCCTTCGGCTTGCCACCTGGGCGTCCAACCGTACTTAAGAATCGCGGGTGTCGTGTCGTTGTCGAAAACCGGCTGAAGCATGGCGAGCAGTTTCTGCGGCGATTTTCGCGCGATCGTGAAGCGACTCTCGGGTTCGGCGGTGGGACGATGAAAAATGTCGCCGTTTTCGATGCGAATCGTTTCGCCAGGCAGGCCGACCAGTCGCTTGATGAAATTGGTCTTTGCCCCGCCCGGATACTTGAAAACGGCCACATCCCAGCGTTTCGGATTGGAAAACTGATAGGCAAACTTACTGACCAGAATGCGGTCGCCCTTGCAGGACGGATAATCTTCGCCGAGCGAGTTGTCCGGCCCGACATCCATTGGAAAGCGACACATCGGGCAGACGCATTCGACGACTGAATATCCCGGTTGCTTCCTGTGGCCGTTCTGGTCGACTTCGTCGCTGGCGCTGACCTGAAAGGCGTAGCCACACACGGGGCATTGTTCGAGGTCCTTGTGCCGCCCCATCAATGTCGGTGCCATCGAGCCGGTCGGAATGACGAATGCCTCGGCCTCGAATGTGCGAAACAGAAAAGCCAGCACGAAGGCGACGACCACCGATTCGATCGTTTCACGGATGGCGGCTGAGGAAGAAGCACGGCTTGCCAACGCCTCGGGCGAGGACGGCGCGCGGCGGGGCTTGGTTTTGGGGTCCTCGCCTGGAACACGCGATTTCTTTCGTGACATCTAGGAGTCCTTAAAGTATCAGCCTTGGTCTACTGCGCAATACGACTGGTTTTAGCCGCCAATCCACTCTAGCCCGTTGACAAAGGTGTGTGGCATGGCTCACTTGTTAGCCGCGCCACACACGCAACGCGAATCCACACTTGTTCACCGGACTGCCAACAACGCCTGCTCAACAGCACTGACTTTACTACGCCGCCCTGCTCGTGAATGTTCGCCCCCCGGTATGACGGTGCGTCATGTCCCTGAGTTAGCGAATATAGCGGATTTTGGACAGATCGGGAACTTGAAATGTCCAGTTCCACACTTTTACACGCCGGGCAGGGAAATGAACCAGTAACGGCTTTCCCACCAACAACTTAGCGTCAACCGACGGACCGTCGGGCCAGGTCCGACTATCGCCGGAAATCGGGCTGTTGTCGCCGAGCACGAAATACTCATCGTCGGACAATTTAACCGGACGATCCAGTCCCCAGCGACCATTTGGCCCGATCGGGTGGGTATAGTAGACATCTCGATAGACACGAAGGTCGCGGAGTTTCACGCCCAATGCTCGCGATCCGATCGCTAACGAGCCGTTGCGAAGCTCGTTAGAAGCGTGGGGCTCTGGTGGAGATGGGTAATATGTCCGGGTAATGACAGTGCGGCCATTCATTGCCATCAGAAACTGCCGGTCGAACAGCGACACTTCCAACAATAGACCATCGTCAATCGCGGGCAACTCGCCGATGGCGCCGGGCACAGCCTGCCGATTTCGCAAAACCTCCCAACGTCGGCGACTTGGATCGAACCGCACCTCGAAATCATCGCAACCGTCGCCAAGTCGCACCAACAGCAAACCGCTTTGCCCGAAGGTCCGGACCACCCGCAGCGAGAGCATCAGGTCCGTAACCGTGTGGATCTCTTCCTCGCGTCGGACCAGCATCTGGTTGTATCCACAGCGATCGGTAATCGGTTCTTCGTGGAAACGCAGCCAGTCGATGTCTGCAGTGTCGGAAGTCGCCGGGTGAGCGAAGTGGCCGTCGGCCGAACCCCATTGACTGTCGTTGCGACGGCTCTGCCAGTACGACGTGGGAGCCGATGGGCCACGTGCCCGGGCGTTCGCATCATGGACCAGAACGGCCAGCGCCCGTTGTTGCGCGAGGTCCTTGCGTTGAATGCGGCCGTCGACGTACACGTCACCATCGCGGATCTGAATCGATTCGCCGGGCAACCCGACGACACGTTTCGTGTGGATCTGAGCGGCCTGGGTCGGATGTCGGAAGGCTACAACCTCCCAGCGTCGCGGCAGACGCTCAACCTTCCACGGACCGGGCACGCTGAAGTGAAAGGCCGACTTATGAATCAGCAGCCGGTCGCCGGCCAACTCCGTGAGCGAGACGAGATCGTTTTCCGCATAGCCACAATTCGGGCAGGCCGCCTGGGGACGGATTGTCGACGAGTCCGTCCCGCAGTCGAACGGATGTCCGCAGTCCTCGCAGATCACGTGGTAATGTGGTCCGAGAAGCGTCGGAGCCATCGAACCGCTGGCCACCCGGCACGGAAAAATCAGCCCCTCAACGAACCAGGTTCGTAGCATCAGCAGCGCGACAGCCGCGAGGACGCATCGTTGTAGCAAGTGTCGCAGTCGGGAGTGTGTGGTGGGCAACGTTGTGTGCATGTCGCCGGTCGGTTGCTCGCCCAAGGTGAAGGATCTGGGTTGAAGAATCCGGTTCGAAGAAGACGCTCTCTGCTCCATGGTGGTTCACATGGCGAAGAATAGCAACAGTTTTGCCGGATGAAACCCGTCGGACGGGGGGGCACTCTCGTTTCTCCAGGAACGTGGCTGCCCGACGCATGCTAGGTTTTACGAGTGGTTTGTCGCCCAGAGCGGATCGGAACTCACGGGGAAAAGTCCGGCCGAGAAACGGCGATTGCGTAGGGAACCGTTAGCGTCGGGTTTTGTGTTTGCTGCGGCCCATCGCGTCGGCCGCCCTGCGCTGGGGGGCCATCCTGCGCGATGGGCCCGGCTGCGCTATCGAACTGCCAGCTAGTTGAGCAAAAAGCGTGGGCATGCAAACCCCAACCCACGATAGGATTGCGTGAAGGAAACTCGGTCGATGAACGTGTTGCTGCCTCTATTGCCGTTGTTGCTCCCGGTGGTTTTGCCGGAAACGCCGCTGGCGGTGCGCTATCCCGAGGCGACCGAGGTATTCCACTGCACCTTCGACGAGTCGTGGGATAAGAATTTCGATCAATTTCCGGACGGCTGGGAGCGTCAGAAAGGTCCCGGCTATCCGAAGTATGTGGACGTTGCCATCAGCGACGAGCCGGCGGTCGTCGGCGACCGTTGCTTGCGAATCGACCTCGACGGCGGCGCCGCGACCGCCTTCAGCCCACCGATCGTGGTCGGGTCGCTATTCAGCTATGTGCTCGAAGCATATATCAAGACCGACGGTTTGAAGCACGACCGGGCCTACTTCTCGATCACGTTTCTCGATGGCGATCGCTATCGGCTAGAGACTTACACATCTGAAGAAATTGGCGGAACGACCGGTTGGCAGAAGATTCGCCTGGGTCCGATTGCTCCGATCGACAGCGACGTGCGCTCGGCGATCATCGGGCTGCACGTCAAGCCGGGGCACCGCGAAGATCTGAAGGGCTCGGTTCTGTTCGACGACGTCTGGCTGGCACGCCTGCCGAGAATGGCGATGAAAACCTCCAGCCCGAACAACTTCTTCACCGATCCGCGACGCGTCGAGGTTACTTGCACGGCCTCGGGATTCCTCGACGCGGACCCTCGCGTCAAGTTCCAACTGGAAGACGTGATGGGGCACGAACTGGCACAGTTCGAGAGTGCCTTGTCGACAAAACAGGCCGCTGCCAACGCCGCGCTCACGCTCGATAGTTTCGCCGATCAGCAAGTCGGGATGATCGGAAAGGCGAGCTGGAAACCGCCCATCTCGGACGCCGGATTCTATCGCGTTCGAGTGACGATGGCAGGTCGCAAGACGGCGGTCCACCAGCGGGAACTGAATCTGGTCGTGGTCGATCCGCAGCGCAACCCGACCGGCGGTGAGTTCGGATGGACTTTGCCCCAAGGCGACCGGCCGCTGCCGCTGCCGCTACTGAACCAACTAATCAGCCATGCGGGAATCAATTGGGTGAAGTATCCGTTCTGGTACGATGAGACGAGCGAGGATGAAGTCATCACGCGCGTGATCGCCTTTGCCGAACGGCTCAGTGCCGGGGGGATCGAATTGGTCGGCTTGTTGAACCGTCCGCCGGAGTCGCTGCGCAGCCGCTATGGTCGCAGCGATTCGCTTTCGGTTGCCGACATCTTTTCGCCCGATCCGGCAGTCTGGTATCCATCGCTCGAAGCGGTGATGGCACGGTTGGCCACGCGTGTTCGCCGCTGGCAGTTGGGCGACGACCACGACACCAGCTTTGTCGGCTACCCGAACGTGGCGAAGAAAGTCGCCCAGATCAAGCATGAATTGGATCGGATCGGTCAGGACGTGCGCGTGGGAATCGGCTGGGACTGGCTTCATCAGCTTCCCGAAGCGACCGACGGAAAGGCCCCTTGGCAATTCCTGACCCTTTCGGCCCAGCCGGCCATGACGCACCTGGAATTGGCCCGATACCTGCAAGGCACGGCCGACGCGGACGTCGATCGGTGGGTGGTCGTTGAGCCACTTTCGAGGCAACGCTATCCGCTGGAGGTTCGTGCGACGGATCTGGTCCGACGGATGATTGCCGCCAAGATCGAAAAGGCCGATGCGATCTTCTGTGCGGATCCGTTCAGCACGGACCACGGGCTGATGAACGACGATGGGACGCCGGGCGAGCTGTTCCTGACCTGGCGAACCACTGCGATGGCGCTGGGCGGCGCTCGGTATCTCGACAGCATCCAACTGCCCGGAGGAAGCCGCAACCAGATCTTCGGTCGGGTCGACGACGCCGTGATGATCATCTGGAACAAGAAACCGACCGAGGAGGTCCTTTACTTGGGCGAATACGTGCGACAGATCGACCTCTGGGGTCGCAGTACCATACCCGAACAACGAGGCCATCGCCAAGTGATCAAGGTCGGTCCGCTGCCGACCTTCGTTGTGGGACTCAACGAGGCCGTTGCCCGATGGCGACAGGACTTCAAGTTCGCGGAAACGCAGATTCCCAGCATTTTCGGCCGCCCCCATCTGAATTCGTTTTCGATAACCAACCATTTCGGAAGAGGAACCAGCGGTGTGGCCAGGCTAGTGACGCCGGAAGTCTGGCTCGTCAGTCCGGCCGAAGTCAGTTTCCGGATGGCCGCCCACGAGCAACTGCGGCAGCCGTTTCAAATCAAGCTCCCCTACAGCGCCAGCAGCGGCCGACACGACGTGCGTATCGACTTCCTCGTTCGGGGCGAACGCGAATACAATTTCAGCGTCTATCGGAAGATGGATATCGGATTGGGCGACATCTACATCGACGTCGAAACACGCTTGACCGACAACGGCGATCTCGAGATCGAACAGCACTTCATCAACGAAACCGATGGAACCGCCAATTTCCGCTGCTCCCTGTTCTCGCCCAATCGTCGACGCCAAAAGGCCGACATCACCGCCAGGCCACAAAGCGACGACTTCCAAATCTATCGGCTCAACGACGGCAAGGAACTGATCGGCAAAACGCTTTGGCTGCGCGCCGAGGAGATCGCCGGCCCCCGCGTGCTCAGCTATCGCTTTGTCGGAAAAGAGTAGCCCGGTCAGCGACACGGTCCGGCGGACCTTGACAACGACGTGGCGATCCGACTAGGTTACTCCTTCAGCAGCAATCGATGGAGCGGAAGAAAAAGGAGACTGGCTCCGAGCCGGGTAGATGCCCAACTTGCGGGAAGCGTCTCGGCTCGGTGCCTGTCCCCAGTTTCGGGATCCCGTATTTACAATTTGAGTCGGTATCGGATGCAAAGGGCCCAACATGCTCACCGTCGACACCATCGCCGCTTTCCTGAAAGACTTCGCTCCGATCGTGCTTGCCGAGGATTGGGATAACGTTGGCCTGCTCGTCGGTGATCCCAGTCGGAAGGTGGGCCGCGTGATGACCTGTCTGACGGTCACGCCCGCCAGTGCGGCCGAGGCGATTCGCGACAAGGCCGACCTGATCGTCACCCATCATCCGATGCCCTTTCAGCCCGTGCGACGATTGACCACCGCGACGACCACGGGCCGCATGCTGTTGGACCTGATCGCTGCAAGGATCGCCGTCTATAGCCCGCATACGGCGTTCGATTCGGCGGCCGGAGGGATCAACCAGCGATTGGCGGCCGGACTGCAACTTCGCGGCATTTGGCCGCTGCGACCCAGCGACAGCGGGTTGGGCGATGCCGGATCGGGTTCTGGACGTTGGGGTTGGCTCCAGGAACCGCTCACACTGGGGCAACTGGCCGATCGGGTCAAGCAATTTCTCTCGATCGACCACCTGCAGATCGTCGGCGATCCGGACCGGGCGATTCGCACCGTAGCCGTTGCGTGTGGGGCGGCCGACGATTTTCTCGAAGCGGCCCGCGACGAAGGCTGCGACTGCATCCTCATAGGCGAGACCCGATTCCACACGTGTCTCGAAGCGGAAGCCGCGGGCATCGGGCTCCTTCTGCCCGGCCACTTCGCCAGCGAACGGTTCGCCGTAGAGTGCCTGGCCGACGTCCTGGCGGAGCGATTTCCCCAGCTCGAAGTATGGCCCGCCCGGCACGAGCACGATCCGCTACGTTGGGTCTGAATTCTGCACACTGCCGAAGCATACGAACCCGAAGCGCAAGCGAGGAAATTGGCGTTATTCGCCTCGCTTGCGCTTCGGGTTGGTGTGGATTTGGGTCGACAAAAATGGTCTTTAGAACGTGTTTGGAAATTGGTGCGAGACGGGGGCGGATAAGTACGATGGGCCCCCGAGCCCGTCGAGATTGTGCGTCTTTCTCGCAAAAAGCCTCCATTGCGGCCGGTCGGAGTGTCTTTCGACGGGCTCGGAGGCCCATCGTACGGAATTCAAAACACGTTCTTAGGCTACTTTTCCCCGGCAGACTCGACAGGTATCATAGAGACAACTGTCGAACAATCACCGATCCTGAGCGTATCCGGGCGAGAAACCCCGGCGATCGTTCAGATGAACCCACGGAGACCCAGTCATGGCAAAATACACGCTCCCCAAACTCGCCAAGCCCCCCAAAACCAAGAAGAAGCAAGTTCTACTGGTCTCCAGCGGTGACTTGCGCGATTCGGCCAACGCCGTCTGCTGGGCCAATCAGAAAGAGATGGAAGACGAACTGACCGCGGCGATCGAGGCGGCCGGATACGAGCTCGTCCGTGCCCATTCCTATAAGCCCGACGTGAAGCACGGGTTCATCAGTTCGCAGAAGGAAGGCATGGAGATCTTCGCTCAGATCGACCCCAATGCGAAGATCATCGTCGCCGAGACCGTCTGGCAGTATTCGCATCACGTGCTGCACGGGCTGATCAGTCACGAGGGTCCGATCCTCACGCTGGCCAACTGGTCGGGCACCTGGCCCGGGCTGGTCGGCATGCTCAATCTCAACGGCTCGCTGACCAAGGCTGGCGTGAAGTACTCGACGCTGTGGAGCGAAACCTTCAGCGATCCGGGCTTTGTCAAGAAGCTGAATCGATGGCTCGAAAAGGGCTCGGTCAAACATCCCACCAAACACGTCACGCCGCTGAAGAAGATCCAAGTCAGCTCCGCCGAGCAACGCCTGGGCAAGGCGCTGGCCGAACAACTGCGGCAAGAGAAGGCGATCATGGGCATCTTCGACGAGGGATGCATGGGCATGTACAACGCCATCATCCAAGACGAACTGCTCAACCCGATGGGCGTCTACAAGGAGCGGCTCAGCCAGTCGGCCCTCTACTACGAGACCACCCAGGTCAACGACGCCGAGGCCCAGGCGGTGCGCAAGTGGCTCGACAAGGCGGGCATGACGTTCGTCACCGGCGACGACCCGGCCGAGTGCCTGACCGACGAGCAGATCTTCACGCAGTGCAAAATGTATATCGCGGCCGTGCGAATCGCCGACGATTTCGGCTGCGACCTGATCGGCATCCAATATCAACAGGGTCTGAAAGACCTGCTGCCGGCCAGCGACCTGGTCGAGGGCATGCTCAACAACAGCGACCGCCCGCCGGTCAAGAGTCGCGACGGCAAGCGGGTTCTCTTCGAGGGCAAACCGGTCGTGCATTTCAACGAGGTCGACGAATGTGCCGGGCTCGACGGCCTGATGACCGTTCGCGTGCACGAAGCCATGGGCCAGCCGGTCGAGAACACGTTGCACGATGTCCGCTGGGGCGACTGGGACCAATCGGGCACGGTGAAGGACTACGTTTGGGTCTTCCTGATCAGCGGCTCCGCGCCGCCGGCCCATTTCATCAACGGCTGGAAGGGCGCCTCCAGCGAACGCCAGCCGGGTATGTACTTCAAACAGGGCGGCGGTTCGCTCAAGGGTATTTCCAAGCCGGGCGAGATCGTCTGGTCGCGAATCTTCGTCGAAAACAACCGCCTGAAGATGGATCTGGGCCGAGCCGAGGTCGTCAAACTAACGGCCGAGGAAACCCAACGCCGCTGGGACCTGACCACCTCGCAATGGCCGATCATGCACGCGGTCACCTACGGCGTCTCGCGTGACCAGTTCATGGCCCGACACAAGGCCAACCACATCCAGGTGGCCTACGCCAATAGCGCCAAAGAAGCCGACAAAGCCCTACTGGCCAAAGCCGCCATGGCCGAAGCCATGGGCATGCAAGTGTCGATCTGCGGCACGCGAAAGAATGGCAAGGCTTGGGCGTAGCGTTGCCACGCAACGTTCAACAACAAGCAGCCGTTAGGCGTTGAGCCATGTAGGGTAGACGCGTCGCGTCTGAAAAGCCGTCACGAAAGTAGGATCGTGGGGTTTGGGATATTGGGCAGCTAGGATTCATGAATCGCAGTATGCCAGCAGTCCAATTCAAACAAGCATAACAAACCCTGCGGAGCTCACATTCCCGACAAACAGAGACTTTGTCTTAGGATAGAGGGAGTTAGCTTCGTAGAAATGAGGGTCACATCGCATGTCCAAAGCACCGACCCATCTCGCTGACATTACAAAGAGAGATGAGAGTCTTTCGACGGAAGACAAGTTCGTGGCTGACCTTGTATGCACCTGTGGCAACTCCGATTTTGAGTTGCAGCATGCTGCCTGCAATCTTGAAGAGCTTGGTGCTCCGCAAACGGCGGAGATAGACGGCAACTTCTTTTTTGTCATCAAGGCACAGTGTAAAGTTTGTAGAAAGGACCATCTTGTTTTTGACGCCGATTACCATGGCTGGGATGGGTTCGTGTGCTATAGAGAATACGGCAATCGGAAGCACCTTCGCCCTCCAATGGTCAGTTGGACCTGCCCCGAATGCAAAGGAAATTGCCACAGTTTGAAGCTTGATATCTCAATGGACCGAGAGACCATCCTTGATGATGGACCAGTTGATGACGACGACGGCAACATAATCTTGAATGAAGAGAACTACCAAGACGGATTTGACTGGATAACGATGTCAATAACATGCAGTTCTTGCGGACATCATCATGACAGCTGGGTTGGATACGAGACTATGTAGAAGCTAACAGAGAGGTCGAACGGAGAGGAGAAGGTCCCAGCAACCTTTGTAAGCCCGTTTGTTTCATGTTGCCAGATCTGTTGCTCGGCGTATTGATCTTGGGCTTTGGTGTTCAACCACTTCGCGTTTCCGGGATACCGGGGGAACGATACACACGTCTGGAGTGTGCCACGCGGCGTCAGCTGAAGTAGGGCGTGTGCTTGCACGCACGTGGGACTATCACCCACGGCGCGTGCGTGCAAGCACACGCCCTACCACCTGGGCTATGATACGATATGCCTACCGTGTCGCGTTCGCCGTGTACTGTCGCCGATCGAGGTCGCCGTACATGTTGGCCCACTGTTTGCCGACCAACTCGGAAAGCCTGCGGAAACGCGGACTGTCCCTGCGGATCGCCAGGCCGTAGTCGAACGCGCCGGGATAGAACGTGTAGTCACGCCAAAACGACTCGCTGTCGACGATGCTGCCGACGATGTTCGTATAATGGTAATGGGCCATCCAGATCAGATCCGGCTTGCGGCGGAAAAGCTCGTCGGCCGAGAAACCTTCCATGGCGAACTGACGGTCGTGCAGGCCGACCAGATCGATCAGTACGACTTGCGGTGCGGTTGCGCCGATCAGACCGTGTTCGGATAGGGCGATCGATGTGCCTGGGGGAGCATCGTGGGCGATTCGGGCCATGGCCTGCAGCGCGTCCCAACGGTCGACCGGCGGCAGCGGCTTTCCTGCCCGCGTCTTGTAGGTTCGGGCTTTGACCGTCGAAGCCCTTGCAGCGAGTCGCTTCTGGTACCACACCGACGCATGGGCCAGCGTCTGCCGACCGACGGCCAGGATCAACAGAAGTACCATCAGCCGCAGCAGCAGTTCTTTCGGCCTGAA
>Ga0102962_1000950_pt1 | contig 12063 bp, 6 predicted proteins | sample SalPonF2_C_D2_MG_FD_84519 | JGI IMG/M metagenome (GOLD analysis project Ga0102962, IMG submission 84519) | Salt pond soil microbial communities from South San Francisco under conditions of wetland restoration - Salt Pond MetaG SF2_C_D2_MG ...
AACCCCGGAAGAAATTCTTATCAAAGCCTCTAACGGAGCCAGTGATTTTGGTAACAAATTTGGTCAGCCACTGATTTGCGGCAGTCTGCTCACTTTTGAACATTTTGAAGTTGGCAAAAAATTCGGTTATGATAAGGTCATCATGATGGCTGGCGGCATCGGGTACGGGAAAAAGAAAGACAGCCTGAAGGATAAACCGGGAAAAGGGGACAAAGTTGTGTTGCTTGGTGGTGATAACTATCGTATTGGTATGGGAGGCGGGGCTGTTTCCTCAGTAGCTACCGGTGAATTCACCAACAGCATTGAGCTGAATGCGGTGCAGCGCTCCAATCCCGAAATGCAAAAAAGAGTAAACAATGCCATCAGGGCACTGGTGGAATCAGATAAAAATCCTGTTGTTTCCATTCATGATCATGGGGCCGGAGGGCATCTGAACTGCCTGTCAGAACTGGTGGAAGAAACTGGTGGGAGGATCGATATTGACAAACTGCCGATTGGCGATCCCACACTCTCTGATAAGGAAATAATCGGTAATGAATCACAGGAGCGAATGGGGTTGATCCTGAAAGAGAAAGATACTGAATTGTTGAAAAAAATTGCAGACAGAGAAAGGGCACCCATGTATGTTATTGGTGAAACAACCGGAGATATGCAATTTACTTTTGAGGATAAAAAAAATAAGACGAAACCTATTGACCTTCAGTTGGCTTACATGTTTGGTAAACCTCCTAAAACCATATTGATTGACGAACATGCCCAGGTATATTTCAAGGAATTGCTTTATGACAGTAATAAACTTGAGCAGTATGTTGAAGAGGTATTACAACTGGAAGCTGTTGCCTGTAAGGATTGGCTCACTAATAAGGTCGACCGCAGTGTAACCGGGAAAGTTGCCCTGCAGCAAACAGCCGGAGAAATTCAATTACCACTTAATGACCCTGGTATTGTGGCTATTGATTACCAGGGCAAAAAAGGTATTGCAACTTCCATCGGACATGCTCCGGTAAGTGCACTTATTGATGCCGTCAGTGGCTCTGTACTTTCTATTGCGGAAGCATTGACCAATATCATCTGGGCTCCCCTTGAAGGCGGAATGGAAGGTATTTCTTTGAGTGCCAACTGGATGTGGCCCTCAAAAAATCCCGGAGAAGATGCCAGATTATATGATGCCGTAAAAGCCGCCGGAGATTTTGCTGAGGCACTGGGAATCAATATCCCTACTGGCAAGGATTCTCTCTCAATGACCCAGAAATACAAAAATGGTGATCAGGTACTTGCTCCCGGCACAGTTATTATCTCTGCTGCAGCTGAGGTTACCGATATCCGGAAATCGGTGACACCCGTTTTGAAGCCGGTAAAAAATTCCAGCATTATTTTTATTGATTTTTCCTCAGATAATTGCCACCTGGGCGGAAGCAGCTTCTCCCAAATCATGAATAAAATGGGACTCGCTGCACCAACAGTCAAAAAGCCGGCATATTTTGTTAAAGCTTTCGAGGCTGTTCAGAAATTAATTTCACAGGACAAAGTGCTTGCGGGTCATGACATCTCTGCCGGAGGAATGGTTACCACATTGCTTGAAATGACCTTCGCAAACAAAACCGGAGGGTTGAAAATTGACCTGTCAGATTTTGCTGAAGATCTTGTCTGTAATTTGTTTACTGAAAATCCCGGAGTTATTCTTCAGGTGGAAGACAAAAAAATTGTCGAAGATTTCCTTAATAAGAGCGGAATACGTTATCATATTATCGGACATCCGGTTGAAGAACGTAAACTTACTATTAATGGCAGGGATCAGAAAGTCACCCTGGATATTGATCCGCTGAGGAATCTTTGGTTTAAGTCTTCATATTTGCTGGACAGGAAGCAAAGTGGCAGCGAACTGGCATTGAAACGCTATGAAAATTTCAGCCAACAGCCACTTGAATTTCATTTTCCGGAATCTTTTACAGGCAAATTTAATGCTTTTGGTATTGACCCTTCCAGAAGAACAAAGTCAGGAATAAAAGCTGCCATAATAAGGGAAAAAGGAGTTAATGGTGACCGTGAAATGGCCTGGATGATGCATTTGGCAGGTCTGGATGTAAAAGATGTGCATATGACCGATCTGATCAGCGGCCGGGAAGACCTTCAGGACGTTAGTATGATTGTTTTTGTCGGTGGATTCTCAAATTCTGATGTGCTTGGATCAGCCAAAGGCTGGGCTGGTGCATTCCTTTATAATGAAAAAGCAAAAAAGGCGTTAGATGAATTTTATGCACGTCCGGACACACTCAGCCTTGGCGTATGCAACGGGTGCCAGCTTATGGTGGAACTTGGACTCGTCTCATCTGGTGAGGTAGCCAAACCCAAAATGCATTTCAATGATTCACATAAATTTGAATCTGCTTTTCTGAATGTGGACATCCCCGAAAACAATTCAGTTATGCTGAAATCGCTGGCTGGTTCACGCCTCGGTATTTGGGTTGCCCATGGAGAAGGTAAATTTATGCTGGCAGATGATGAAAAGAATTATCACATACCAATGAAATACAGCTATGACGGATATCCGGGAAACCCTAACGGCTCCGATTATTCAACCGCCGGAATATGCAGCGCAGACGGAAGACACCTGGCTGTTATGCCGCATCTGGAAAGAGCTGTTCATCCCTGGAATTGGGCGCATTATCCGTATGATCGCAGGTCCGATGAAGTGTCTCCCTGGATAGAAGGTTTTGTAAATGCCAGGGAATGGATTAGAAGTAAAAAAGATTAATTCTTGTTCCAACCATCTTGCTTCTTTTTTGTTTATCCTTCAGAACATTTAATGTGGAACTTAAAGGATTAATTTTATGAGTACAAAGAGAATTAGTTTACTATTTTTTTCAGCATTGGCCCTTTTTGCTGTGTTGACAACAGGTTGTGAGGATAAGACCCAAAACAATGGAAGTGGAACGTTATTACTCTATCTTACGGATGCTCCGGCAACATATGATGCAGTAAACATAGATATACAATCTGTTCAGATTAAAACATCCGAAGGCGACAGTGTGATTTCGCCGGATATCATTCATCCGGGTGTGTATAATTTGCTTGATTTACAAAACGGACTTGATACGCTTCTTGGAACATTTACTTTACCTGCGGCTACTGTAAGCCAGGTAAGGCTGGTGCTGGGCAATAACAATTCTATTGTAAAAGATGGAATGACTTATGATCTTAAAACTCCCTCAGCTCAACAATCAGGATTGAAATTGAATGTGCATGCAGTAATTGACCCAGCGATTGATTACAGGTTGTGGATTGATTTTGATGCCAAACATTCTGTAGTGGAAACAGGCAATGGTAAATTTATTCTCAAACCGGTAATCCGTACTTACACTGAAGGAGTAACCGGTGCAATTGAAGGTGTTCTGTTACCTCCCGAAGCCAATCCGGAAGTAAATGCCATACTGGGAGAAGATACAATCTCTGCTTTGCCCGATGATGCCGGGTATTATTTGCTGAAAGGGCTTAATGAAGGGAGTTACAAGTTAATATACACTGCAGTAGCTCCTTATTTAAACGATACAATTACAGATGTATCCGTTCTGGCCGGGCAGGTCACAAAAATGGATACTGTAAGACTCATGAGTGCAGAATAACTCCCATAGATTTAGTAAAGTTGAAAAGAGCCGTATCCTATTATGGGATACGGCATTTTTTTGTCTATTTTTTATCTATTTTACCGGTAACTATTCTCAATATTTCAGCTTCCTTTTCACCGATTTCAATGTTTATTTTATTGGCTTTGTCCAGGACTTCTTTTACATACTCCTTATCGGCCAGTCCGGATGAATTAATTTTCACATTTAGCCAGGCACCTGTTGCAGCGGCACGCAGTGCAACGGCTCCCACACCGGCATCGGAGACAGAATTCGGATTTCCGGTTTCTGCCATGGCCTCCACAACTGTCATAGAAGCAAGCGCTGTTTCCATAACTTTCAAAGGAACTTCCATGGCATAACGAGTGGCACTGTCAATTGCTTCCTTACGCGTACTTTTTTCTTCTTCGGTTTTCTTAGGCATACCAAAAGCATCCATGATGTTGTTGAAGGCCCTTGTGTCTTCATCCACAAGAGAGAGTAATTTCTCCTGCAGGTCCTTTCCTTTCTCTGCCCAGACAGAAAATTCTTCCCAGCGATCATCCCATCCCCGTTTGTGTGCCGATAAATTGGCTACCATGGTTCCCAGGGCCACACCCATTGAACCAATAAAGGCCGACACTGATCCTCCCCCGGGTGCTGGTGATTCGGAGGCTGTTTCATTCATGAAGCCCTTGAGGGTAAGATCGGTTAATTGCTTCTTTTTACCTTCTTTGGCTTCCATTACATATTCAATAATTTTCTCTTCCGGTTTAAAAGGATACAGTTCATCCAGACCAAGGGATTTGACAGCAATCTTAATGATTTCATCGTCAGAAATACCTTTTGAACGCTGTTGCTTATGTAAGAAATAGCGACCGGCATCGAGCATGGCTTTTAAAGGGATCAGGCCAACCAGTTCAGATCCTGTGACCCGGAGTCCGCGGGCTTCAGCTTTCCTGCAAACTTCATCGAAAGCTACATGTACAGGAGTAATGCTGATATTCGTAAGGTTCATCGATATCTGCGCAATGCCGTATTCTTCAATGTACCAGCCGATTGCTTTTACTGATTTCAAGGTACCCGGAATCATTACCGGATGACCCTTTTCATCCTTTACGATTTCACCGGTAAGCAGATTTCCCTTTCTTTTAGTTCTGCCTTTCTCCCTGACATCAAAGGCAATGGCATTGGCCCGGCGGGTGCTGGTTGTGTTCAGATTAATATTATACGCCACCAGGAAATCGCGGGCACCTACTGCCACTGCACCTGTTTTGGGACGGAATTCAGCCGGACCAAAATCTGGTTTCCATTCTTCGTGTGAGAGTTTTTCTTTTAATCCTTCATATTCGCCCGCGCGAACTGTGGCCAGATTTCTTCTGTTTTCGGTAAAAGCTGCATTCTCATAACAAAATACAGGAAAATCAAGCTCATTGCCGATTCTTTCAGCCAGTTTTCTTGCGTATTCAGCTGTTTCCTCCATTGTTATCCCGGCAACAGGTACAAGCGGACAAACATCTGTTGCACCAAAACGCGGGTGCTCTCCCTTGTGCCTGCTCATATCAATAAGTTGGGAAGCTTTTTTAACGGCCAGGAATGCTGCTTCAATAACCGCATCCGGATCACCGGCGAATGTTACAACAGTCCGGTTGGTGGCCTTGCCCGGGTCCACATCAAGCAGACTTACACCCTCAACTGACTCAACTTCATTGGTGATTTGTTTGATTATCGTCATGTCGTTGCCCTCACTGAAATTGGGCACACACTCCAATACTTTTTTCATAATTGCTGGTTTATTTGTTTTTTTTAATATTTTGCTGCTACATTTTTACAATGTAATCTCTCCGTTTAGTATCACCTTATCAATCAGATTGCTCTGATAAGCATAAGGCAGGTATTCATAGGAGGGAATTGGTTTGGTTATAATGAGGTTGGCTTTTTTCCTTCTCGCTATACTTCCCAGTTCTTTGCTTACCCCCATGGCATAGGCACCGTTAAGTGTTACTGCATTAATTACTTCTTCAGGAAGCAACCGCAGGCGAATGCAACCGAGAGACATAATAAATTTCATGTTTCCTGCCGGGGATGATCCCGGATTATAATCAGAAGCCAGTGCCAGCGGAAGGCCACTGTCAATCATTTTTCTTGCCGGTGGATTGTCCATGCCAAGGAAAAAAGCTGCTCCGGGCAAAAGCGTTGGCATGGTTTCACTGCCTTTCAGAGCAGCGATTTCCTCATCACCTGTGAATTCCAGGTGATCCACTGATAAAGCGTTGTAGTGTACCCCCGTCTGAATACCACCTGAATAATCCAGCTCGTTGGCATGTATCTTAGCCCGTAATCCATATTTTATCCCTGCCATCAGAATCATTTCTGTTTCTTCAGGAGTAAAAAATCCCCTGTCACAAAAAACATCAATGAAATCAGCCAGTTCCTCTGCAGCTAGCGAAGGAATCATTTCATGCACAATGAGATTGATATATTCTTCCCGGTTATTTTTATATTCGGCAGGAATGGCATGTGCCCCGAGGAAAGTGGATTTGATGGTGAGAGGAGTGGTTTCTTTCAGCCTTTTAATAACGCGCAGCATCTTCAATTCATCTTCCGTATTCAGTCCGTATCCGCTTTTAATTTCAACCGCACCGGTACCAAATTCCATGATCTCATGGATTCGTGCCAATGACTGCTCATAAAGCGCATCTTCACTGGTGTTGTGCAGGAGCTTTGCTGAATTCAGAATGCCGCCTCCTCTTCGGGCTATTTCTTCGTAGGATAACCCGCGAATCTTATCAGTATATTCAATCTCCCGGCTTCCGGCATATACCAGGTGGGTGTGACTGTCACAAAATGCCGGCATCACCATTTGTCCGGAGACATCCATTTCCATGAATTCATCAGTCAATTGCAGGTATTTATCTTTGTTGAAAGCTGACATCGGACCAAAATCAATAATCTTATCATCTTTCAGAAAAAGGAATGCATTTTCTATCGTTCCCAGTTTACTCATTTCTTTTCCGGAAACAAAAAGTACCGGCTTTTCCTCAACCTGAAGCAGCTTTTTGATATTCTTGATGGCTATTGCACTCATTCTATTTCATATTTGATTATCAATTATCTGCAGAGAAAATGCTTCTAACCTGAATTTTGTTCACCTGTAGCTGAACATTTCCTCCAATATTTAAACAAACATATAACAAAACCTATGATTTTACCTGTAGGGTGAACATGTTATAAAATCACTGGTGTTGTAATTTCAGCTGTTCAATTGATGCACTAGAAAAGCATATGGTGATTTCAGTTGAAGGAGAATTGAATCTTTGCACGCAGATAATTCGCTTATTGTAAATTGAGCTTTTTTTTCTTTCTTTAGGATTCAAAATGTTAAGATATATGAAAAACAGAGTCCCCATACTTATGCTATCATATTTTGCACCTGTTTTTTCCAACCGTAACAATAGATCTAAATGGTTTTTAATTCAAAATTTTTATTTACTTAAAAAAACTAAACAATGTTTCTGATTCTCCTGGTACTGTTTTACGTTTTCACTCCCTTACTTATTCTGCACCTCTGTCATCGATTTCCTTTTGTAAATAAATTAGGATCCGTTGTAATTGCCTATATCGTTGGATTGATCCTTGGTAACATAGGCATCCTTCCTGAAGGGAGCGAAAAAGTACAGGAGGTGCTGACGACCGTTACCATTCCATTGGCACTGCCCTTGCTTTTATTCTCTGTGAATATCCGTAGCTGGTTTCAAATTGCAGGCAAAACGATGTTGTCCATGCTGCTGGCCCTGGTGGGTGTAGTAGTCATGGTAATACTGGGCCATCATCTTTTCAAGAATGATATTGCTGATTCCTGGAAAATATCGGGAATGCTGATTGGTGTATATACCGGTGGTACACCAAATCTGGCGTCTATACAAACTGCCCTGGGAATCGACAATGTAACTTATATTGCTACTCATACTTATGATATGGTTATCTCCGCTGCTTATCTGTTTGTATTGATGGCTGTTGGTCAGCGTTTGTTCGGATTTATCCTGCCTAAATACAGGAAAATATCTGATGATGCGGGGACACCGGAGGATTTTGGCGGCAAAGATCCCTTTGAAGGTGTATTGCAAAAAAAGAACTACATCCCGCTTTTAAAAGGATTGGGTATTTCAGTCCTCATTTTCGCTGCCGGAGGTTCCCTCACATTATTTCTTCCCGGCAATATTTCGATGGCTGCAGCTATCCTGACTATCACCACGCTCGGTATTCTTTTTTCTCTTATACCGTCAATAAACAAGATTGAAAAAACATTTGAACTCGGGATGTATTTTATTCTGATCTTTAGTATTGTGGTTGCTTCCATGGCCGATATAAAGAAATTCAGCATGATTTCACCTGATCTCTTTTATTATGTTACAATGACGGTATTTGGATCACTATTTATTCATATACTACTCTCTAAAATTTTCAAAATTGATGCCGATACGGTAATCATCACTTCAACTGCTTTTATCTGTTCACCTCCGTTTGTGCCGGTGGTAGCTGGAGCGCTGAAGAATAAAGAGATTATTGTTAGCGGTCTTACGGTTGGTATTATAGGCTATGCGATCGGTAATTATCTTGGCGTTTTTATTGCTTTTATGTTGAAATAAAACCTAACCGGGAAATTTTTATTCAAATGAATTGTCTGTTTAGAGAGAATTTCTTTTTTGATGAAGTAAATTTTGCCTGACTGATAAAAAAAATCCGTAACGTGCGTTACGGATTTTGATAATTATTTTTTTGTATTGCCTATTGCCTATTGCCAATTGCTCATTGCCCATTGCTAATTGCTCATTGCCTTAGTCGTTACAGTCTTCAAAACTTTTATTATACTGTGTAATGGCTCTGTAACTCATTCCCATGCTCGAAAAACCTCCATCGTGGAAAAGATTCTGCATAGTAACTTTTTTGGTGAGGTCAGAAAACAGAGAGATACAATAATCGGCACATTCAGAAGCAGTTGCATTTCCGAGTGGCGACATACGCTCGGTAAAGTCCAGCAACGAATCAAAACCACGAACACCGCTTCCGGCTGTTGTCGGGGTAGGGGACTGAGAAATCGTGTTGACCCTGATTTTTTTATCCCTGCCGTATATATAACCAAAGCTGCGGGCAATAGATTCAAGCATTGCTTTTGCATCTGCCATATCATTGTATCCATACAGGGTGCGTTGTGCAGCTACGTATGTTAAAGCTACAACAGATCCCCACTCATTGATGGCATCCAGGTCACGGGCTGTCTGTAATACTTTGTGGAACGACATGGATGAGATATCAATAGTCTTCATGTAATTGTGATAATCCAGCTTGTCATAAGGCAATCCTTTTCTGACATTGTGTGACATTCCAATTGAATGGAGGATGAAGTCAATTTTTCCATCCAGTTTTTCCATTGAATGTTTGAAAAGATTTTCCAGGTCATTCACGTTGGTGGCGTCGGCAGCGATTACTTCTGTTTCGCAGGCATTTGCCAGCTCCTGGATATTTCCCATACGAAGTGCAACAGGTGCATTGGATAAGATAAATCTTCCTCCTTCTTCATAAGCTTTTTCTGCTACTTTCCACGCTATCGAATTCTCATTTAAAGCGCCAAATATTATTCCTTTTTTACCTTTAAGTAAATTATAGGCCATTTTTTTAAGTTTTAAGCATTAATAGGCTGCAAATATACTGCAACTATCTTATTTGAGAAAATTTTGAATGATTATTTAGTCTAATTTCAAATAGACCGTATTACAAATCAAAGTAAAATTAAGTAGAGTTTGTCAGTAAAGTCCAGGTGTCTGGATCAAATTTTTTGCAATAACGCAGTTATCAGACATTATGGACAAACACTAATTAGTAGAGGATGATCAGTTTTGCAGCAATTCACGGGCATTGTCAAGAGCAGCATCAGTAAGTTGTTCACCACTAAGCATTTTGGCAATTTCATTGATGCGCTCCTCAGGATCCAGTAACTTCATATAGGTATGTGTGGCTGTTTCATCATCCTCCTTATAAACAAGAAAGTGATGGTCTCCTTTGCCTGCTATCTGTGGTAGGTGGGTAATATTAAGCACCTGCATGGATTGTGCCATCTGCTTCATAATATTCCCGACCTTGTTGGCCACTTCACCGGAAACTCCTGCGTCAATCTCATCAAAAATAATGGTGGGCAATGCAACTGAAGAGGCGATGAGAGACTTTATAGCCAGCATCAAACGTGACATTTCACCTCCGGAGGCCACTTTAATGATGTCCTGCAATTCTGATTGCTTGTTAGCCGAGAAAAGAAATGTTAATTCATCTTTTCCGTGTGGAAGAAATTCTGTTACGGGGGTAAGCCTGATTTTGAAGCGGGCATTGGGAATGCCAAGTTGCATTAAGAGTCTGGTAACCTTTGATTCAATTTCTTCAATTACTTCTTTTCGTTTTTCGGAAAGTATGCCTGCCAGCTTTTCCAGTTTACCCTTTTCCTCTTTTATTTGGTCAGAGAGCTTTTGCAGGGTGTCATCATAAGACACTATTTCTTCCAGTTTTTGCTTAAGTTCATCCCGTATCTGAATAAGATCTTCAACACTGCTTACCCTGTGTTTTTGCTGGAGGGTATAAATAAGATCGAGTCGTTCATTCACCACTTCCAGCTGCTGGGGATCGAGATCAATCTGCTCGCCCATAAATTCTGTCTCACTGGCAAGGTCTTTTAACTCGATATAAGCACTTTCAACCCGGTTTTCAATTCCTTCCGCTTTATTGTATACGCCTGTGATGCGGCTGATAAGTGTTTGTACTTCTTTCAGCATATTGAGCACACTGTTTCCTTCGGAAGAAAGAAGCTGAGTAGCATGTATCAGACTGGTTTTGATTTCTTCAGCGTGCGTGAGTGATTTTAATTCTTCTTCAAGTGTTTCCTGCTCTCCTTCCTGCAACCTGGCAGTGTCCAGTTGTTCGAACTGAAACTCAAAATAATCCTGGTCAGCCTGGTTTTTACTGGCTTGCTCCTCAAATTCATTGTATTGTTTGGTTAACTTTTTAAAACTCTTAAAAGCAGCCGAATACGAATCAAGTTCAGTTTTAACCCCTGCAAAAGCATCAACAACCTCCAGTTGAAACTGATTATCACTCAATACCAGGTTTTGGTGTTGAGAATGAATGTCGATCAGATTTTCACCCAGGGATTTCAGTAAGGAGAGGTTTACAGGCGTATCGTTGATAAAAGCTCTGGATTTGCCTGAAGGACTGATTTCCCTGCGAATAATGGTTTGCTCATCATAATCAAGGTCATTGCCGGCAAAAAAATCCTGCAACTGATATTCTCCAATGGAGAAATATCCTTCAACAACACATTTTTCAATTGTATTCCTTAAAACTGAGGTATCTGCCCGCTGGCCCAGTATCAATGAAAGAGCCCCCAGCAGAATTGATTTACCGGCACCCGTTTCACCTGTAATAATAGAAAAACCCGGTCCGATCTCAATGTTGAGAGAATCAATGAGTGCGTAGTTTTGTATTGATAATGCTTTCAGCATAAACCCAACCAGAATTATAAGATATTTCAGGAATACCGGGAGAACGAAATTACCAAAATATCAGTAGCTGTAAACAGCTTGTGTTAACCTCAAATTAAATAGTGTTTGCCAGAAAACTCCTCTTTTTTCAGTTTCTGATAAGAAAGCGTCAAAGACAAGGCCTTTGAAGTTTTTGAAAACAAGGAGTTTACATTTGGTAAATGACTGTTTCAAAAACGAACATAACGCAGTATTTGGCGTTTTCTTGCAGAAACTAAATAGCTAAAATACATAAGTTGTTCTTAACAATAAAAAAACTATTTAAGAATTTTTTCATATTTATTGGAATTGGCCGGATCAATTTCGGTGAGAATGGTGACTACCTTTGTTTTTTGATCCATTGGGGCCTCAGAAAAAACATTGACCCATTCATCGGATTTGGCATCAAAAACAACTTGCAGGAAAAACATAAAAGGATCAGGTTTTTGCCTGAATACTTTTTGCAGTAATTTATAGCTATCGGCAATTTCCTGCCTGGCTTCAACAGGTTTGGAATCCATTAAATCAAGTCCAAGGCGGTGGTAATTATAAATAAATTGTCTGACAGGTTCATAATTCTGATCCAGAATATTTTTTACCAGCCAGTAGCGATTCCTGTTGCTTTTAGCATCAAACGGTTTCCAGCCTTTCTGGGGAGCGTTTTGCGCATTATTGACAATTTTTTCTGCTTTCTCGAAAAATTCAGTTCCTCCTTTGTAGGAAAATGAATCAAAATCAAGTCCGATGATAATGTAGGCATAATAGGCCAGCATTGATGTAAGATTTGACAGATGTTGATTTTCATCAAATTCAAGGGGCTCATATTCAACATACCTGAAATCAAAATTATTGTCCAGGTAATTAAACAATACAGAATTGTAAGATGAATTATAAAC
>Ga0102962_1000952_pt1 | contig 12043 bp, 9 predicted proteins | sample SalPonF2_C_D2_MG_FD_84519 | JGI IMG/M metagenome (GOLD analysis project Ga0102962, IMG submission 84519) | Salt pond soil microbial communities from South San Francisco under conditions of wetland restoration - Salt Pond MetaG SF2_C_D2_MG ...
ATAGAAGAACTCGTTCACTATACCAAGCGTGTGCTGGCGACCCATCCCGAAAACGACTTCCTGATCGATAAGTTTCTGGAAGAGGCTGTCGAGGTCGACGTAGATGCAGTGTATGATGGAGATCAACTTCATATCTCCGGCATCATGCAACATATTGAACCGGCAGGTGTCCATTCCGGCGATTCAACAGCGGTGATTCCCACTTATTCGCTCAGCGACACAGCAATCAAAAAAATTAAAAAATATCACAAAAAAATCGCCTCAAATATGGGTATTATTGGCTTTCTGAATGTTCAGTATGCCGTTCAGGGCGACAAAGTCTTTGTACTGGAAGCGAATCCAAGGTCTACGCGGACGATTCCGTTCCTCGCCAAGGCTACCGGACGTCCCGAAGCACAAATCGCCGTAAAAGTTATGCTGGGGGCCAAGTTGAAAGACTTCCCTAAAAAAGACCTGACTTCTACACTTAATAAATGGGCTGTCAAAGAACCGGTATTCCCCTTTGACAAGTTTCCTGAAGTGAAGAAAGAACTGGGGCCCGAAATGAAATCCACAGGTGAGACCATTTACTTCATGGAAGATTTCAACGATGATCATTTTAAGACACCTTACGAATTCAAGAGCCTGTATCTGAGTAAATAGGTCTCTTTATTTTTATCTACTGATTACTCTGGCAAGGCAACCTTAATTGATAAATTAGATTTTTTGTAAGGATTCAACAGGAATAGGGTCTTCCTATTAAATAGTTATAATCGGCTACATCAGCAATCCGGTGGTGAAAGTATAAGTTCACCAACATTATTTGTTCCGTGTTTGGTTATGAAATGGAAGTTCACACCGAGGTTGATAACAAAAAGTTATGGATCAGCCAATTTCAGGGTTTGATTATTAAAATAGTTTTTTTAGCCCTGCAGGTTGGATGTCTTATTAATGATATAAGAGATGAGCTAAATTCAGGCGATTTATAAAAATTAATTTTAATTCGATTATTAATCTGGATAATCAGATTAACTAAATTTTCACAGCGATAAATGATCAAAGAAGCAAAAGATAAGCTAAATAACGTTTTTGGATATGAAAACTTTCGCCCCCTGCAGGAAGAGGTTATTTCACAGGTATTAAATAAAAACGATGCTCTCGTTATTATGCCTACAGGCGGCGGAAAATCGCTCTGTTACCAAATACCGGCACTCATTTTTGATGGGCTCACCATTGTGGTCTCTCCACTCATCTCGCTGATGAAGGACCAGGTAGAGCAACTTCGGCAGTATGATATCCCCGCAATTTACCTGAATAGCTCTTTAAGTCCGGAAGAATATGAGGAGAATGTAGCCAAACTAAAGCGTAAGGAAGTAAAAATGCTGTACCTAGCTCCTGAGACCCTGCTGATGGATGATACGCGGGAATTGCTTGCCGATCAAAATGTTGAACTATTCACAATTGACGAGGCCCATTGTATTTCTGAATGGGGACACGATTTTCGTCCTGACTACCGTCAACTAACCGAAGTTCGAAAAGATTTTCCGGGCTCTGTCTGTCTTGCGCTTACAGCCACGGCAACACCACGGGTTCGGGAGGATATAAAATCCATCCTGAAAATGAGCGATTCAGAGACATTTCTGGCGAGCTTTGATCGTGAAAATCTATTTCTCAAGGTTGCAGACAAGAATGACCCGCTGGAGCAAACTCTCGACTTCCTCTACACCCGCAAAAAACAATCGGGCATCATTTACTGCTTTTCCCGCAAACAGGTTGAAGAGCTTTATGTAGAATTAAAAAAAGAAGGGCACTCGGTAAAACCTTATCATGCAGGGCTTTCAAAAGGTATTCGATCGCGAAATCAGGAAGCTTTTATACGGGACGATGTCTCAATAATTGTCGCGACGATTGCTTTCGGGATGGGGATTGACAAACCCAACGTACGATTTATCGTGCATTACGACATGCCTAAAAATATTGAATCTTATTACCAACAAATCGGACGCGCCGGGCGCGATGGGCTTCGGTCAGATTGCCTGCTCCTATATAGTCATTCTGACAAGCAGAAGATTCAATATTTTATTAATCAGAAAGAAGACAAAGAAAAAGAAGTTGCTGAACAGCATCTCAAAGACTTAATCGGCTATTTAGAAACAGAGAAGTGCCGACGTATTCCTTTGATGGATTATTTCGGAGAAACTTACGCTCAGGATGAGTGTGGCATGTGTGACAATTGTCTGTCACTGGATGAGGAAGTTGACGATCTGACTGTTCAGGCACAAAAGTTCCTCTCCTGCGTAACACGAACCGATCAAAAATTCGGAGCTTATTATATTGCAGATATTTTGCGGGGTTCCAAATCCAAAAAAGTGCTTAATAATGAACATGATCAACTTTCTACCTATGATATTGGTAACGAATGGTCAAAAGAGCAATGGATTTTACTCGGACGTTTGTTAGTACGGCAGGGCTATCTGAAACGAGACGAAAATTATGGTTCTTTAAAACTGGATAAACAAGCTAAATCGGTTTTAGAGGGAGAAGAAAATGTCTTTGGGATCCTCGATCGATCTGATACCGTAATTAGTGATGAAGCAATTAACCGTACCACTTCGGATGTTGAAAATGATTATGACAAAGATCTTTTTGAGAAGCTCCGGGCGAGGCGTAAAGAAATGGCAGATGCTCAGGATGTACCTCCTTATACCATCTTCCCGGATACTACATTGATGGAAATGTCATTTTATTTTCCTCAATCGGAGGAAAACTTATTACCTATTTACGGTGTGGGATCTGTCAAACAAAAAAAATACGGGACGGATTTTCTGAAAATTATCAAAGAGTACTGCGAAGAAAACGATATAGAAGAACACCAAAAACTACTTCGTAAGAAAAAGAAGAAAAAATCAGCCGGTGAAAAATTTAAACGAATAGGTCAGGCCTTTAATAAGGGACAATCAATAGAACATCTTTGCGAAGAACATGGAGTTAAACAAGTTACAATCCTCAAACATTTGAAAACCTTCCTGGATGAGGGCTATAATTTACGAACCGACGGACTTATAGAAGCCTCATCATTGTCTGTGAGAAAACGTGACGAGGTTCTGGAAAAAATGGAAGAAGTTGGATATCGTGTCTTGCGTCCTGTCTACGATAAACTCAACAAATCAGTTGGTTATAATGAACTGCGTGTAATGCAACTATATTATATGGCTCAAAATTAGCATAATGTACTACTCTTAGGTTAAAAGGCACAAGGATTGCTTGTGCTTTTCTTTTTTTAAGTCAATACGAGTTCGGGATGAAGAATGTAATCCGGAATGGAAAAGATCTTTATAGGAACTCAGCAAGACATTCTGTTGGGCTGCCATTATTAGAGTGCCGTAACTTGGACCACCCCAAATACGGAGACTGAAATTTAAATAGGTTTTGGAGTCGTTCGATAGCTCAAGAGGACAAAAGTTGGCATACTTACGGATGATACGAGGAAAAATCTTGTCAGAGTAGTAAAAATACGTCAGTCCTTTTACAGGTCATCCTGATTACAAACTGACAATACGGTTCTAATTTGGAGTTCACATTATTTAAAGGAATTTCATGCCTGCCAATAAAGTAGCCTTGTTTATATCACATCTGAAAGGATCTTTTCTTATCATTATATGTTACTACATAAAAATGAATTTTGATTTCTATATATGAGTTCAAAAAATATCGTTGTGGCATTTGGGGGCGTATCTCCCGAACACGAAGTTTCGGTTCTGACAGCAATGCAGGCAATCGCTTCTCTGAAGGATACTTCTTATGATATTATTCCCTTATACGTAACCAAATCGGGACGTTGGCTTACTGGAAAGTCCCTACTTGATCTTGAAAACTATCAGGATCTGGATGCCTTAGGAGAGGAAGCTACACGATGTACGTTCTCACATAACGATTTGGGTAAGCCAGTACTGTTGGAAACTGAAAAGAAAGGACTATTCAGCACAGCTAAAAACTACACCATCCATGCGTTGATACCGGCCTTTCATGGCTCTGAAGGAGAAAACGGAGCTTTCCAGGGAACTTGTGAAATGTACAATATTCCATATGCCGGAAGTGGCATCCTGGCCTCCAGTCTGGGTATGGATAAAGTGAAAGCCAAAGAACTTTGTCGCACTCACGATATCCCGGTCGTTGATGATTATAGTTTTTATGAAAGTGAATGGATTGAAAACCGGGAGTCCGTGCTCAACGGTGCCAAAAAACTTGGGTATCCTGTCATTTTAAAACCGGTAAATTTAGGTAGCAGTATTGGAGTGGCCCGCGCAGAGAACAAAGATGATCTTATCGAAGCCGTTGAGACCTCTTTTAGGTATGATAACAATCTGATGATTGAAAAGGCGGTAACTCCCCTAATGGAAATCAACTGTTCAATTGTCGGAACCCCCGAAGAGATGCAAGCCAGTGTGTGTGAGCGTCCGCTGGGTCAAGAAGAAACACTCTCTTTTGAGGATAAATATCAATCTGAGGGTGGAGGTGAAAAAGGAATGGCCTCTGCTGATCGGGTAATTCCAGCCGATATCTCGGATAAACTGACTAAGGAAATCCAATCATTGTCTAAAAAAATTTTTAAAACATTCCGTGCCAGCGGACTGGCTCGCCTGGATTTTCTGATTAATAGTGACTCCGAACAAATATTTTTTAATGAAATAAATACTATTCCCGGATCTTTTTCATTTTATCTATGGGAGGAAGACGGAATGAATATGCGTGAATTAATGCTAAAATTAATCGAGATCGCTATTGAACGACATCAGAAAAAAATAGGACGTATTCGATCTTATGACACGAATTTATTAAACGAAAAGGCTGTAAAAGGCATCAAAGGGTTGAAAGGCACAAAGAATCAATCTGAGAGCTAAAATCATTAAACTCGAATACCAGCAATCTATGAACTCATTATTAAATCACCCAAAACTGCTGACATTTATTGTTGTGCTCCTGATTGTAGCAGGATGTAAAGAGCCCGAGACTGTAGTTGTTAACCAAAGTCCAACAGAAATGGCACCTGCTGACACGACGAGCACTAAGCCAACTAGTAATGAAGCTAGTTTTAGAAAGCTTGTTATAGGAGAGCTGAATCCCATTAAAACACTGGACCCGTTGTATGCTGATAATGCTGCTACTATGAGAGCACTACAATTGGTATATGAAGGGCTTGTTCGTTTTAATGCCAGGGGAGCCATTGTTCCCGGTCTTGCCAAAGAATGGTCGGTTAGTCAGGATTCTCTTCAGTATACTTTTCATCTGAGAAATAATATTTATTACCAAGACAGCCAGGTGTTTACGACCGGTACAGGTCGAAAATTGACGGCTTCGGATGTAAAATATGATTTCGAACGAATGACACATTCGGGATTGCCTCCACATGCCGCCAATATGTTTATGGACATCAAGGATTTTGAGCCCTATTACTTGGAACAGCACTATGTCTATAATCCCCAAAACCGAAAACTTGATGATATATCGGGCATACAAACGCCAAACGATTCTACTGTTGTATTTGAACTCGTCCAGCATGACTCAAAGTTTCTTAAGAAGCTTGCCACGCCCTATGCCGTGATTTATCCCAAAGAGGCTGTCGGTAATACGCTATCATCCTTTAAACCGGTAGGAGCCGGACCCTTTAACTTTTCGCAGCAAGCCTCCGACTCTACCCTTATATTTTCCAAATTCCAGAATTATTACGCTGCCAAAGATATTGATCTTAACCGTATAGATATCAAGACGAACACCTCCGAAAGTCAGCTCTTTAAAGCTATGGGAGAAGGGAATATCTACTTACTGCCACAGCTCGGACCTCAACTATTTCAGGGTATACTAACCAGTGATGGCAGTCTTATTTCCTCATATTCAAATCGCTATACCCTGCAACGAGCTGCTGGATCTACCAAATATGTACTTCGCTATAATCCCCAGGATCATTTAACACTTTCGGAAGCTCGCAGAGTGGCAGGACTCATTCCGATGGATACCAGTTCTTATTTTAAAAAATTTCCTGATGCGTATGTGACAATGGGTTCTCATCCGGATTCTTTAAAAAATGACACCAATATTTCATTAATCAATAATGATATATACGCTGTCTATTCTGATGATCCATTTGTTCGTACATTCCTGGGTAACTTATCGAAATCCCTGATCAGGCATCAAACCACATTACAGATGATGAACATCCGAACTCCCACGCGGAATACAGGCCTGTTCGTAACACAGGATCAGCCACTCATCCCTAATCAACAATGGGATAATTACAAGAAATTGTTTCAATTCAGTGTGAAACAGGTAGCACTTCAACGAACTGAGATAAAGGGCTTGGAATTCAACCAGTATCCCTGGTGGTTCAATGCACGAGGGGTTACGCTACCATCTGAAGAAAGTTTAAATTAGACATGAAATTTGCCGTCATAGCAAACCCTCAAAAGTATTCGGTTAAAGAACCATTCGCAGAACTGTTAAAATGGTCTGACCATCATGACATACAGGTTATTTTTTGTGAAGATTTGCAGGAACTATATCGTGGGGAGGATCACCCTTCGGCCGTAGTTGTTGAAGACGAAGAAATAGCTATCGATCAAGGAGATATTATCATTGCTTTGGGCGGAGACGGAACCATGCTCTATACCGCTCGTTTGATGAGAACCATTCAGAAGCCAATTTTAGGTGTTAACAGTGGCCGATTGGGATTTATGGCTTATACTCAAAAAGAAAATTTGGCTCAGGCTCTGGAATACTTAATGGAAGGAAAATATCGTATTGATAAACGATACCTGCTGGAAGCAGAAGATAATCAAGGCCATATATATCATGCTCTAAATGAGTTTTTGTTTTCAAAAAAGGACTCTACTTCGATGATCACTGTCGGAGCGGAGTATAATGATATGTTCATTAATGATTACTGGGCTGATGGGCTGATAGTAGCCTCTCCCACAGGCTCAACGGCCTATAACTTATCTTCAAGCGGCCCTATTGTAATGCCTAATACGAATGTAATGGTATTAACGCCTATCAATCCACATACATTAACGACCAGACCTTTGGTGCTTCCTTCTGAAAATTCTCTTAAAGTCACCGTTAAGAAACAAGAGCATGAGGTTCTGTTCTCTTACGACGGAAAAATCTATGAGATTGAATCATATCCCTTTGAAGTAAATATCAAGCGCTCAAATTTTACGATTGATCTGATTGAGCTGCCGAATCAAAGTTATTTCGATACTCTGCGTCACAAGTTGATGTGGGGCATGGATTCGAGGAATAGTTCTTAAGTTTGTAAGTATTTGGAGTGTTGAAGTTTATATATGATATAAAGTTAAATTTAAGATGATGAAGTTGCAGTTTTCTATTTCCGTCTTTGAATTTTTTTAGGCTTGATATTCCTGATATTCAGGGTTTTTAGCGTTATCTTTCAAACCAAAATTTTTAATCTAAATTATTAGTTCTCATGAAAGTATCAGTAGTCGGTGCCGGCGGGAATGTCGGCTCCACCGTATCGTTGGCAATAGCACAACGCGATTTCGCCCAGGAAGTAGTGATGGTCGATATCGTACAAGAAAAAAATGGTGACAAAATTTATCCTTCCAAAGGAAGAGCTCTTGATCAGTGGGAATCCTCTCCCATCCATAAGTTTGATACCAAGCTAACCGGTACTGTTGATTATGAAGACACCGCAGGATCGGATGTTTGTGTAATTACAGCCGGAGTGCCTCGTCGTCCGGGCATGAGCCGTGATGACCTGCTCGAAACCAATGCAAAGATTGTTCAGGGGGTAGTAGAAAAGCTGGTTAAACATTCTCCCGATACTATTTTAATTGTGGTTTCCAATCCGCTGGACGTAATGGCACAGGTTGCTCTTGAAACAAGTGGGTTTGACTCCCATCGCGTAATGGGTATGGCTGGTGTTTTGGATACCGCACGTTTCCGCTCGTTTCTCGCAGAAGAACTGGAGGTATCTCCTAAAGATATTCAAGCACTTCTACTCGGTGGACATGGAGATACGATGGTGCCCCTGCCCCGGTTCACCACGATCGCCGGCATGCCAGTCACCCAGTTTATTGACGAAGACAGGCTGGAAGAGATTGTTGAACGAACCAAAGGAGGCGGTGGTGAACTCGTTAACATGATGGGAACCTCTGGCTGGTATGCTCCCGGGGCTGCAGCCGCACAGATGGTTGAAGCCATCATACTCGACCAAAACCGAATCTTTCCTTGCGCCGCCCACTTAAACGGCGAATATGGACAAGAAGAGCTATTTCTCGGCGTTCCGGTGAAACTCGGAAAGTCCGGTATTAAAGAAATAATTGAGGTTGATTTAAACGATGAAGAACAACAACTTTTAGATACATCAGCGGATCATGTGCACTCTGTGCTTGATGATTTTCGCAAGCTGATGGATAAATAAATCGCAATTAATCGAAGACGTTTAGGCTTCTTCACTACTTGCATTGGAGAAAGGCTCCGAAGACCATATCGGAGCCTTTTTCTGTTTTGGGTGATTTGTTTTGCCTTAAAATGAATATAACACCAACTTTATCTCACTGCTTATTAGTCAGTTAGCTTGTCATCACTACAGATAAGTTTCTATGCTTGCAAGTACCTATAATTGCAAGAGTGGTTTTGACTGTTCTATATTTGGTGAATATCAGGGTGCACTCACGAGTACGATATCCTCGGCAACAAGTCCCTTTTCATTTTCTACAAGATCGAACTCAAAGATGAGATCGCGGCTGGGCAAGTAACTAGTATCAAAGTTGTCCTCGAACTGCGAAATATGGGCAAATACCGTTTTGTAAGGCGATTCTTCAAAACGAGAATCAGTAATCCAAAGATTTTGATTCATCTCTACAAGATAGCGCAAAAAACCGTAACCATCATTATGAGAAAAATCATAGCAAACGCCCCGCACCCGAGATCCCGGTTTGCCCCACGCATAGGGTGATTCAATTGGCAACAGACCGGGAATCAAATATCCGGAAATATAAAGATCTGCTTCTTTTTTCAGATTTCCTGACATATTATCAAAGCCGATGAGCTCTACTCTTGTCCCTTTCTGCTGTATGGCATTCACAACACTAACATAGCTTCCATTACTCGTCAACAGCAAAAGTTTATCCAAGTGATCAGATTGCACCAGCATATCTACTGCCATATCCATATCTACCGTAGATTTTGTAATCAGCTCTCCGGTCTCTTCATCCTTATAATATTGTACCGGTTTCTCAATCACCTTATACTCGAAATCACGAAGGACCTCGCTAAATCGCGCCGTCTTATTTTTATAGGTTTGATCTTCTTTTGCCCGCCGTTCATCATAGGCCAAATACACGTTCATCCGCGAAGGAGTAGAACCGTCTCTACATGCAAATTTTCTAAGGATATCATATCTGAGGCCAAAACCACCATTCATTGTAACGTTTACCGCATCTACGTAAATACCAACTTTGCCTTCCATAATAATACTCCAAATAATTTCTTAATTATTATCTAATAATTTCGGAAAGCAGGAACGTCTCAATTAATACCTGCCAGACAACCGGAATTGGGAATTGTCCATTTATTTCTGATAATAATTTGGTACTGACAATGCCGCAATTCCCACACTCCCTATTAATAACATTAGAAAACGACTTGTCCATTCCGACCCCACCCATTTCGTGACGAGAGGCACTATTAACAAACTGCCGGCAGCAATGGCCATCATCAAAAAGGCGCGGATTAGCTGGTACTGAACAGGATAAACCTGCATACTTTTATAATAAAGTAACATGGCCATAACCGCATAGCTTAGAATTGTTGCGGTTGCCGAACCTATCATTCCGAAATAGGGGATCAAAATAACATTGGCCATAATCGTTATACCCGCGCCAATGAGCGTTATAACAGGTAATACTTTTGTTTTTTCTTCAATAAAGATGCCCGCGGAAAAGTTCATATACCAACCCTGAAACCAATATGCGCCTAACAATAGGGGCACAATATTCAATCCCATCCAATACTCTTTACCAACCAGATATGCATTTAAAAAGGGAATTTTAATTCGAACGATTTGTTCGGCAAAGATGGCTACAATCAAAAAACAAATACCGGCAGCGGCACTAAAATAGATAAATACATCGCGATAGAGATTTTTGGCGTCCTCATCATCGGCATGGCGCAAGAAAAAAGGTTGCCAGGCCATACGGAACATTTGCACTAGCAATAACATAAATACTGATATCTTATAGCAAGCACTGTAAATACCTACGATATCATCGGGCGTCATGCTTGCTCCATAAAGGTGCGTTACGGTAGATTGAGACATATAATTTGCTAGGAAAAAACGATCCAACATTTCATTAATCACATAGCCCAGCCCGGCAGGAATAAAAGGCAGACCAAAACGCAGAGCCTTTTGTAATATGGGCATATCCCAGGCTCCTTTGAACATATTAACCGTGAGACTACATACCACAAGCGCTGTAACAGCAGATGCCGCCAGATTAGCAAAAAAGACTGCCTGAATCCCCCAACCCAATCCCAAAATCAGGTAGAAATTGAGTCCAAGGTTAATCAACACATTGCCCGTACGAATACCGGCAAATAGCCATTGCCTTCGAATCAGCCGCAACTCAGCGAAAGGAACCAATGCTATAGTATCAAACCAAAGAATACCCAACATCATCCAATAAAGATTTTGGTGACCTGTGGATTGCAAATTCATCAGTGGCATAAGAAAAGGTGCCAATATGATCAGCAAAATCACCAATAGTGTTGCCAGACCGCCCAATCCAATTTGCAGAGTTTTAAAGACATTCTTTGCCCTATCGCGGTCTTTGGCATAGCGCAGGTAAGCCGACTCCATCCCAAAAGTAAAAATTACGTTCAGGAAAGCGAGCCCTACAAACACAAGGCTTACAACGCCATATTGAGAGGTGCTGAACACATCGGTATGCAGAGGCACCAACAGATAATTGATGAATCGGGCTACTACACTGCTGATACCATAAATAAGGGTATCCGAAAGTAGTTCTTTAAGTTTTTTCAATTGGTATTGTTATTTGGTCGTTTGCCTGTATCCATCTCATGAGAACCCGTTTTGTCAGTTACGCATCTATTTGTCCCCAACGAGCTCTTCCATAGCATGTACCCCCAATACATAACTTTGCTTACCGAATCCCGTAATAATACCATTGGCTACGGTACCGGTAAGGGTTTGCTCACGAAAATCTTCCCGGGCATGAATATTGGAAAGATGTACCTCTACTATGGGGATATCAAGCAAATCCAGCGCATCACGAATAGCAACAGAAGTGTGTGAATATCCACCGAAATTGGCAATGATTCCATCATAATCACTTCCCACCAGTGACTGAATAGACTCTACCAGCTCGCCCTCCAGGTTACTTTGAAAGAATGTCATCTCATATTCAGGAAAAGACTCAATGAGTAATTTTTCAATATCTTCCAGAGTAGAAGTGCCGTATTGCTCCGGATCGCGCTTGCCCAGCATATTTAAATTGGGACCGTTTAAAATTGATAACTTCATAATTGAACTTTTGCACTTATTTTTTCTGCCAGTTCTTTCATTCGATCTTCAGACACCTCTACATTATGGCCCAGCGCCATAATCTGGTGAGTTTCATATAAAGGTACAAGATGTAGATGTGCGTGGGGGACCTCCAATCCCTGAACAATAATTCCGGTACGAAGTGGATCCAGCGCTTCATCGATAGCCTTGGCAACTTTTTTCGAAAAATTCATTGTACTTTGCATCAACTCATCGGGCAGATCAAAAAAGTAGTTGATCTCCTTTTTGGGAACCACCAGAGTATGCCCCTCCGCAATAGGATTAATATCTAAAAAAGCGATATGATCGTTGGTTTCTGCCACCTTGTGACATGGAATCTCACCATCAATAATTTTAGTAAAAATGGTAGCCATATTATTTACTGGTTACTGGTTACTGGTTACTGGTTACTGGTTACTGGTTACTGGTTACTGGTTACTGGTTACTGGTTACTGGTTACTGGTTACTGGTTACTGGTTACTG
>Ga0102962_1000953_pt1 | contig 12026 bp, 10 predicted proteins | sample SalPonF2_C_D2_MG_FD_84519 | JGI IMG/M metagenome (GOLD analysis project Ga0102962, IMG submission 84519) | Salt pond soil microbial communities from South San Francisco under conditions of wetland restoration - Salt Pond MetaG SF2_C_D2_MG ...
AGTCTGCTGGTTTCTGCACTCATTGTACTGGTTTACACTTATCTCGGAGGTCTTTCCTCGGCCATCTACAATGAAGTGCTCCAGTTCTTCCTTATCGTCATCGGCTTTCTGCCACTGGTTGTCCTGGGACTGATCGATATTGGCGGCTGGGACGGACTGATGGACAGACTTACCAATATTGCGGTTAACCAGGGTCACGATGCGGCGTATTATACAAGCTCCTGGGCATTGACAGGACATCCATCCTCGAATGCCATGGGTGTGGACTGGATGGGCGTGGTTATGGGCCTGGGCTTTGTACTTTCGTTTGGATACTGGTGTACAAACTTCCTGGTTGTTCAGAGAGCCATGGCTGCCGATTCACTGTCGGGTGCAAGGCGCACTCCTCTTATCGGAGCTCTGCCGAAGATGTTCATCCCGATACTTGTTATTATTCCGGGTATGATCGCTATCGCTCTGATGAATGTTGATCCCGGCTTTCTGCCTACAAAGGTTGGATCGGGAGACATCAACTACGATATGGTAATCCCGCAGCTCCTGATGAAATATTTCCCGACAGGCGTACTCGGATTGGGGCTCACCGCCCTGCTGGCATCATTCATGTCGGGGATGGCCGGTAACGTATCGGCATTTAACACCATCTGGACGTATGATATCTACCAGAGTTATATTAACCCCAAAAAATCAGACAAACATTATCTAAGAGTCGGACAGCTTACTACCGTATTCGGGATCCTGGTAAGTATTCTGGCTGCCTATGTGGCGAGAATGTTCAATAATGTGATGGACTTCCTGCAGCTGATTTTTGCGTTTATTAACGCACCTTTGTTTGCAACATTCCTGCTGGGGATGTTCTGGAAAAGGGCAACCGGACATGGTGCTTTCTGGGGCCTGTGCTCGGGAATCACGGCTGCAGCGATACATCATGGCCTGACACAGCCCGCCGGTGCTTCATCACTTATCAAAGGTGGCTGGCTTGGAACTGTGGTCCATACCTATCCGAGTGAGATGGCCCAGAATTTCTGGACAGCTATATATGCTTTTGTCACTGCCTTTGTTTTTACCGTTGTAATCTCACTGCTCACCAAACAGCTGAAAACCGACGGCGAATTAAAAGGTCTGGTTTATTCTCTTACACCTAAACCTGTGGATGATTCCAAACACTGGTATCAGAAGCCGGTTGTAATGGCAATTATCGTAAGTGCTATCGCCATCACCTTAAGCATAATCTTCTGGTAGACACTAAAAAAAAATAACTATTATGGGCTTAGATATAAAAATTCCAATCGGACTCATGTTTTCAATCTTTGGTATCCTCCTCACTGTTGTGGGATTGGTTACCAATGGCAACGACATGTATCATCAATCCCTCGGGATTAACATCAATCTATGGACGGGCATAGGTATGCTGGCCTTCGGCATCTTCATGCTCCTGACCTCTAACCTGATTAAACGCGGGAAGATCGAAAAAGACTACGGCATCCCTGAAGACCAGGAAAAAGAGAAGGTTTGATAAATTTTTTGCGGGCGCAGGGTCGGACGGCCATTGCGCCCCTATGATGTTTTTTTCCGGCGGCTCACTACTACGATTGAGGCACCGGTAAAAACGATTCCTGCACCAACAATGCTCAGGAGCGTAAAATGTTCAGGAGCAATCCAGGTTACGGCCATGTGTCCCAAAATAGCCATCACGATAAAAGTGATGATCGGATTGAGGGTTATGATTACACTGATCTTGTTTGCTTCTGTATATTTCAAAGCCAGGGCAAGTGAACCATAGGCAAGCAAGGTGTTCAGACCCAGAAAGATCATCAATAGCCAGTCGGCAAAAGACAGTCCGGGGAATTTATCGAATTCGACAAACGGTAAGAACATCAGCGAACAAAAACCATACACCATCAGGTTCAAATGGTTAGGATTCCATTTCTGTACAAGGGTTTTTTGAATTACTGAAAAAACAGCCCATGACAGCCCGCCAAGAACCACAGAAACAATTCCCCGTGTATATCCTTCTGTTTTGCCCGATAATCCACCGGTTTGTTCTGAATAAAACAGCCAAAAACCGACCAGTAACAATACAAATCCCACGCTGTGCTTCCATGTCAGCTTTTCCCTGAAAATGAACAATCCTGCGAAAGCAAGGCTCACCGGACCAATCTGGATAAATACCTGTGCATTTGAAGGTGATGTATACTTAACGCCTGTAATAAATCCCAGGTAGTTCATACCCAGAAAAGCTGCGGCAATAAATATTTTCGGTGGTGGTTTCCTGAAGGCCTGCGACAGGTTTTTATCAAACACCAGGAGCAAGATGAAAAGTAATATGAAAGCGACCGTAAAACGGAACCATACAACGGATACAGGATTCAGGTCGTATAGGGCTACCTTCAGAGCAATAGCTAAAAATCCCCATAGTAAGGCCGTAAAACCGGCAAAGATCAATCCTTTGGTATTGTCGTTCATAGCAGGGTTAAAAAGGATGGGCAAAGGTAGTATTTTTGATGAATCGATTCACCCGTCGACCTGGCAAAAAAAGGGTACCATTTATCATACCGGATAACAGCCTGCCATCAGATCTGAGTCAAGGCTTCAGACAGAACCTTCACCATACGTTCTTTCTGAATCCTGATTATTTCAAGGCCTTTTTCTTTCGATGCATACTTACGAGGGTCTTTTCCGCCCACACCAGCCGGCCAGGTATTTTCATCTGCCGGAAGGTATTCCATTTTTACAAGTTGCGGATACAGAGCCATGGTAATTGACGTCTCATTCATGGCTGCATGATCGACCATGATACCCATACCCTCTTCATCGCGATACCCCCACAGATTGAATATCTTAAGATGGTATTTGTTTTCCCATTCTGCAGCATGTTCCGCCATCTTCACGGTTGAAGGACCGTGTCCGTGGGCAACAAGGATACGGAAACCGGCACGGCTGATCTGTTTAACTGTCGCTTCAAGCATTTGAACGAAAAGGCTGTCGCTTACCCAGTAGGTGCTTCCGTCGAACTGTCTTCTGGCATAATCATGCCCGCTGGATGTATCAAAATTACCGGTATCCATACCGTAATATTCTTTCCCGTCTGCTTCCAACGTCCTGTCGGGCCCCAGGAAGAACATGGGGAAAACCATGCCCCCGGCCTCTGAAGCCAGCTCGCGGAAAAAACCCTGTGACTGAAGACCATCGGCCCCCAGTGGCAGATGCTCTCCATGCCATTCAATGGTTCCCAGGGGAAGATAGGCTATGGGTGCTTCGGCCAGTCTCTGCCGGAACTCTGTCGGGGTGCATTCAGCAATCATGACGTGTTTCATCCCGGATTCTTTTGAATGTTTGCAGGAATTTTGTAAAACAATAAGTGACAAAAAAAATAAAATCGCTAAATTCAGGCGTTTCATTGTATCATTATCTTTAGTTGAGGGCTATATTCAATAACCTACTTCATAAAACTAACTAAAATCCTGAGACAATGGTCAAAAATAATTACCCTAAAATATAAAAACATCATGAAGAGACACACGTTTTCAACAGTAATGGCTATTACCATGGTTGCCGGTTTCACTTCCTGCAAGACAGGAAACACGGCATCTGACAAAGAAAAAGATACGACCACCGCACAGTGGGTGTCGTTGTTTGACGGGAAGACCCTCGACGGATGGCATTCGTTCAATTCCGACACCGTTGCCGGCTGGACAGTCATCGATGGTTGCCTTACCGGTCTTGGTGAAGGCAGTGACCTGACAGGCGATCTTGTCACTGATAAGGAATACAAGGATTTTGAACTCAGTCTTGAGTGGAAAATCGCAGAAGGCGGAAACAGTGGCGTCTTGTATCATGTTGTGGAAGACGGTAATCACAAAACAACGTACGAAACAGGACCTGAATATCAGCTCATCGATGATGAAGGTTATCCTGGTCATCTGGAAGAGTGGCAGAAAACCGCGGCCAATTATGCCATGCATCTGCCTGACAACAAGTTAGTAAAACCTGTAGGTGAATTCAACACAACACGTATCGTTGTTGACGGCAGCCATGTTGAACACTGGCTGAACGGGAAAAAAGTGCTTGAATTTGAAATGTGGACCGATGACTGGAAAGAAAGGGTGGCAGATGGAAAATGGAAAGACTACCCTGATTACGGCCTGGCAAAAAAAGGCCATATCGCACTGCAGGATCACGGCAGCAAGGTGTGGTTCAAGGATATAAGGATAAAAGAACTGTAGGATGATCAAAAGACTCTTGGTAATGGCCGGTGTATGTGCCGTCTCTTTTTATGCGACGGCACAGGACCCTGAATTGTATATGCCCAGGGATATAAAGGCTGCCTACTTAAACGGAAGCCGCGCATTAGATGGTAACCCAGGCGGGAATTATTTCCAGAACCGGGTCGATTACGATATCAGCGCCCGAATAGACCCCGTTACCAGGAGGCTTACAGGTTATGAAAAGATTACCTTCCACAACAACAGTCCATACGATCTTAAAACCATCGGGTTAAGGTTCTACCAGGATATTTTCGTTAAAGGCGGAAACCGTGGCCGGCCGGTGAACCCGGCCGACCTCACAGACGGAGTGGATCTTACCTCCCTGACCATCAACGGCAAGAAGATAGACCCGGGCAGCAGCTCTGCTACCGTTTTTGAAACACAGACCAATAAATTTTACCGCATACAGGCCAAGGCAGGATCACAAAACATCATTGAGGCCACATGGACCCTTACTTTCCCAGGGAAGAAGGAAGAAAGGATGGGCAGCATCGATGAATCATCTTTCTTTATTGCCTACTGGTACCCGCAGATAGCCGTATTCGATGATATAAACGGCTGGGACACCTTCGATTATAACAACGTGGCGGAAATGTACAACGAATTCGGAAATTTCGATGTTTCCCTTACACTGCCGGAGGACTTTGTGGTATGGGCTACAGGTGAACTTCAGAATCCGGAAAAAGTACTTAGCGAAAATTGCCTTAAACGATACATTTCTGCCAGATCGTCGTCCGATGTGGTACATATTATCGATAAAAAAGACATCAGAAAAAAACAGGCGACACAGAAAAAAAAGAATGAATGGAGATTTAAAGCGCTGAATGTGAGTGATTTTGCCTTCGGTATTAGTGATCACTATGTGTGGGATGCTTCATCCCTGGCACTGAAAAACGGGAAAGACATCTTTATTCAAAGTGCCTGGTTACCTTCGTCGACGTATTATGAACCGGTAGCACAGATGACCAGGTTTGTGGTTAGCCAGCTCTCCGACTCCATTACCGGCATCGACTTCCCCTACCCTTCCATAACCGTTTTTAATGGCAACGACGGCATGGAATTTCCCATGATCGTCAATGATGAAGAAGAGAACAGTTCCGGTGGTACGTGGTTCCTTACTGCACATGAGGTCACGCATACCTATCTTCCGTTTTACGTTGGGATCAACCAGCGAAGATATGGCTGGATGGATGAAGGGATGACGACGATGCTGGGTGAAATGATCCATTCACAGAAAACAGATTTGTATAATATGCGGAATATGTACCTCTACACTTACCCGAGAATTGCGGGTACACAGGAGGATGTTCCTACTATTGTCAATTCAACCTACCTTCCCGATATTATCTTTCAGCAGCATGAATACATGAGACCCAGCATGGCTTTATGGACACTTAAAGACATCCTCGGAGAAGCCATGTTCAGGAAGTGCCTGCAGGGATTCATTACCCGCTGGGCAGGAAAACATCCAACACCGTACGATCTGTTCTTTACGTTCAATGATATCAGCGGAGAGGACCTGAACTGGTTCTGGCAACCCTGGTTCCTGGGATTCAACTATCCTGACCTGGCCATTGAAAAAGTAGAAAAAACCGATTCAGGATTCAGTGTTTACCTTGGGAACGAAGGTGGCATGCCCTTCCCCGCGAGCCTGGAAATCAGGTTTGATGACGGCACCACCAGGATGATCTCCCTGGATGCAAGGGTTTGGGCAAAAGGTAAAACCCATATTATCACCATCGCCGGAAACAAAAATATATCAGGTCTTGTTCTTCACACGGAAGGTTACCCCGACAGTGTGAACGAAAATAATTACTATCCCTCCTCTGGCGAATAACGGGTAACCAAAATACCAATCTTATTTTGAGTAACCATGAAAGTAGCTATATTCAGTACCAAGACCTACGACCAGGAGTATTTTGACCGTTTTAATAAAGATAAAGAGCACGAGCTGACGTATTTTGAGGTTTCACTGAAATCGTCCACGGCCAAGCTGGCATCGGGATTTGATGTCGTCTGCGCATTCGTTAACGACCGCATTGACCACGATACTATTCGTGAACTTGCCAGTCACAATATCGGATTGATTGCCTTACGCTGTGCAGGCTTCAATCAGGTTGACCTTGATGCGGCGTCTAAGTACGGACTGCGGGTTATGCGCGTACCAGCTTATTCGCCACATGCTGTGGCTGAACACGCCGCCGCCCTCATTCTGAGCCTCAACCGTAAGATTCATAAAGCTTTCAACAGGATCAGGGATAACAATTTCAGCCTTGAACGGATGGTAGGCTTTGATCTTTACGGGAAAACGGTCGGGGTTATCGGGACAGGTAATATCGGCAGGGTTTTCGGGACCATCATGAAGGGTTTTGGATGCAAGGTCATTGCCTACGACGTGCATAAAAATGCCGCCGCTGAGGATGCCGGCATCGAGTATACCGATCTCACCCACCTGTTTAAAGAAGCAGACATCATTTCCCTTCATTGTCCACTCACTCCGTCCACCTATCAATTGATAAATAAACATACCCTTGAAATGATGAAAAAGGGCGTAATGCTTATCAATACGAGTCGTGGCAAACTCATCAACACGGCAGATGTCATCGAGTCTCTCAAAGAGCGGCACCTGGGTTACCTGGGTATCGATGTTTATGCTGAAGAGGAAAAAATCTTTTTCAAGGACCTGTCCGAGCGCATCATCGATGATGAGATGATTACGCGGCTCAGTACCTTTCCCAACGTTTTGATCACCGCACACCAGGGATTCCTTACCCGTGAAGCACTCGAAGGCATCACGCTCACAACACTACGGAATATTTCAGATTACGCGGCAGGAAGAAGCAGTGAAAATGAAGTATCTTTGGAAAAATTAGATGCCAAATGACACTTAATCGCTGTGCCTGGTGTGGTGATGACCCTCTCTACATCAGCTATCACGATCATGAATGGGGCGTTCCTGTTCATGACGAAACAAAGCATTTTGAATTTCTCCTGCTCGAATCAGCCCAGGCCGGACTATCGTGGATCACTATCCTCAGGAAACGTGAGAACTACCGGCTGGCCTTCGATGGCTTTGACCCGGAAAAAATAGCACGCTATGATGATGCGAAAATTGCCGACCTCCTTCAAAATCCGGGTATCATCCGTAACAAACGTAAAATTGCCTCGGCAATAAACAATGCCCAAAAGTTCCTGGATGTCAGGCATGAATTTGGTAGTTTTGACCAGTTTATCTGGCAATACGTTGACGGGAGGCCCATTGTAAATCATTTCAGTGAACTGTCTGACATCCCTGTAACCACAGCTTTATCGGACACGATTTCCAGAGATCTCAAAAACAGAGGCTTCAACTTCGTCGGATCTACTATCATCTACGCCCATCTGCAGGCTATCGGAATAGTAAACGACCACCTGATAACCTGTTTCAGGCATGCCGAACTTTCGTAAATAAACCATTTTCCCTTTATTCAAACAGTTTCTCATCACGGATAAGCATCAGGATAGACACTTGAGGAATAATAAGGTATTTTTCATCGTTGAATTCGATCTCCCATCCGCTGTTCTGAAGGTATACCGCAAGATCGCCAGACTTAGGCTGAAGCGGAACGTACTTCACATTTTCTCCGGTTGCTTTCCAGGGTTCATCTGCCTCATTAATCGCGGGAACAGGGTAACCCGGTCCTGCTTTCACCACATATCCGCTGTGAATTTTTTCGTTCTCGGCCACATTTGGGGGAAGGTAGAGTCCGGATTTGGTCCGCTTCTGGTCACTCTTTGGCTTGATAAGAACGCGGTCACCAATAAGAATGAACTTGTCCAGGTCTTTTTCATCAATATTTAATATCATAGGTCCGGGTTTTTTTATGGCATGAAGTCAAAAATCCTGCCGTAGTACAAATATGTCAGTTTTTCCTACAATTTTATGTGCCAGCGCATTAAAACGGTAAATATTTCAGTATGCGCTGTGCCTGTATTGCGCGTTGTGGCAGAATACTGAGACCTGATATTGAACGTATCATAGCAGTTATCAGCAGGGTAGCCGGGGTATGAAGACTGCTGGAATAAGACGACTTAAGGTAAGTTTAATAATGAATATTACCGAAATTCGGTGAAAGTATAGTAATTTTATCCTTAAATCCTGAACGTGCTAAACGTCAGGTATTACCCTAAGAAAAAAAATGAACTACAGGCTTTGGTTTACCCTTGTGCTATTTCTTATTTTTAGTTCCGCCTCTCCCTTGTCAGCCCAGACCGACACCATGAGGAGACCTAAAATCGGAGTTATTTTTAGTGGCGGAAGTGCCAAAGGTCTGGCTCATATCGGTGTTTTAAAGGTACTTGAAGAAGCCGGTATCAGGCCCGATTATATCGGGGGGGCCAGCATGGGGGCTATAGTTGGAGGATTATATGCCATTGGGTACTCCGCCGATTCCCTTGAAAAAATCGTCACGAATGCCGCATGGCCATACCTGCTTGGTGACGAGGTATCGAGAAGAAATCTCACGCTGGAAGAAAAAGAAGATATGGATCGTTTTGTTATCTCCTTCCCGATCAAGGAGAACAAGATCAAGATCCCTTCCGGGGTTATTAATGGTGAAAATATTGAAGAACTCCTTAACACACTTTGTGCCCCGGTATATAATATCCGTGATTTCAGCAGGTTCCAGATCCCTTTCATGTGCGTGGCCACCGATATAGAGACGGGTAAGGAAATAGACTTTTATTCGGGTTATCTGCCTAAAGTCCTTAGGGCCAGCATGTCTATTCCCAGCATTTTCAATCCCATTGAAATTAACAACACCTTGCTGGTCGATGGCGGCCTGGTAAACAATTTTCCGGTTGCGAGGGTGAAAGATATGGGTGCCGATATACTGATAGGTGTTAACGTGGGTTTCCAGTATTACAAAAAAGATCAGCTAAACTCCATATTCCGGATTATTGAACAATCGGTATTTTTTTATGGTGAAAAGCTGAACAGGTTCAATATGAGCCTGTGCGATATTCTTGTTGAACCGGATCTGGAAGGTTACAATTCGACCAGTTTTACATCGGCCGACAGCATTATCAAAAGAGGTGAACAGGCTGCAAGGGCTTTTCTTCCTCAGTTCAAAGCACTGGCTGATTCGCTGAAAAGCCTGGACCCAGGGTACGGTCCCCATCAGCAACTTCCGGAAGTTGATTCATTATTGCTGATGGAAATACGGGTGAGAGGACTCGATAAAGTATCGGGCAAGCTGCTGAACGGTAAATTACAGCTCGAAGTGCTGCATAAGGTCACACCTCAACAGATTGAAGAGGCGATAAAAAGAGTCTACTCCAGCCTGTATTTCGAAAAGGTAGACTATGAGATCGAACCCCTGGAAAGAGGTATACGACTGGTAATCAAGGTAAAGGAAGCCCGTGGCGGACAATTCAGGGTAGGCTTGCACTACGACTCCAATTACAAATCGGCTATCCTGCTTAACACCACCTTCAGAAACCTGCTCCTCGACGGTTCTAAATTATCAGTGAGCACGGCCCTGGGCGAGAATCCTTTCCTGGAAGCGTACTTTTTCAAAAATAACGGATGGAAGCCGGGTTACGGACTGGCATTTGGATCGCGACGTACAAATGTCTTTGGCTATGATAACGGGAGTAAAACATCATCGTATGTGTATTCGGAGACTAAAACCTCGCTCTACACCCAGTCCATTTTTGACAACTCTTATGCCCTGGGAGCCGGTATAGAATATGAAGCTTCGAGAATAAAATACAGGATTAATCCCGATCCTTTAATACCCGACAACACCCAGGTATATTTCAACTATTACGGCTTTCTCGAGATGGATACCTACGATGACGGCTTTTACCCTAAGAGAGGCACGCAGATGCATGCTGAATTTAAGCTGGTAACGCAAAAAAACATGGACCCGGTGGTCTTTCTCACCGGCAGATTAAGCCAGGCGTACCGCATAAGCGATCATCTCACCTACGTGAATCATCTTTATGGCGGCTCTGTTGACGGCACAACCATTCCATACCAATATATGTTCTACGCCGGCGGCCTCAACCCATCGAGGTGGAATGGACTTATTCCTTTCGTGGGCTTAAACTATATGGAGAAAACCGCAAAAAATGCGCTGGTACTGGGCGGTGATCTGCAGTTTGAAGTATTCCCCAATATTTACCTGATCATGAAAGGAAATGCCGGAAAGGTTGAAAACAATTTTAATGATCTGTTTACCACCAGCAGCATTCTTGGCGGCTACGGACTCACTGCCGGGTATGAGAGTTTCATCGGCCCGGTGGAACTCAGCCTTATGAAATCGGCTAACCGGGGTGGACTCCTGGGATTTGTAAATATCGGCTTCTGGTTTTGACGGTAGCGCAACCTCTTTCCTTGCAGCAGAACAGACTCTGGATCGTTCTTCCTGCTGAAATAGTGGAATTTCCAAAATAAGATGACGCCTATGCAGCTGAGCCTCACGGTTAACCCGTCGTGGCTATAGCTTGATAAATTTCAACACCCAGGTCCTGCCGGGATATTTCAGTTTCACGAAATACACACCTTCATGGAGATCCTGAACCTGCAGGGGGATAATGTTATTCTCCATTACCGGGTTCTTTGCAGTTAGCTGCACCTTCCCGGTCATATCATAAACAGTGATCAGAGATGGCGGGGCCGACGCTGAAGATTTGAGATACAGGATATCTGAAGCGGGATTGGGAAAAACCTCAGGCTTCTGAATCGTGGTAATATTGACCTCTGATGACGTTCCGCTCACATTTATCTTCCCTTTCATACCAAGGGAAACATGAAATTCACAAACGTAATACACAGTACCTGTTTCCTCCGGGACAAAGACACCTGTTCCCGATGTGAAGTTAAAGCCGCCCTCCAAAGGTTCCGTGCCATCGGCATTCCACGTGGCCTCACTGACCTGGGTAGCGGTATGATTCGAACCAACATCGAACCGTATAGTATCACCAACGGCACCATTCAGAACTGCAGGCGTAAAGGTAAATCCTGATGAAGTGACCGTATAACTCTCCTGTGCCTGCAAAACAGGCCAGGATATGAAGACCATCAAAAAAAGTAAAATTCGTCTCATTTTCGCCCCTCCTTTACTTTATTAACAATTTGGATATGAAAAAGTTGATGCCTTAAAATACGTAAAAGCAGCCTGTATTGCCGGCTATCGGTGATACTCAGCCGGAAAAAGTTTATTACATTTGGAAAAACAAAAGACATGAAACAGGTATTCATCGTAGTGCTTTCTTTGATCCTTTCCGGGCAATTATTGACTGCTCAAAACGATTCCACGGCTGCCAGTGATTCCGCCAGGGCAGCCCGACAAAAAGAAAAAGAGTATAAACACTGGTTAAAAGTCAAGGACGACTGGGCTAACCTGGGACGTTACCAGGCTGCCAACGACACACTTGAACCACCCCGCAAAGGTGAACAAAGAGTTGTCTTTATGGGCAATTCCATCACCGATGGCTGGATAAAATATTCGCCTGATTTTTTCAGCACGCATCACTTTATCGACCGCGGAATCAGCGGGCAAACCACACCGCAAATGCTGATCCGGTTCCGACCCGACGTCATAGACCTCAAGCCCGAAGCCGTGGTTATCCTTGCCGGTACCAATGATATTGCCGGAAACACCGGACCTTCCACCCTGGAGATGATCGAGGAGAACCTTGCTTCCATGGCTGAGTTGGCAAAGGCCAACGACATTAAGGTCATCCTTTGCTCTGTTCTCCCCGCTTACGATTATC
>Ga0102962_1000955_pt1 | contig 12015 bp, 10 predicted proteins | sample SalPonF2_C_D2_MG_FD_84519 | JGI IMG/M metagenome (GOLD analysis project Ga0102962, IMG submission 84519) | Salt pond soil microbial communities from South San Francisco under conditions of wetland restoration - Salt Pond MetaG SF2_C_D2_MG ...
CCAGGTAAGCCGGACCGGACCCCCGTGACGTCAGACGCGCAAACGACGCCCGCCAAGACCGCCGGCCCCGAATCAAACGGCGAGGGAGGTGAGGAAAAGTCCTCCCGCGCCCGACTCGCCGCGCTGTCGCTGACGGCGCTCGGCGTCGTCTACGGCGACATCGGCACCAGCCCGCTCTATGCCTTCCGGCAGGCGCTGAGCGGCGCCGAACCAAGCGAAGATGCGGTTTTCGGCATTCTCTCGCTGATCGTCTGGTCGCTGATGATCGTGGTCACGCTCAAATATCTCCTGCTTTTGATGCGCGCCGACAACAAGGGCGAGGGCGGTATTCTGGCGCTGCTGGCCCTGCTCAATCCGTGGCGGCGGCCAAGCGGCTTCAAGAAGACCATGCTCATCGGAATGGGCGTGTTCGGGGCGGCGTTGCTGTATGGCGACGGCATGATCACGCCGGCGATCTCCGTGCTCAGCGCGGTCGAGGGCCTCGAGACGACGGCGCATGGCATCGAACCGTTCATCATCCCGATCACCGTGGTCATCCTCCTGCTTCTGTTCACGTTTCAGTCGCGCGGGACGGAGCGGGTCGGCAAGCTGTTCGGGCCGGTGACGCTGGTCTGGTTCATCGTGATCGCCGTACTCGGCATCATCCAGATCTGGCAGCATCCGCAAATCCTCAAGGCGCTGAGCCCGCTTTACGGCGTGCTGTTTTTCGCCAGTCACGGCTCGACGGCGTTCATCGTTCTGGGCGCGGTCTTCCTGGTCGTAACCGGCGGCGAGGCGCTCTATGCGGATATGGGGCATTTCGGCAAGGAACCGATCAGGCTCGCCTGGTTCGCCTGCGCCTTGCCCTGCCTGATCCTGAACTATTTCGGACAGGGCGCGCTTGTGCTCGGCGATCCCATTCACGCGTCGCAGTCCTTCTATCATCTCGCGCCCTCCTGGGCGCGCTATCCGCTGATCGGATTGGCGACGGCGGCCACGGTAATTGCGTCGCAGGCGGTGATTTCCGGCGCTTTTTCGCTGACGCGGCAGGCGGTCCGGCTTGGCCAGTGCCCGCGCCTGCGCATCGTCCAGACCTCGTCCGAGGAAACCGGCCAGGTTTACGTCCCCTTCATCAACACCACATTGGCGATCGCCACGATCGGGCTGGTTCTCTCGTTCCGCAGCTCTGAAAATCTGGCCGCGGCTTACGGCCTCGCGGTCAGTATGACGATGGTGATCACCACCGCGCTGGCCTTTTTCGTGATGCGGGAACGCTGGAAATGGAGCCCGTTGATCTATCTGCCGATAACCCTCGGCCTGATGGTGGTGGATATCTCCTTTCTCGGCGCGAATGCGCTGAAATTCATCGAGGGCGGCTGGTTCCCATTGCTGATCGGCGGCGCGGCCTTCACGCTGATGTCCACCTGGTATACCGGCCGGCGGATCCTGGCGCGGCGCCTGCGGCAGAATATCGAGCCGTTCTCCGCCTTCTTCATGAAGCTGCAGGAGGAGCCGCCTATCCGCATACCCGGCACGGCTGTGTTCCTCACTGCCGATATATCGGGAACCCCGCCGATGCTGCCGCATCACCTGCAGCACAATCGGGTCCTGCACGAGCAGGTTATCCTGCTGACCGTCATCACCGGGGAAGTACCGCGCGTCGCCGCCGCCGACCGCCTCGAAGTCGAGGAACTGGAGCAGGGATTCTGGCGCGTCTATGTTCATTACGGCTTCATGCAGATGCCCAATATTCCGGTTGTGCTGCGCTTCGCCGAGGAATTGGGTCTGACGATCGATCTCGATAACATCACCTATTATCTCGGCCGTGAATCCCTCATTCCGACCGATGACGTGCCCGGTATGTGGCTCTGGCGGGAGAAGGTCTTCGCCTTCATGGCGCGCAATGCGCTGGGCGCGACGACGTTTTACAAGCTTCCGGCCGAACGGGTTGTCGAACTCGGGATCCAGATCGAGATATAGGACCGACCGGCCGCTCCTTGATCTCGCCGGTCGGCTTGCCCATGATAGTCTGATGTAAAAAGCCAGAATGAAACGAGGGGCTGTGACGATGGGACTGCGGAGAAATTCACGACATATCCGGTGGACGGGCGGCTTCGTCGCGGCCGCGGCGCTGCTCTGTGTCTCATCCGTGGGCGCTCTTGCCGCCGGCGACAAGGATCATGGCAAGATGGTGTTTAAAGAGCACTGCGCCATGTGCCACGGCGATCATGGCGGCGGCACCAAGACCGGCCCGGAACTATTCTACGGCCCCGGCATGGCCGATACGGTCAAGATCGTCACCGAGGGCAAGGACTCCGGCAAACCCAACAAGATGCCGGGCTTCGGCGGCATGCTGTCCAAACAGGACATCACCGACGTCGCGACTTATGTCACGCAGGTGATCGAAGGCGGCGGCTGAGCCGACGCCCGGCCGCGCTGACGGAAACTATGCGGTCGCGCCGACCAGCCAGGCCATCCCCTGCATTTGAACGCCGCCGGGCGTCTCATGGCTGCGGAGCACGTCCTCGAGTTCGGCTTCCGCCTTGGCTCTCGTCTCTTCCGGCAGATCTTTCAGGGTGTCTCCGACGAAAAGCGCTTCCGACAGGAACTGCAGGGCGCTCTTCGCGTCCGAGCCCGGCCCGCCGATATACTGGCCGCCCTTCCACGACGCGAAGCTGACGTCCTTGAAGCCCGCTTTGACCAGGATGTCGCGCATATAGTCCTGCTCGCCGAACGCAAAGGGACCGGGTGCGCGAGGCACTGGCGGTGGAAGCTCGGCATAGCGGCTCACGATGCCCATGATCTCGACGACCCACGGGTTGTCCGGTTGCGGCCCCCAGCAGGAAAACATCGTCCGGCCGCCGGGCTTTACGAAGCCGTGCATATGGGCAAAGGCGGCGTATGGATCCTGGAAAAACATGATGCCGAAACGCGAGAACAGGCAGTCGAAGGTCTCGCCGAGGTCGGCTTTGGAGGCGTCGCCGAGGATGAAGCGCGCGTTGGTCAGTCCGGCTTTCTTTGCCCGCGATGTGGCGGTCGCCACCAGGGTGGGCGAGATATCGAGGCCGACGACCGAGCCGGACGGGCCGATGCGCCGGGCGATCTCAAGGCTCGTGACGCCCGCGCCGCACCCGACATCGATCACGCGTTCTCCGGGCGCGAGATGCGCCGCATCGAGGAGCGCATCGCCGACGGGCCCGATCATCCCTTCGAAACGGTCGCGATAGGTGTTCCACTTCTCGCCCATTTCGTTGGCCCAGCGTTCGGCCTCGGTTTGTTGCTCGATCGGATTGGTCGACATGGTGGTGTGTCCCCCTACTGCGTCACATAAAAATAGCCGGCGCAGACGATAGCAGAGTTCCGCGCGGAGAGCATCGGTTGGATTGAGCGCTGCGGTCCCCTAAGATCGTGGCAGAAGATCGTTCCAACCGAGAGCCAAGGGGGTGTGCCATGGTTGAAGACACCGACAAGAAATCCGAAGAATTGCCGGATCGTAAGCGGCGCGATGCGATGACCGGCGCGGTCGCCGCAGCGCTTGGTGGGGCGGCCCTCGTCGCCTCCGGCGGGTCTGCGCAGGCCTTCGAAAACGAAAAAGGCGACCGATGCCTGACGGTCCTGTTTCCGAGCGGGGAGGGCGCCAAATTCGACATCGAATATTACACCCGGCACCACATCCCGTTCGTTTTGAGCCTCTACGGCAAATCGATCCGGAACTATGAGGTCTTTCAGGGCCAGCCCGGGCGGGACGGCTCGCCGCCGCCGTTTCTCGCCATGGCCAATATCTGGATTGCCGATGAGAAGGGGTTCGCAGAGGCGAGCGCGAAGCACGCGAAAGACTTCCAGCCCGACGTGAAGAACTTCACCAATATCAAGACCATCGGCCAGACCAACGTCCTCTACAAGGTCATCAAGCCTTGAAGGGCTTCTAGCCGAAGCGGAAGCCCGACAGGGCCTTGCCCATGATCTGGTCGCTGTAGTCGCGGCTGGCGGTGTCCTCACCGGCGGCGCCGGCAGCGACCATGAGCGGTAACAAGTGCTCCTCGCGCGGGTGGCAGAACCGCGCAAAGGGCGCGGTATCCCAGGCTACGAGCCGCTGATTGCGCCGCCCGGCGTCGGGCAGCGTCACGCTCTCGCTCAGCCAGTTGTCGAACGCGACGGATGCGGCGGCGATGCGCGGATCGTCGGCGAACAGCCCGCGATTGTTGTGGAACGACATGCCGCTGCCGACGATCAGTACGCCGTCATCGCGCAACGGAGCAATGGCCTTGCCGATCGCGAGGTGAACCGCCGGGTCCAGCTCGTGCTGGAGCGAGAGCTGGACCACGGGAATATCCGCGTCCGGGAAAGCCAGCAGGAAGGGCACGAACACGCCGTGATCGAAGCCGCGCTCGGTATTCTTGCCGGTCGTGAAGCCTGCTTCGCCGAGTAGATCCCGGATACGCCGGGCGACTTCGGGCGAGCCCGGCGCGGGATAGGTCAGCCGGTAGGTGTGTTCGGGAAAGCCGTAATAATCGAACAGGAGCGGGGGATGCTCACTGGCCTGCACGGTGGGGATGGCTTCCTCCCAGTGGCCGGAAACGACGACGATCGCCTTGGGCGGTGACTCCAGCATAGCGGCCAGCCCTCGCAAATGAGCCGCCAGCCGGTCCCACATATCCTTGGGGCCGATACGCGGTTCCATGAAAAAGCACGGGCCGCCCCCGTGGTCGATAAAGAGCGTCGGCATTCTGTCGGGGGCCATGCGGGTCTCCGTCATCAATTACTGGCTGAAGGAAGTATGCCGCGTCCGGCCCGTCGCGCAAGTGCCGAAGGCGTCAGGCGATGCGGTTGAACCACCACATGGAGAGGAACGCGCCGATCAGCACCAGAACGCCGGCGAACGCCGCGAAGCCCGCCGTAATCTCGGTTTTCTTGGTTTCCAGTACGAATTCGGACTTCAAGGACTGATAGATCTCTTTCAGATCGGTCGCGCTGCTTGCATGAAAATACTTCGCATGCGTGATCTGGGCGATCTGCTTGAGCGTGTCCTCGTCCAATTGGACCCGCATGGAGCGCCCGCCGAAGCCGAGAATGGCTCCTTGCGACGTGCCGATGCCCACCGTGTAGACGCGCACGCCGAGTTCGGCGGCCTTCTTGGCGGCTTTGATCGGGTCATAGCCCGTCGTAGTCTGGCCGTCGGTCAGCAGCACGATCACGGCGGAAGCGTATGAACCGGGCGCCACGGGCTTGGCTTTCTCGCGTTTGTTCTCGCTGTGGTCGCCAAGCGGGATGCCGCGCTGGCCGAAATCCTGGTTGTCGAAATCGCCCCCCTGACCGGGGATGCTGCTGGCGTAATCGGGCAGGCCGATATCGAGGTTCTTGTCGTCGAAAATCGTCGCCAGCGAGACCAGGATGCCGCTGCCCACCGCCGTGCCGAACTGGCCGGAGAAGCGTTCGATCGCATTGACCACTTCTTCCTTATTCGTGGTCGGCGCCTGCACGACGAGGGCGGAGGCCGCGAAGGCGACGACGCCGATGCGCACGTCGCTCGACTGTTCATTGACGAAGGTCTTGGCGGCTGCCTGGGCGGCTTCGAACCGCGTCGGCTCGACATCGGTGGCGCGCATGCTGCCGGAGACGTCCATCGCCAGGATCACCGTGCCGCGCAGCGAGGGCAGGGTGATGACCGCCGCGGGGCGCGCCACGGCCAGAATCAGGACGGTCAGGGCGAGCAGGAAGATTGCCGGGGGGATGTGGCGGCGGATGCCCGGGCCGGGCCCCATGGCTTCCTTGACCATCGACAGGCTGGCGTAACGCAGCGCAACTTTCTTCTTGCGGCGCATAAGCATGACATACGCGCCGAACAGAACCGGCACGAGAAGCAGAAGCCACAGCAATTTAGGCCACAGGAACGTCATGGCTTCCTTCCAGATGGCTCGGCGAGCCGCCACCCGTCGCTAACATGCTTCGCTGCTTGCGGAGGTCTGCAAATCGGAGGATCGCATCGACCAGGTCATCTGTCGTCGAAAGCTCCAGGACATCCACGCCCGCCTGGACGAAGGCCGTCCGGAGTTCCGTTTCGCGACGCTCCGCCGCACGCGCGAATCGTACCCGAAATCCTCGATCATGGGTATCGACAAAAACCTGCTCGCCGGTTTCCGCATCCTGCACCACGAGGAGGCCGAGGTCGGGCAGTTCGAGCTCCAATGGGTCGAACAGGCGGATGCCGATCATCTCATGGCGCTGGTTCAAAAGCGCCATTTGGCGCTCCCAGCCCGGCATGCTGATGAAATCGGAGATGACGAACATGAGCGCACGGCGCTTGATGATCTGGGCCGACGCCCGCAGGAACTCCTCAAGATTGGTCTCCGGCGCCTGCGCGAGTTCCGGGCTCGATTGAACGGCGCTGATGATGTGCAGGAGATGCTTGCGGCCGCTTCGGGCCGGAATCACCTTTTCCATCGATCCGTTATAAAGGATCGCGCCGACCCGGTTTCCGTGACGGGTGAGCAATCGGGCGATGACGGCCACGAATTGCAGCAGAACTTCGCGTTTCTTGACCTGAAACGAGCCGAAATCGACCGAGGGGCTCAGATCCAGCAGGAACCAGGCGGTGACTTCCCGGTCTTCGTAATATTCGCGGACATGGGGCTGCTGGAGCCGGGCCGTGACGTTCCAGTCGATATAGCGCACGTCGTCCTGCGGCTGATATTCACGCAGGTCGGCCAGATCCAGCCCGAAGCCGCGAAACAGCGTTCGGTAATCTCCCTGCAACAACCCGTCCAGACGGCGGATCACCGTCCATTCGAGCCGTCGCAGCAGAGCCTCAGGATTCGGCGCTGACTCGGACATGTGATTCCAGTGGCTTATCCGGCGCCGCGATGTGCTGCAGGATTCGATTGATGATGTAATCGGCGGAAATCGAGTCCGCGAGGGCCTCGTAGGACAGAACAAGGCGGTGGCGCAGCACGTCCGGCGCCATGTCGGTTACGTCCTCGGGCAGGACATAGTCACGCCCGCGCAGGAAGGCGAGGGCGCGGGCGGTTTCGATCAGATTGATGGTCGCCCGCGGGCTCGCGCCGTAGGTCAGGTAATTCGAGATATCGCCGAGACCGAGCCGGCCCGGATCGCGCGTCGTTGTGACCAGCTTGACGGCATACTGGATCAGCGCCGGATCGACATAGACCTTGCGGCATTCCTTCTGCAGGCCCATCAACTGCTCGGTCGTCGCAACCGGTGCAACCGAGCCGGATTCGCCGGTTACCCGCTCGACGATGACGAATTCCTCCTCATCGGTCGGATAGCCGACCAGGACCTTCATCATGAAGCGGTCGACCTGCGCCTCGGGAAGCGGGTAGGTGCCTTCGGTCTCGATCGGGTTCTGGGTCGCCATGACCAGGAAAGGCATGGGCACGCGGTGGGTCTGGCCCGCGATGGTCACCTGATATTCCTGCATGACCTCGAGCAGCGCGCTCTGCACCTTGGCGGGCGCGCGGTTGATCTCGTCCGCCAGCAGGAGATTGGTGAAGACCGGGCCGAGCGAGGTCGTGAAGTCACCGGTTTTCTGATTGTAGATCCGGGTGCCGACAAGGTCGGCCGGGAGCAGGTCGGGCGTGAACTGGATGCGGCGGAAATGTCCTTGAATCGTCCGGGCGAGCGTCTTGACCGTCAGGGTCTTGGCGAGGCCGGGCACGCCCTCCACCAGCAGGTGCCCCTGCGCCAAAATCGCCACGAGAACGCGTTCGAGAAAATGGTCCTGGCCGACGACGACCTTTTTCACCTCATAGAGGATCTTCTCCATCAACGTGGCGACTTCGCCTCCAGCCTTGTCCATGTCGCTCATGTGGCTCCTATCTCGTATGAGGTTACTCGAAACACTCCGTCAGAATGGCGACTCCCCTGCCGCCGCGGCCGCCGCCTCGATGGGAACGGCAAAACCGATGCCGACGAATGTCCGTTGCTTGTTGGGATTGAAGATGGCGGTCACGATGCCGACCACTTCGCCGTCCATGGTCGTCAGCGGGCCGCCGGAATTACCGGGATTGGCGGCCGCGTCGAACTGGATCAGGTTCTGGATCAGTTCTTTCTTCGACGGGTCCTTGTCGTCCTTGCGGTATTCGCGGCGGAAACCGGATATCACGCCGGCGCTGACCGACTTGCCGATATCGAAGGGGTGACCGACGGCGATGACCTTGTCCCCCATATGCAGACCTTTTGTGGAGCGCAGCGTGGCGGGTTTGAGGTCGTCGGGGATCGTCTTCGGCTGGAGCACGGCGAGATCGAGTTCGGGCCGGACGCCGGTCACTTCGGCTTCCGTTTCCAGCCCGTTATAGAACGTGACATGGACCTTGTCCGCACCGCCCACGACATGGAGATTGGTCAGGATCGTGCCTTTCTCCGAGATCACCACGCCGGTGCCGACACCGGTCTCTACATCCTCCTTCTTGCCCTTTTCATGGCCGAACTGGGTGACCTTGACGACCGAAGGCGCAATTTTCTGATAGGCGACGGCTTCCGGCGACGGCTTTTTCGGCTGGTGCTCCAGCGTGTACTGCACCGCCTTGTCGATATCGTTCTGGGTGTATTCGTGGGGCCCCGGCAGGACCGCCCAGGCGATCAGGACGACGAAGAGCGAGGAAACGGCACCCGTTCCCACCAGCATCAGGCGGTCGTGACGCTTGTAGAACGCGCCGATCCGGGCGCGCAGGCCGGTCCTGGCGGCTGCCGCTTCGTCGGAATCAATTTCAGGTTTCGCGGCGCTCGCCGCATTCGTCTTCGACGTCTTTGCCGACGCCGTCGAGCTAACCGCCCGGCTATTCCGGTCTTGGCTACCTTTCGGTCGCGCAGGGCCAGAACGGCTATACAGCACTGTTCTCGTCATCCCCGGCTCTTCCTGCTCTATAAGAACATCATTGCCGATGTCCCAAGGATATTCAAACTTCCTTTTACGCGAAATGAATTTCCAGAAACGGCGGATTGGTCGATTTCCCCGTTGACAGAACACCGTCCGGTAGCGCCAATCCCCATGTCGCCTTAATTAAAGTAAAATTCCAGAGCGACGAGACAAGGTAAACGGGGCAGCGGTGGCGCGCCCGTCAGGGGTGAGCCCGGTTCACGGACGCCGGAACGCGATTATTTGCCGTGCTTGGCGTCCCACTCCTTGACCACCTTCATCGTGTTCTTCACGTGATCCGCCGGATTCCGGTTCGTGTAGACATAGAGAATCTTGTCGTCCGGCGAGATCACATAGGAAATGCGGTTGGCGATCTTGGGATTGGGGCCGAGCCCGGCGTCATACGCCTTGATGACCTTTAGATCGGGGTCTGCGGCCACGGCGAATTTACTGCGGCATTCCGAGACCGAGAATTTCTTCAGCTTGGCGACCTTATCGGCCGAGACGCCGATCACGGTTGCGCCCAGCTTTTTGAAAGCGTCTGTCGCATCGGCGAATTCATGAGCCTCTATGGTGCAGCCCGGCGTGAACGCGGCCGGGTAGAAATAGAGAACGACCGGGCCTTTGGCGAGAGCGTCCCGGAGCGAGAAGGGAAAGACCTTGCCGCCGAGCGTCGCTTTGGCGGTGAAGGTTGGCGCCGTGTCGCCGACATTGAGTTCGGCATAGGCCGGCGTGGTGACCAACCCGAGAAGAACGGCTAACACTGGCCAATACTTCATTTCATCGCTCCTTGCTGCACCCGCCGTCGCCCGTGACGGCCGCGCCATCCTAGTCCCCGCTCCGATGGGCGGCAACTAACACGTCCGTGAAATTTCCCGGATATTTTTTTCGCGCATCGGAACCTTTCGAAACGGCGGCCGTAAATCTCCTGACGTCAGCCTGTCAACGGCGGGCCGGCGACAGGCCGGCGGGGTCGCACGGAAGCCCCCCAATCCGTGTACGCCCAGAAGAGTCTTCTGCGCTTCCCCGGCCGGCCATGAAAAAAGGGCGGTGGCCATGCGCCAACCGCCCTTTTTGCATACCGATAACGGGGTCAGTTCATATACCAGCCGTGACTGACCACCAGCGATTGACCGGTGAGAGCGTTGGTCGGGAAGCCCGCGAACAGCAGCGCCACCTCCGCGACATCGTCGATAGTTGTGAATTCGGTATCGACCGTGCCGCCGAGCATGATCTTGCTGACGACCTCCTCTTCCGAAATCCCGAGATCCTTCGCTTGTTCGGGGATCTGTTTCTCGACCAGCGGGGTCTTCACGAAACCCGGGCAGATGACATTGGCGCGCACGCCGTGTTCCGCGCCTTCCTTCGAGATCACGCGGGCAAGGCCAAGCAGCCCATGCTTGGCGGTGACATAGGCCGATTTGAGCGGCGAGGCCTCTTTCGAGTGGACGGAGCCCATATAGATCACCGAGCCGCCACCCTTCTTATACATATGCGGGACACAGGCCTTGGTGGTCAGGAATGCGCCGTCCAGATGGATCGACAGCAGCTTTTTCCATTGCTCGAAGGGAAAGTCCTCGATCTTGTGAACGATCTGGATGCCGGCATTCGAGACCAGAACATCCACGCCGCCCCATTCCTTGACGACCTTTTCCACGCCGTCGTTGACGGCCTGCTCGTCGGTCACGTCCATCTCGACGCCCATCGCCGTGCCGGGGCCCTGGTCGGATAACTCTTTGGCCGTCTTGTCGGCGGCATCGAGGCGCAGATCCGCGATCGCGACCTTGGCGCCTTCCGAGACGAACTTCTTGGCGATGCCGGCGCCGATGCCGCTCGCGGCGCCGGTGATGATCGCAACTTTGTCTTTTAGTTTCATATCGTCTGTCCCTCTTCCTTCTTGCTTTCTTTTGCTGGCTGGCGGGTCGCGAAATCATCGCGTCTACGGGCGGTCAATTCGGACTCGGGCGCGAAGTCGCGGGTCAGGTCCAGCACAGTGACGCCGACCTTCGGCTTCGAGCGTTTGGCCCATTCGGGATGATCGAAAGTACGCCGAACATCAACGATTCCGCTGTTCCAATGTTCCTCCATCGAGGCCCGCGAAAATTCGAAGTCCTTCCATTCGGTGGAATAGGCGTTCCGCCGCTTGATCAGATGAACGATGGTGACGGCCGTGTCGTCGCTCCAGTCGTCGAGGATTTTGACGTCCGGGTCGTCCTTGAACTCGTCCGGCAGTTTCTTCAAAAGCCGGTGCGCGGCGCGTCGGCAGCGTTGTTCGTTTTGAAAGACGTCGGTATTGAGCCGCGTCCGGCTCGAATAGCGAATATCCTTGTCGCGTTCCGTCACTTCCGAGAGGTTTTTCGGCAGCGACCCCCGGGAGCTGAACAGGTCGATCTGGAAGATGAGCATGTCGTCCTGCGGGCAGGAATCGAGCACATATTGCAGCGGCGTGTTCGAGACGAGCCCGCCGTCCCAATAGTACTCGCCCTCGATCTCGATCGGCGGAAAGCCCGGCGGCAGCGCGCCGCTCGCCATGACGTGCTCCGGCGTGATTTCCTCCTTCGCGCTGTCGAAATAACGAAAATTACCCGTGCGGACATTCACGGCGCCGACGCTGAGCCGGATAGGCCCGGAATTGATCCGGTCGAAATCGACGAGTTCCAGAAGTGTTTCCTTCAGCGGGGCGGTCTCGTAGTAGCTCACAGTACCGTCGATTCCCGGCGGAAACAGAAGCGGCGAGGGCATCCGCGGCATGAAGAAGCCCGGGGCGCCGAACATTGCGACGATAGAGGCGCTGGTCTCGTTGAAGGCGGAACGTCCTTCGCCTCGTTCGAGATAAGGCATCGCCAGGAGGTGCGAGGACACTCGGTTCCAGAATGTTTGTAGCTTCTCGACCCGGTCTTCCGGCGCGTTGCCGACGATAATGGCTGCGTTGATCGCGCCGATCGACATGCCGGCCACCCAGTCGGGGATATGGTTGTGGTCGGCCAGCGCCTGATAGGCTCCGGCCTGGTAGGAACCGAGCGCGCCGCCGCCTTGGAGGACCAGCACGCCTTTTTCGGTTTCCGGCCGGCCATTGAGTTCGGAGATCGCCGGGTCGCTTTGGCGCGGGCTTTTCTCCGTGGCCCTGGCGGACGCTTCGGACTTGGCCCGAGGTTTGGATGTCC
>Ga0102962_1000956_pt1 | contig 11978 bp, 4 predicted proteins | sample SalPonF2_C_D2_MG_FD_84519 | JGI IMG/M metagenome (GOLD analysis project Ga0102962, IMG submission 84519) | Salt pond soil microbial communities from South San Francisco under conditions of wetland restoration - Salt Pond MetaG SF2_C_D2_MG ...
ATCCGGTCCATTGCCCGGTTGAAAGGAGATAAACAGGAGGCTCCTCTGCTGATCATCGCCCGCAACAACAAGGCACTTAACGTATATAAGATTAATAAACACAATGAAATGCATACATCCTCGGCAAAGAAGTGATAGCATTTTTATTCAATAAAACGAATGTATAATTCCCTGATATTAAATATTAACAATAAGGCTAAAAAACTTGCTATTATAGTAAGTTCTTTGTTGATGATGTCAGGATTATTTGAAGGATGTTCTCATAAGGTAAAAAAAAGATTTACTCTGTTAAGCCAGGACAGTACGCATGTCTATTTTAAAAATACCGTAACAGATAAACCTGATTTAAATATCCTGAATTATCCCTATTTCTATAATGGTGCAGGCGTGGCAATTGGTGATATAAATAATGATGGTCTGCCAGACATCTATTTTACATCCAATATGAAAGAGAATAAGTTATATCTGAATGAAGGGCATATGCATTTCAAAGATATAACGCAAAAAGCCGGAGTAGGCGGTGGTAATAAGGGATATTGGACAACAGGCGTAACCATGGCCGATGTGAATGGTGACGGATTGCTGGATATTTATGTTTGCCGGGTAAATTATAAGGATAAAAAAGGCAGCAACCTACTGTACATAAATAATGGTGATGATACTTTTACGGAAGAAGCACAAAAATACGGTTTGAATTTCAAAGGTTTATCAACGCAGGCTGCTTTTTTTGATTATGACGGAGACGGAGATCTGGATATGTATCTGCTTTGTCATTCAGTTCACAGCCGCAGAACATATGGTCCGGAAACATTACGTAATACACCTGATAAAAAAGCGGGTGACCGGTTATACAGAAATGATGGCGGACATTTTACTGATGTAACCAAACAGGCGGGCATTTATAGCAGTGCTATCGGGTTTGGATTAGGTATTGCCATCAGTGATATTAATGATGATGGCTGGCCTGATATTTATGTGGGCAATGATTTTCAGGAAGGGGATTATCTCTATATCAATAATGGTAACGGTACTTTTACAGAGCAACTTAAAAAATCCATTGGCCATACAACGCTTTCTTCTATGGGGGATGATATTGCCGATATCAATAATGACGGACGGGTTGATATTCTCTCGTTGGATATGCTGCCTGCAAAAGAATCAAAATACCGTGAATCAGGTGGTCCGGATCCTTATGAAGTGGCGCAAATCAAATTAAAGTTCGGTTATTATTATCAATATGCTCATAATACACTTCAGCTGAACAGAGGGTTTGATTCACATGATAATCCTTTGTTTAGTGATATTGGATATTTAAAAGGGATAGCGGCTACCGACTGGAGTTGGGCGGGATTGATTTGTGATCTTAATAACGATGGAAACAATGATATTTACATCACAAACGGTATCTATCGCCGGCCAAATAATCTCGACTACATTGCTTACGTCTCTTCAAATAAGGTTCAGCAGTCTCTTCTCAGCGGTATTAATGATCACAATATTAAAGTGATTGACAAAATGCCGAAAGACAAAGTATCGAACTTTGTGTTCTCTAATAGAGGTCATCTTCAGTTTGCAGACAGTACTATGGCATGGGGTTTAAAAAGAGCCAGTTTTTCCAATGGAGCATCTTATGCCGATCTGGATAATGACGGTGATTTGGACCTGGTCGTTAATAATGTGAATATGCCCGCTTTTATCTATCAAAATAACACGAGTCAGATTAGCCATAGGCATTGGCTTGAAGTTAAATTGAAAGGAAAAGGTAAAAATACGGGAGGTATCGGCAGTAAAGTTATTATTACATCAAAGGGTAAAAAATTTTATAAAGAAGAATTTCCCACTCGTGGATTTGAATCGTCGGTCAGCCAGGTTCTGCATTTTGGTTTAGGCAAGATTAAACAAATAGATACTTTGGAAGTCATTTGGCCGGATGCTCAATATCAAATTAAGACGAATATACAGACAGATCAGAAATTAGTTTTATATCAGAAGGATGCGAATAAACACTATCACTATCCATCACATAAGCTTGTTAAAACCATCTTTCACAATGTAACTAAGAAGATTAATATTCCTTACCGTCATCGTGAGGATACAACATTTAATGAATTCCAGAATCAGCCGCTCATTCCCCACATGCTATCAACGGAAGGACCGAAGTTAGCCATAGCTGATGTTAATGGTGATGGATTAGATGACTTTTATGTAGGTGGAGCCCGTAATCAGGCCGGTAAATTATTTATCCAGGAGAAAAACGGGCATTTCAAAAGCGTTGATCGAAGTGTTTTTGACGCTGATAAAGATTGTGAAGATGAAGGTGCTGTATTTTTTGATGCCAATGGTGACGGTCATCCCGATCTTTATGTTGTGAGTGGAGGAGATGAATTTACAGGTCATGATCGCAGGTTAAAAGACCGTCTGTATATTAATGACGGCAAAGGAAATTTTACGAAAGATCCCAATGCGTTACCTGATATTTATCAAAATGGCTCGTGTGTAACCGCAGGAGATTTTAATGGGGATGGCGCAATGGATTTATTTGTCGGCGGCAGATCGGTACCCTGGAATTATGGAGCTTCACCGAAAAGTTACTTACTGGAGAACGACGGACATGGGCATTTTACGGATGTTACCGGGAAAATTGCTGATGGGCTGAGTCGGATCGGAATGGTTACAGATGCATTATGGACCGATATCAATCACGATCAAAAGTCCGATCTTGTTCTGGTTGGAGAATGGATGCCGATTACGATTTTTCAAAATACCGGCAATAAATTAGTTAATGTAACAGATAAAATGGGCCTGGGTAAAACCAATGGATGGTGGAATTGCATCGTGGCCGGTGATTTTGACGGAGACGGTAATATTGATTTCATGGCAGGTAATCTGGGGCTTAATTCACCCATTAAAGCAACCGTAAAACAACCGGCAAAATTATTTCTGAGTGATTTTGATCACAATGGCACGGACGATCCCATCATAACGTATTACGTGAATGGCGTTAGTTATCCAATGGCACGGCGTGATCAATTATTGAGCCAAATTCCCGGGTTAAAACGAAAATTTCATACATATGCCGATTATGCAAATAGTACCATTGACGATATTTTTAGTAAAAAACAGTTGAATGATGCAAATAAGAAAAAAGCATATGTATTTGAATCAAGTTATATTCATAATAATGGTAATGGTACTTTTAGCTTAAAACCATTACCTGATAAGCTTCAATATTCTCCTATCTATGCTATGCAAACTTTAGATTACAATAAAGACGGGCAAATGGATTTGCTAACAGGAGGGAATTTTTATGCTGTTGGTACTATTCAAGGACGGTATGATGCCAGTTATGGAAACCTTTTAAAGAATAAAGGAAATGGGAAATTTACCGTTGTAAATTTGGATAAGAGCGGTTTCATTGTGAGGGGACAAGTACGAAGTTTGAAAATAATACATCAGAATAAGAATAAATTTCTTATCCTTGTTGCAAGAAATAATAACCGGTTACAGGTATTTGAATAATGATGCGTTATAGTTATAAAAAGAATTCGATTCTGAGTTGCATAATTATACTTGCTGTGATCAGTCCCCTTATTTTTAGTGGATGTCAGAAAAAATCCGGCAGTAATGAACAAAAGATAACCACGTCAAAATCTTATAGTAAAGCGGTATCGGATTTTTACATCGGATTGGCGGCTGCTCAAACCAATCAGGCCAATTTCGCCTATAATAAAATGTTTGAAGTCACTAAGCTATATCCACAGGAGCCGTCTGTTTGGGCCAATTTAGGTGTATTTGCTATGCAGCAAGGCAATTATGAATTGGCAAAAAAGAGATTGGAAAAAGCCATCTCCCTTGCTCCTAAGAACGGGAAAATACGTTTTTTGAGAGGCCTTTTAATGAGTCAGGAAGGACAAATTAAAAAGGCCGTGCAGGATATGAGAAAAGCCGTCCAATTATCACCTGATAATCCTCTTATACTTTTTAGCCTGATAAAAGAGCTTGAAAGGCAAAGTAGTTCGGATAATAAAGATGAGATCAATAAACTTTTTGAACAAATCCGGAAACTGCAGCCTGATAACCTGGTGGTCACAGTTGAACATATCCGATTCTCTTTAAATCAGAAGGATATTCAGTCAGCCGATATGTATTTGAAGAAATTGTCTCAAAGAGATAGTTTGTTTTCCGGGTCAATAAAAAAACGATTACAAAAATTATTACAACAAGCTTCAAAGGATAAAACCCAGAATATGTCGACTGAAGTGGCCTTTCTGGATCATGACCTTCGGCAGCTTCCGGTATATCAAAAAGATCTTAATGCCGTACAATTACCATCCAGTCAGATTGGTTTTTTAATAACAAAGTTTATCAAATTACCCAATCCGAAAGCTTCTTCAGCTAAAATTGATCCTGAGCTGGCTTTTAAGGAACAAGCAATTTCACTAAAGCAAACAACCGGTGTTCATTTGATTCGTTCATTGTCTTTGAAAGGAGATCGTATACCACATCTGATGTATGTATCCGGCGGTAAATTTCATATCAAAGACGGCGAAACGCTCGATTACCCGGGCGGGAGTGATGTTACCTATCATAATGTAGCGGTGATAGATTATAATTATGATTTTAAAAATGACCTATGTTTTGCCGGTTCAAAAGGATTAAAATTTTATCAACAGACCACAGATGGTTCATTCAGGGATATAACTCACTCATTAGGGTTACCTCGAAATATTTTGAATCAGTCTTACAGATCTGTTTGGAGAGCTGATATCGACCTGGATGGTGATCTCGATCTCATAATGGCACCCAATAAAGGGAAATCATTTGTATTGCGGAATAATGGGGATGGTACTTTTAAAAAGATTTCATTTCTGAATGGTCCGGACAATATTAAAGATTTTCAATGGGCTGATTTAGATGATGATGGTGATTCGGATGCTGCCATTTTAACAACCGGCGGGCAGTTGGAAGTATTTATGAATCAACGCCTGGGCGATTTTAAGGAGGTCAGCAATAAAAGTTTACCTGATAGTGTACTCGGTATTACCATTGGTGATCCGGATGGAAATTCTCAATTCGATATTGTTTATCTGAAAAGTAATGGTCAGTTACAACAGTGTTATTATAATCAGGATGAACAAAGATGGGATATAAAGACACTTGGTGTATGGCCTGATTTTACGGGAATCAAGAATCTGAATAATGTGAAGGTTGCCGTACAGGATTTTGATAATAATGGCCGGCTGGATGTCATGGCGTCGGTTGGTGGTGAAACGCGAGTGTGGTTAAATGATTCTGCCGGTAAGTTGCACTTGATGGATAATCAATATGAGGGTACCGTTTTTTCCATATCTGATAGTAATGGTAATGGCAGGCTCGACTGGATCGGTTTGTCGTCGCAGGGTAAACCGGTTGAATGGATTAACAGTGGATCGGATAATTACAATGGTGAAGTGATACGTCCGAGAGCATCTAACCCGGTTGGTGACAGGCGTATCAATTCATTTGGTATCGGAGGGATACTGGAAGCCAGGTCAGGGTTAATTTATCAACGTCAGTTGATTACATCACCTTTGGTTCATTTTGGTTTAGGCACTTACTCACAAGCGGATATGTTACGTATTATCTGGCCCAATGGATCGGTACAAGCGGAATTTGCCGATTTGGGAAGCAGCAGTACCATAACCAATCGACAATCGCTGAAAGGGTCCTGTCCATGGTTATTTGCCTATAATGGTAATAAAATGAATTTTGTTACCGATCTTTTATGGCGTTCACCGCTTGGCTTGAGGATTAATGCCCAAAAAACAGCGGGCATGAATCAAACAGAAGACTGGGTGAAGATCAGAGGTGATCAGTTAAAAGCTAAAAACGGATACTATGATCTTCGTGTCACTGCTGAATTATGGGAGACACACTTCTTTGATTATTTATCGCTTATGACCGTTGATCATCCGGACGGTACCAATGTTTTTGTGGATGAACGCTTTTCATTTCCGCCTCCTAAAATGAAAGTATATGTAACAGGACCATTACATAATGTATCACATGTCTGGAATGAGCAGGGAAATGAGGTGTCTGATTTGGTAGCAAAACGAGATAATCACTACCTGGCGGGATTCAAATTGACCAAATATCAGGGTATCGCCCGGAAACACTATATCACTATTGATATAGGTTCGGGATTACCACAAAAAGGTCCGCTGTGGCTCATTGCCTATGGTTGGGTTTATCCGACCGATAGCTCAATTAACGTCGCCATAAGTCAGGGTGATGTGAAGCCACCACAGGGAATCAGCGTGCAGATTCCTGATGAAAATGGCAAATGGAAGACAGTGAAGACGAATCTTGGTTTCCCGGAAGGCAAGAATAAAACTGTTCTTATCAATCTGAGAGGACTATTTCAGCATAAAGGTGATCACAGAGTACGGTTGACGACCTCTACACAAACTTATTGGGATGCTATTTGGTGGGCAAAGGGATTGCCCGGTGTATCGATTAAAACACAGAGAATACAACCTGAAAAAGCCCGGTTACGATACAGGGGTTTTTCAAAATTGGTGGTTAAAACGAAACACGCTCCCGAGGTACCCGATTACCAGGATATTAAAGGAACAACTCCACAATGGTCCGATCTCGTTGGTTTCTATACGAGATATGGAGATGTGAAACCTTTGCTTCGTAAAGTAGATGATCGTTACGTTATTATGAATGCGGGTGATGAAATGCGTCTAAAGTATAAAGAACCGTCGAAACCGGCCAAAGGCTGGAAACGTGATTTTGTTATGATCAGTGATGGCTGGGAAAAAGACGGAGATTATAATACGACTTTCTCTAAAACGGTGATTCCATTACCATCACACCATAATTCTACTTATAATACACCACCCACAACTTTACAAAATGATCCGGTTTATAAGCAGCATAAACAGGATTGGATAACGTATCAGACACGATACGTTACCCCCAGGCCTTTTTACCGGGCATTGTTATTTGGTAATAAGAACAGATGATGGGATGGGTTATGAATAAAGATAAATACAAAAAAATAGGTATAGCTACTTTTTTCGTTCTTCTCCTTGCTTTTCCAATAGCCAGGAAATACTGGAATCGGTACGAAGAAAATTATAGTGCTGAGGCCAGGCATAGCCAAATCCTAAAAAGGTATGGTTTTTATATACAAAATGTGGCTCAGCAAGTTGGCATAAATTTTAAGCATCATCCCCCCAAACTTGATCCGAAGTTGAATAACATTATGCCTATTGTTGCTGACATGGGAGCTTCGGTAGCGGTGGCTGATTTTAATCAGGATGGCTGGCCGGATCTGTATTTCACCAATAGTGAAATAGGTACCAATAACGCCTTATACGAAAATATGGGTAATGGGAAATTTAAGGATGTGGCTTCTGATATGGGCGTTGCAGCAATAAATACGGCAAATGGCGGGACATCCATGGGAGCGGTCTGGGGTGATTATGATAATGATAACTACCCGGATCTCTTTGTGTATAAGTGGGGTAAATCGATGCTTTTTCATAATGATAAGGGAAAAGGCTTTACGAATGTTTCCAATGAATTACCGCTGCCTAAATGGATGAATGCCAATACGGCCATATGGTTTGATTATAATAATGATGGAAAGTTGGATCTCTTTATAGGCGGGTATTATCAAAAGGATATAAACCTTTGGCATTTAAAGAATACCCGGATCATGCCCAACAGTTTTGAATATGCTAAAAACGGCGGACGTAATTATCTGTTTGAGAATCTGGGGCATGGTCATTTTAAGGATGTCACCAAAAAAATGGGTTTATTGGATTACAGATGGACCCTTGCTGCTTCCGCAGCAGATATAAATCATGATGGATATCAGGATTTGATACTTGCGAATGATTATGGAGTCGATCAGGTATTTATCAATGAAAAAGGAAAATCATTTAAAGATATTGGCTCTACTTCGCGAATAGGATTTGCCCCTAAAAGCGGAATGAATGTCACGTTGGGAGATGTGCTTAACCAGGGTCACCTCGATATTTATATTACAAATATTTCGCAGCCCGGGATTCTGATTCAGGGAAATAACTTATGGATGCCCCAACTGGGTAAGGAAAAGAATGATTTATCCTATCATAATCTTGCTGAAGATTTAGGCATTGAGCTCGGAGGCTGGAGTTGGGGAGCTCAATTCGGTGATTTTAACAATGATGGTCATCTCGATCTGTACGTTGCCAATGGATACGTATCCGGAAAGAGAAAAGGCAACAGCTATTGGTATGATTATTCGAAAATAGCTGTTGGTAATAATAGTATTATCAATGATGCTCAAAACTGGCCTCAGATGAAAGGCAAAAGCTTATCCGGACATGAACGAAATAAATTATGGATAAATAATGGTTCGGGTGGTTTTGAAGAGGTCGGTAAAGCTGTTGGAGGTAAAGAAGTATATGACAGCAGAGCCGTGGCATTAGCGGATTTATGGAATGATGGTGCTTTAGATATTATTGTTGCCAATCAAAACGGTCCTGTAATGGTTTACAAAAATACGGTTGGACCCGATCGTCACTGGATTGGTTTTAAGCTAATTGGAATGAAATCAAATAGGTCGGGAATCGGGGCAGAAGCCACACTTTATTGGAAACATCATATTCAAACGCAGATTGTTACCGGCGGCAACGGCTTTTGCTCGGAAAATCAACGTCGTTTATATTTTGGATTGGATAAAGATACAACGATTGACAGCCTGGTTATCCAATGGCCATCTGGCATACACCAAGTCCTGGATGGACCGGTAGCGGATCAGTATCATCAAGTAATTGAAACCAAATGAGTGAAAATACTATCGTAAACAGCCTCAAGCGATGGATACCGATATATACCGATAAGCGATATATCGCTCCCATCTTTATCACCCTCATTTTAATTGCCGCAGAACTATCATTTGGTATCCTCGAAGGATATCCCAAACTAGCCACTGCTATCTTAGCAAGTTTGGGAACAGAACTTATTCTCGGGAAAATTGTTACGGGAAAGTGGCGCAATTTGGCCAGTGCATATGTTTCGGGAATAAGTGTTGCTATCCTTATTCGTTCACCTATGATTTGGCCGTATGCTCTCTGTAGTATTATTGCAATTACAACGAAATATGTATTGAGATATAAAGGCCGTCATATTTGGAACCCTTCTAATTTTGGAGTCGTAGCCTTGTTATTACTGGCATCCGATTCTGTAGCTGTTTTAAGTATTCAATGGGGAAATAACGTATGGCCAATGCTGGTTATTTGGGTACTTGGCTTTATTATCGTGTGGAGGGTTAACAGATTACATATCAGTACGGTGTATATCGTATCATTTTTATTTTTCTCGTTATTTCGAAGTTGGATGACAGGGAATCCTTTCTTGGGTGAAGTGGCTCCGATAACGGGCCCCATGTATCAATTATTTATTTTCTTCATGATTACTGATCCAAAAACAACTGTTTCAAGTAAATGGGGTCAATATGTCGTGCCTTTTGCAATCGCAGCTGTTGAGATGGTCCTGCGGTTGGCGTTTCATGCTGTTTATGCACCATTTTATGCTTTGTTTATTGTCGGACCCATTGCCATGGTTATCGAAATTAAATGGAATGAATACATGGAAAAAAGAGAAATCAAGCCGGCTGCATCATAGATAGATAAAAAAATTTTTCATAGGCAACTTTCAATAAATATATTACATTGATTTTCAAATATTCCTATAACCCCATACGTAAATCGGATGTTATTAAAAAATGGTCGTGTAATTATATTAGCACTGTTAGCGATAACAATATCGGGTCGGATTAACTTATTACATGCTCAGTTCTTATCTAAATTAACAGCCAATCAGAATTCTCCTCTCTATACAACATATGCCGCTGCTAAAGCACGGTCGGAATTCGCTCTTGATGAAGGGTATCATTTAACCTATTACGATACGACAAAAGGAGTTGATTTTTCTACTGATACAGGTGGTGATTGGGATCTGGCTTTTATAAAAGGCGCCAATTATGTGTATCGTCTCAACGACCTGTATCAAAAACCGGTGATTTCGGCTTCGTATCCGGATATGGTCTCTTATTTTTACAAACCTTTCAAAAATGTTCTTTTGAATGCTCGTTTTTTTGTATACAGTTCACATACGGCCATTCAGGATATTACGCTAAAGAATACCGGATCAAAAACGCTCTCATTCAGGATGGTTCCATTTCTTCGTAACAGATATCGGGATTTTAATAATGTGAAATTTGGTAAGAATCAAAATGCAGTCACTTTTACTCACAGAGAATTACCGGATGGCTGGGTATTGGGACATAAGAGTGTTCCCTATGTAAGTAACATCAAAGACATTTTCATGATGTCGGAAAAACCAGATCGGATGACCAGCTACCGTAGTTATAAATGGGGAAAGGTTAAAATACCTCACCAGGTTGTATTGGATAAGAAACCGGAATATCCAATTCACGGAACGATCTTTTATGCCAATGGAAATCGAATAAGCCCGGATAGTACCAAACCGGTGTTTACGATTATGTTAAATAATGATAGTACTAAGATATTAACCGAAACAGCTCCACATTTTGGCAATTCTTCCGGGAATATCACACCGTACAGTACTTACAGTATTGATCTTGGAAATTTTAAAAATCTCAAAAATGGTGATACGTATACCCTGACCTTTGCCTGCCGTAATTCTGATGAAAGCGCTACGATAAAAGGTACGGTACAAAATTTGGATGCACACAAAGGAGTTAAGCAGGATATTCATTTAACCCAACAATCATTGCCGGCAACACCGGGTGGTTTTGGTCATGATATTTGGGGAAGTGGAACGGAAGTTCGTCTTTATTGGAAAAAAAGTTATCCAAATGAACGATTTCGTGTTTACCGGAGAGATTACAGGAATCAGGCTTCTTACCGGTTAGTAGCCAATAATATTAAGCAACCATTTTATGCAGACAAAGATATAACCGGGGATAAAATTTACGGATACCTGGTAATGTCGGTAGATAAGAATGGTAACATGAGTATGTTTGCCCCGGAGATAAATAATATAGCCGGCAGTAATTTTCTAACGGATATGCGTTATCCGAATCAGCTGAAAAATGATGTGAAGGATTATGCTAAAGTAATTGCTATGCCCACAAATATAACTTTGAATCCGGGTGAAACAAAACATTTTCGGATAGTCAGAAGTGTCGAAAGACCTTTCAAAAATGATGATAAATTATTATCGGAAGCAAGGAAAGCGATGCAGCTGGATGTGGAATTCTTCGCTAAAACGGACAAAAATTTATACCGGAATATACCTGATATTCACTTTACTAATCCGGATAAAACGATGCTCTATTACAGTGCTTTCAATATGATGGATCAGGAAATGCTTCCCCCGGAAGGCCAGTTGAAAGTTAACTATTACGTTTTTTCCAGAGAACCACAGTGGGGTTGGGGGCACGGCGGTCAAGTGTTCCACGAAAGTATGTCGATGCTGGCGTATGCATTGATGAATCCGCAGAGTGCGATGAACTCACAACGGGTTTATCTGGAAACACAGCATAAGAACGGTTATATCAACTACCGAACGGGTGCCTACCTGGATGAAAGCATACCTACAAACGGACAGCTTACATCGTCTGCACCATTATATGCCTGGGAGAACTGGAAGATTTATGAAATTACCAAAGACAAGCATTTCCTGCGGCAAATGTATCAATCAAGTAAAGAATTCTACAATTTCTTTGTCACTCATCGTGATGCTGACGGAGATGGATTATGCGAATGGGGCGGACATGCCGTTTTGGAGTCTTTAAGAGATTCCCAGGTTGCTGTATGGGATCAGGTTGGCTGGCCGGCTAATTTCGAAGATCTCGGGTTGAATTGCATGCTCGTGCAGGAAGCTAAATCATTGTCGAAGATGGCTCGTGTTCTTGGAAAAAATAAAGAATCACAAACATGGATGAAAAAAGC
>Ga0102962_1000957_pt1 | contig 11974 bp, 11 predicted proteins | sample SalPonF2_C_D2_MG_FD_84519 | JGI IMG/M metagenome (GOLD analysis project Ga0102962, IMG submission 84519) | Salt pond soil microbial communities from South San Francisco under conditions of wetland restoration - Salt Pond MetaG SF2_C_D2_MG ...
GCAGCGCCGGACTTGTTCGTTAAAACGAACGCACCGGCTTCCCATGTCCTGCATCGGGCAGGACGCCAGCGGCGGAAGCATTGTCTGTTCCGCCGCCGTGGACTGTCAAGCGTTGGACGCGCTTGCGCGGCCTGCGCGCTTGCGCTGGCTTTCCTGCAGGAGCTTTTTGCGCAGGCGCAAGTGGTGCGGAGTGATTTCCACCAACTCGTCGTCGTCGATGAACTCCAGCGCCTGTTCGAGGGTCATCCGGATCGCCGGGGTGAGCAGAATGTTTTCGTCCGAACCGGCGGCACGGATGTTGGTGAGCTGCTTGGCCTTGAGCGGATTCACGGTCAGGTCGTTGCCGCGCGCGTGCTCGCCCACGATCATCCCTTCGTAGATCTCGTCGCCGGGCGAGACGAACATCTTGCCGCGTTCCTGCAGGTTGAACAGGGCATAACCGAGGGCCTTGCCGCTGCCATTGGAAATCATCACGCCATTGGCGCGCTGTCCGAACTGGCCACGCTTGAGCGGGGCGTAGTGGTCGAACACGTGGTACATGAGTCCGGTGCCCTGCGTGGCCGAGAGGAACGGCGTACGCACGCCGATCAGTCCCCGTGCAGGGACGATGTAGTCGAGCCGCACCCGGCCGCGTCCGTCGGGCACCATGTCCTTGAGATCCGCGCCGCGTTCGCCGAGCATCTGCATGACCGTGCCCTGATGGATTTCTTCGACGTCCACGCTGAGCTGCTCGTAAGGCTCCTGCTTGACGCCGTCGATCTCCTTGACGATGACTTGCGGCCGCGAGACGCCCAGTTCGTAGCCTTCGCGGCGCATGTTCTCGATCAGAATCGACAAGTGCAACTCGCCGCGCCCCGACACCAGGAAGCGATCGCGATCGTCCGTGTCTTCCACGCGAAGCGCGACATTGTGCAGCAGCTCGCGTTCCAGGCGCTCGCGGATCTGGCGGCTGGTGATGTATTTGCCGTCGCGTCCTGCAAACGGCGAATCGTTGACCAGGAAGCCCATGCTGACCGTCGGTTCGTCCACGGTCAGTGCCGGGAGCGCTTCGACGCTGCCGGGCGAACACAACGTGTCCGAGATGAACAGCGGAGACAGGCCCGTGAAGGCTACAATGTCGCCCGCTTCGGCCGAGGGCACTTCGACGCGTTCCAGCCCGTGGAAATCGAACACCTGCTGCACGCGGCCGTTGCGCGTTTCGCCATCGCGCCCGACGACGGTCACCGGCATGTTGGTGGCCAATGTGCCGCGCGTGATGCGGCCGATGCCGATTACCCCGACATAGCTGTTGTAATCGAGCGAGCTGACCTGCAATTGCAGGGGGCCCTGGCTGTCGACGTCGGGTGCCGGGACATGCTTCACGATCGCTTCGAACAGGGGCTGCATGTCGGCGGCCGGGTTGTCGGCATCGGTGCCCGCGTAGCCCTTGAGGGCCGAGGTGTAGAGCACGGGAAAATCGAGCTGCTCGTCCGTGGCGCCCAGGCGGTCGAAAAGATCGAAGGTCTGGTCGATCACCCAGTGCGGGCGCGCGCCGGGGCGATCGATCTTGTTCACCACCACGATCGGCCGCAATCCCCGGGCGAGCGCCTTTTGTGTCACGAAGCGCGTCTGGGGCATGGGTCCGTCCACGGCGTCGACCAGCAACAGGACCGAATCGACCATCGAAAGCACGCGCTCCACTTCGCCGCCGAAGTCGGCGTGTCCGGGCGTGTCCACGATGTTGATGTGGTAGTCCTTCCAGGTCAGCGCGGTGTTCTTGGACAGGATGGTGATGCCGCGTTCGCGCTCCAGGGCATTGGAATCCATGACCCGCTCCACGGGTTCGGCCCGCGCGTCGAAGGTGCCTGATTGCTGCAGCAGGCGGTCCACAAGCGTGGTCTTGCCGTGGTCGACATGGGCGATGATGGCGATGTTGCGTATCTGGGCGGTGCTCATGAAAGGGGGCGCCGGGCGAAGTAAAGCCGACCATTTTATCCTATTTTACAGGCTCTTAGCGAGGGGTCTGGGCGAAAAATCGGGCGAGTGGGACGGATTCGTTGTGAAACCGGGCCGGGCGGGCCAGCGCCGGGGGCGGAAAATAACTATGATAGGCGGGACTTGCGCCCGGAAACCCCCCGATCAGTATCAAGCGTTGTTTCAATCTGATGGATTTCCGCCCGCTGGCCAGGCGCCGTTTGCCCGCGCCGCTTTTCCATTACATTGACGGTGGTGCCGACGACGAATGGAGCCTGCGGAACAACACCCGGGCGTTTGAAAATCACCAGCTCATGCCGAACCAGTTGCAGGACGTGTCGCAGATCGATTTGCGTACGCAGGTTCTGGGAACGGAGCTGGCCATGCCGCTGGTGCTCTCCCCGACGGGCATGAACCGCCTTTTCCATCATGAGCGGGAGCCGGCCGTTGCGCGGGCCGCTGCCCGGGCGGGCGTCTGCTACAGCCTCTCGACCCTGGGCAATTCCAGTATCGAGGAGGTCGCAGCTGCCTGCGACGGACCGAAGATGTTTCAGATCTACATCTTCAAGGACCGGGGGCTGACCCGGGAATTCGTCGTGCGGGCGCGGGAGTCGGGCTACCAGACATTGTGCCTTACGGTGGACACGCCTTTGGCGGGAAACCGGGAGCGGGACTTGCGCACTGGCATGATCATGCCGCCGAAGTTCACGCTGGCCGGGTTGGCGAGTTTTCTCATGAGTCCGCACTGGAGCTGGCATTACCTGCTCGATCACGACTTTCGCATGGCCAACGTTGCCCACCGCGTCGATGCGCTCGGTGCGGGGGCGATGTCCTTGATCGATTACGTCAACAGCCAGTTCGACCGCGCGTTGACCTGGGACGACGCCGCTTGGCTGTCGGAGCAATGGCCGGGGCCGTTCGTCATCAAGGGCTTGCAGAGCCCCGGGGACGCGCGCCGCGCCGCGGAGATCGGCGCCAGCGCGATCATGGTTTCCAACCACGGTGGCCGCCAGTTGGATTCCGCACCGGCGCCGATTGATTGCATTGCCCCCATGCGCGACGCCGTCGGAGACCAACTCGAGCTTATCGTGGACGGCGGCGTACGGCGTGCAACGCACATCGTAAAGGCCCTGGCGTTGGGCGCCAATGCGTGCTCATTCGGCCGCCCTTACCTGTATGCGCTCGCCGCCGGGGGCGAACGCGGAGTGGAAAGAATGCTGGAGTTGCTGCGTAGTGAACTGACCCGGACGATGGCTTTGCTCGGATGCCGGTCGATCGCGGAACTGGACGAGCGCGTGCTGGCGGGAAACACACCGTCCGACAAAATATGATGGAATTATCCGGAAGTCATGCGGTCGTAAAACGGTTCTGGAAGGCGGCGTTACCGCACGGAGGGAGACAGGTGAAAAAATCGATCATAGGAGGCATGCTGTGCGCCGCGGCCATACTGCCGGGCATGGTCGCCCACGCCGCGAATCCGGGCAGCGCGGTGCTTGCGCCGACGATATTGACCCGGGGGGCAATCGCCCATGCGTTTACAGCCCCGCATCGCCGGGGGCATACGGCTCAGGCCATAGCATCGCCAGATACCTTCCGTTACTGGGCGGTGACGCGGCGCACGCCCGGATCGGTCGAGGTGCATCGGGACTGGGTGGACGTGACTTACGTGCGCGCCGGCAGCGCCAGGCTGGAGACGGGCACTACGGTCAGGGGCGACTGGAAGACCGGAAAGGGTGAATGGCGCGGCGGACATATCGTGCGTCCCCATGTTCGAATACTGCGTGCCGGCGACATGGTGGTGATTCCCGCCGGTCTGGCGCATCGCATCGTCCCGCTTCATGGCAAGGCGTTCGAATACGTCACCATCAAGGTGCCGGCGCAGGGTTAGTCCTGAGAGGCCCGGTTCGCGCTCAAGTCGCTCAGGCGATCGACTTTGCGCAGGGCAGGGAAGCGCCACATCCACAGCCCGACCACCGCCAATGTGCCGATGCCGCCAATCACTACGGCCGGAACTGTGCCGAACCAGCTCGCCGTGATGCCCGATTCGAATTCCCCCATTTCGTTGGACGTGCCGATGAAAAGCGAATTCACTGCGCTGACGCGGCCGCGCATCTCGTCGGGCGTTGCGATCTGGACCATGGTGGACCGCACATAGACACTGACCATGTCGGCTGCGCCCGCCACGACCAGTGCAACCATCGACAAGGCAAAGCTGCGGGAGAGGCCGAACACGATCGTGGCCAGGCCGAACAAGGCAACGCAGGCGAACATGATGCGACCGGCGTGCCGACCGAGCGAATAGCGCCCGAGCCATAAGCCCACGAAAAAAGCGCCGATCGCCATGGCGCTGCGCAGGGCACCCAGTCCTACCGGGCCCACGGCAAGGATGTCCTTGGCGTAGATGGGCAGCAGCGCAGTGGCGCCGCCGAACAGCACGGCGAACAGGTCGAGGGAGATTGCGCCGAGCAGCACCGGGCTGTTGCGCACGTAGGCGATACCGGCCACGAAGCGGCTGAAGGCTCCCTTCCCGCTGGTATCGCGTCTTTGTTGGCGGTAGTTACGAACGGAGAGCGTCGCGATCACGGCGGTTAGAAAGAGTGCCGCGCTGCTGCCGTAGGCAATCCCGGGGCCCAGGATGTACAGTGCGCCCCCGGCCGCTGGTCCTGCAATTACGGAAATCTGGAAAACGGTCGAATTGAGGGCTATGACGGGCGCCAACTCTTTCTCTGGGACGAGCAACGGAATGAACGAGGACAACGCTGGTCCGGCAAAGGCACGGGCTACGCCGAACAAGGCGAGCAGCGCGAAAAAAGGCCACAGCCGACGATGATGCGACAGCGACAGAAGCACGAACAGTACACTGACCGACAGGGCAAGCGTCCACGCGACGCCGAGTTGATGTTTGCGGTTGAAACGGTCCGCTGCATTGCCTGCCGGCAGGATCAGAAGAGCGATTGGCAGAAACTGCGCGAGGCCGACGTAGCCCAGCGCAAGAGCATTGTGCGAGATTGCGAACACCTGCCAGCCGACGACTGTAGAGAGGATTTGCGCGGCTACGGTTCCTGCCAGGCGCGCCGTCAGCAGTGAGCGAACGGCGGGATGGCGCAGCACGGAAAGGCGTTGGGTCGTCATGGCTCCGGAGACGAACACGAAGCGTCAATCATAAACGGTAGAAGTCCAGATCAGAAGCAACCGTTTGCGAGATCCGCAGTTTCCGACGTCAGGGTGCTTGTTAATTCTTTGTCCCCTGAAATCGAGTGAAGTGTCAGGTTGAAGTCACCACGCGTCGAGCAGATTCGTAACTCACTCCTGGTTGCCCGGCAGGGAACAAATCTTCGGCGATGCCCCGCCGCTCCAATGCTTCGACAAGCAGTTCCGGCGGTTCATCCCGGCGCTCATCGGTAAGACGGAATACGCCCCAGTGAATCCCGACAGCGCGGGCAGCTTCGAGGTCTTCCAGAATCTGCACGGCTTCTTCGGGATTGGTGTGTTGTGGATGCATGAACCAGCGCGGTGCATATGAGCCAATCGGGATCAGCGCCATATCGGGACGGCCGATCCGTTGCCGCACTTCCCGGAAAATGCGTCCGTTTCCGTAACCGGTGTCGCCCGTGAAATGAACACTGCCACCGGCCGTGTTCAGAATGAATCCGGACCAGAGCGCCATGCGCAGGTCGCGCCCCGTGCGCGCCGACCAATGATAGGCGGGGACAATCGTCACCTCGCCACCCTTGCCGATGCCGATACGCTCCCACCAGTCGCCCGCCGCCACGCGCACACCGGGAATGGCCCGCTTGAGGATCGTGTCGTTACCCAGCGGCGTCACGATGAGTGGATGGTGCTCGGCGTTAAGACGGCGCAGGGTCAGCATGTCCATATGATCGTAATGATTGTGGCTCAGGAGTACGGCGTCGATTGGTGGCAGGGCTTCGAATGTCACGCCGGGCGCCCACACGCGCCGGGGCCCGGCAAACGGAAGCGGGCTCGCTCGAACCGACCAGACGGGGTCGGTAAGCACATTGAGGCCGCCTGCCTGGATCAATACGCTCGCGTGGCCGATGACCGTCGCCCGCAGTCCGGTGACCGAGGCATCCGGAACGGTCTGCTGCACCGGAACGGAACTCGGCCACGCGGCGGGCCGCCCTCCCAGTTTCCAGCGCAGAAGGTCTCGTAGGCTTCGATCCGTTTCCAGTTGATCCGGATTGAAAAAACGCAAGCCATCGAAATGATCACTCGGCTGCCCGGAATAATACGGGTTTACAGATCGGGGCATGGCGTTTTCTCTCCAGGCATTTGAATTGCTGCCAGGGCCACATTGGGCATCCGTTTATGAATGTACCTCAGCATGTCCTAAACTGACAAATCTTCTGTTTCTCAATATTCCTAAAGTATAGTCAGCTTCGCGTGAATGTCCGATTACCGGGACGATGGATGTCCGCTTTGGATACGAGAAGGGGTAGGGTGACTGCTGGGCTGACTCCGAATCCTATGAGTACGGAGGTGTGGGAACCATGCGTTGCCGCTATGGCTATCGAGGCGTTGAATAATGCGAGAAACGCGAGGCAGGTAAAGAGCAGTCGTCTGCGGCAGTTATGCAGTTTTTGCAAATGGCTGCCGGTCGTCATTTTTATAAGTCTATGTCAGTTTTCATGGTTATCGGGCTTTAGTCCAGGTTGTTCTTATTGCTTTTCGGGTCGGGTTCTCCGGCGATCCACCGTCGCCATTTCGAGGGGAGCAATGACACCAGGTAGACGGAGTTGCCCGGATCTTTCCAGGCTTTTAACAAGGCCAGTGGTGACGCGATGACCAGTATGGCGATGGAGCCGATGGCAAGCCAATAGTCCCATCTTCTTGTGCCCAAACTGATGGCAAGCCCGACGATTGCCAGGGCGATCAAGAATTCCAGGAGGGCCTTGGAGTTGCCGAAATTTATAGACATGTCTTTTGTCCGCGACGGAGTCCCGCTGCGTGTGTGCACGTGGATTTCCTCTTGTAAGGATACGCCTCGTCGGAAGGGGCGTCCAAGCGAACTCGGTCAGTTTTGGGCCAGGGCGTTGATCCGGGTCAGTGCAGGAGTTTCTTTGTGAGATTAACTTGTAGGCAAGAAATAGACGGGACAGGAGGTGGGTGATGCTTACGTTCCTGGAAGGATTTCCGGAGGGAACCATCGCGGTAGCCGCCGAAGGACGCGTGACTGCGGAAGACTATGACACAACGCTGATACCCAAGGTCGAGGAAGCGCTCGGGAAGCACAAGAAGATTGGCCTGTATTACGAGTTGGGCAAACAGTTCTCGGGTATCGATGCGGGTGCTGCCTGGAAGGACCTCAAGATAGGAGTCGAGCATTTGCCGAGGTGGGAGCGGATGGCGCTGGTGACCGACACGGAATGGATTCGCCTGGCGATCAATGCTTTTCGTTTCCTGATGCCCGGGAAACTCCGTGTTTTTACCGTTGCCGAAGCGAGGGAAGCCCGCGACTGGATCAGTGAAAGCCAGTAATGTGAGATCAGGATCTCATTCGGTAGAACAGATACGGAGAGATAGCCGTCCAGATCAGAACCAGCAGCCAGATACGTCCCCTGGCAAGGTTGTAGTCGCCGAACAGGGTTTCCCAGGAATGCCCCATGACCCAATGGCCGAAAAGAAACTCAAAGATAACCGTGAGTGCCAACCATAGGCCGCCGATCAACAGGGCCTGGCGGACTGTTTCAATACGGAAAAAAACAGTGAGTATCCACAGGTAGATTCCCAGAAGCGCAATCAATACAATGGTGGAGACTTGGTGGGCCAGCAGTTCAGGTACGTGGGGGCCATAAAGTTTTTCCCGCAGGGTCCCGTTGAGGATCGCCAGCAGCACCATCCCGGGCCAGCATGCTGCGTAAATGGCGATCTGTTTCACTGCATCGGTTCCGCTAATTGCCGAGCCAGTCCCGGGGCTTCAGGTAGTAGTCGGTGAGTCGTGCCTCGGGCGTTTCCTGTTCGGCATGATAGTCGTAGCGCCAATGTGCACAGGGGGGCATTGAGGCGAGGATGGATTCGGTGCGGCCGCGTGATTGCAGGCCGAACAATGTGCCGCGATCGTAAACAAGGTTGAATTCCACATAGCGCCCGCGCCGGTACAACTGGAAATCGCGTTCTCTTTGTCCCCAAGGCGTGTGCATGCGTTTCCTGAGGATGGGCAGGTAAGCCTCGGGATAGTGTTTGCCGATGCTTTGCGCGAATGCGAAGGCCCGCGCGAAATCCCCGCCGGCATCGTAATCGTCGAAAAACAGGCCGCCGATGCCGCGCGCTTCGTTGCGATGCTTTATGAAGAAGTATTCGTCACACCATTGCTTGAAGCGTGGGTAGACATCCGCGCCAAAGCGCGCACATGCGGTCCGGGCCGTTTCATGCCAGAACACACAATCTTCCTCGAAGCCGTAGTAAGGCGTGAGATCGAACCCGCCACCGAACCACCAGACGGGTGCGGCACCTGGCTTTTCAGCGCAAAAGAAGCGCACATTGAAGTGGGAGGTGGGGGCATAGGGGTTGCGTGGGTGGACTATGACCGAGACCCCGGTGGCGCGAAAGCTGCGCCCTCCCAGAGCCGGGCGGGCGGCACTGGCCGCGGCGGGCAGACTTTCGCCGCTGACCGCCGAGAAGTTGACTTCGGCCTTTTCGATCACCAGGCCGTTTTCCATGACCCTTGTGAGACCGCCGCCACCTTCCGGGCGTTTCCATTCTTCAGCGTGCCACTGTCCGTCCCCGGAAGTTTCGCTCAGTCCGTCAGAAATATGCGCTTGCAGTTCGCGCATCCAGCTTTCGACTTGTCGGTAGTCCATGCCCTATCCCGAAGTGCTTTGTGCCGGTCCCGTGCGCAGGATACGCCCGGTTTGCAGATCCCGTATCTCAGTGGGACCTTGGAGTCCGCCCAGAGGTCCGTCGAGTATCGCGTCCAGCGCCGTGCCAAAGGCCCTGTGTAGCGCCTCGGGACCTTCCAGGGGGGCTTGCCCACTGACATTGGCGCTGGTCGAGACGAGCGCCGTGCCCGCGGCGACGCACAGCTCGCGTGCCGGTGGGTGGGCGGTGATACGGACCGCCAGGGTTGGCCGTCCGCCGGTAAGCCAGGCAGGGCAGTCGGGACGCGCCGGGACGATCCAGGTGACCGGTCCGGGCCAGGTGCCGCGAACACGGTCTGCCATCGCGGGATTGAAAGGCTCGATCCACGGTGCAAGCTGGCCTTCTTCCGCGGCGATCAGGATCAGGCCCTTGGCGACGTCGCGCCCCTTGAGTGCTATCAGGCGTTCGACGGCTTCCCGGCTGGCGGGATCGCAGCCCAGGCCCCATACGCCTTCTGTGGGATACGCGACGATGCCGCCGGCGCGGATTACCGCGGCGGCATCAGCGAGTGAGTTGTCCATCAGCTTTTCTTGCGGCGCCGGCTCGTGCGTTTTTTGCGCGCAGGCGCCTTGGCCAGGAGTTCCTTGCATTCCTCGAGCGTCAGCGATTCGGGCTCGCGGTCCTTCGGTACGCGGGCGTTCTTTTTGCCGTCGGTGATGAAGGGGCCATAGCGGCCATGGAGCACACGTACGCCGTCGAAGTCACGGATCAGCCGCTTGGCATCAGCCTCTTTCTTTTCCTTCACGATTTCAAGCGCACGGGGCAGTTCTATCGTGTAAGGGTCGTCTTCCTTGATCGAAGCGTATTTGTTGTCATAACGGACATAGGGGCCGAAGCGGCCGATGTTGACCGATACCTTCTCGCCCTCGGGCGTTTCGCCCAGTTCGCGCGGCAGCCGGAACAGCTTGAGCGCGTCGGCCAGTTCGATAGTCTCCAGTTTCTGCCCGGGCTGCAGGCTGGCGAAACGCGGCTTTTCTTCTTCCTCGGCGGTACCCAGTTGCACGAAGGGGCCATAGCGGCCCATGCGTGCGGACACCTCGCGTCCCGACTTCGGGTCCGTGCCAAGGACACGGGCCTGCATGACATCGCGGCGGGTGACGTTGCCGTCGACGTTTTCCACTTCGCGATGGAACGGCGACCAGAATTCCTTGAGGACGCCCTTCCAGTCGTTTTCACCACGCGACACGGCATCCAGCTTGTCTTCCAGCTTGGCGGTGAAGTCGTAATCGACGTAGCGCTCGAAGTACTGGGTGAGGAAGCGGTTGACGATGCGCCCGACATCGGTCGGCAGGAAGTGCCGGTTTTCCAGCTCCGCGTATTCGCGTGCGAGCAGCGTCTGGATGATCGAGGCGTAAGTGGAGGGGCGGCCGATGCCGTGGGCCTCGAGCGTCTTGACCAGGCTGGCCTCGGTGTAGCGGGGCGGCGGTTCCGTGAAATGCTGCGAGGCATTGACGGCGGTGAGCGGCACCGATTCCTTTTCCTTGAGCGCCGGCAGTTTGTTTTCCTTGCGGTCGTCCTCTTCCCCGCCTTCGTCGCGGTCTTCCATGTAGAGCTGCATGAAGCCGGGGTGCCGGATCGTCGAGCCGGTGGCCCGGAATACGGCTTTATCGCCCGCGGCGAGGTCGACGGCGACCTGATCCAGAGTGGCGTGGATCATCTGGCAGGCGACCGCACGGTTCCAGATCAGCTCGTAGAGCCGCGCCTGCTCCGAGGAGAGATACTTGGCCACATCCTTGGGTTCGCGCCGCACCGAGGTGGGGCGGATCGCCTCGTGCGCCTCCTGGGCATTCTTGCTCTTGGTGCGGTACATGCGCGCTTTCGGCGGCAGGTTGTCCTCGCCGAAGCGTTCGCCGATATAGCTGCGCATCTCATCCAGGGCCTCGGGCGCCAGGTGCGTGGAGTCGGTACGCATGTAGGTGATCAGGCCGACCGGGCCGTCGCCCAGGTCGATGCCCTCATAGAGTGCCTGGGCGATCTGCATCGTGCGCCGCGTGCTGAACCCGAGCTTGCGCGAGGCTTCCTGCTGCAGCGTCGAGGTGATGAAAGGCGGCGCCGGATTACGCTTGCGGGCCTTGCGCTCGATGTTGGTGACGAGCAGATTGCCCGCGGCAGCCTTTTCGATCCCCTCGCGTGCCGCTTGTGCGCTTTCCTCGTCGGTGAAGTCGAACTGCTCGCTCTTGCGCCCCTCGTATTGGTACAGACGCGCGTTGAATTCATGGCTGCCGCTCTTCAGTGCGGCCTCGATGCGCCAGAATTCGCGTGCCTTGAAGGCCTCGATTTCTTCCTCGCGCTCAACGATCAGGCGCAGCGCCGGGCTCTGGACACGGCCGGCGGACAGGCCGCGCCGGATCTTTTTCCACAGCAGCGGTGAGAGATTGAAGCCGACCAGGTAGTCGAGGGCGCGGCGGGCCTGCTGAGCATTGATCAGGTCGTCTGCCAGTTCGCGCGGATGATCCATGGCTTCGCGGATCGCGCGCTCAGTGATTTCGTGGAAGACCACGCGCTGGACGGTCTTGTCCTTGAGCAGGCCGCGGTCCTGCAGAAGCTGGTACAAGTGCCAGGAAATGGCTTCGCCCTCGCGGTCCGGGTCAGTGGCCAGAATGAGTTTCTCGGCCTGTTTCAGGGCTTTGGCGATATCCGAAACGTGCTTCTCGTTGCGCGCGATCGGCTCATAACGCATCGCGAAGTCATCGTCTGGCGCAACGGCGCCGCCCTTGGGCACCAGGTCACGCACGTGGCCGTAGGAGGCCAGCACTTCGGCTCCCTTGCCCAGGTATTTCTTCAGCGTACGGGCCTTGGCGGGAGACTCTACGACGACGACGGTGTTTTCCATCAGGGACAATCCTTGGATGTGGCCCGATCAGTGGGCGAATTCGGCCATTTCGGCATAGAGCAGATCCTCCATCTGCGCGAAAGCGGCTTCCTGCCCGGGACGGCGGAACAGGCTCAGAAGCACGACCCACTGCACTTCCTCGGTGTCCACTTCATCGTTATCGAGCGCGAGCAGGCGCTCGATAACCAGTTCGCGCTGTACGGCATCTAGGACTCCAACCTGTTCCAGATAGAGCAGAAAGCCGCGCGCCTCCGGGGTCAGCTGCATGCATTCCTGTGGGCTGAATATGCGGCTGGCGCCGGCGGAAAA
>Ga0102962_1000958_pt1 | contig 11970 bp, 11 predicted proteins | sample SalPonF2_C_D2_MG_FD_84519 | JGI IMG/M metagenome (GOLD analysis project Ga0102962, IMG submission 84519) | Salt pond soil microbial communities from South San Francisco under conditions of wetland restoration - Salt Pond MetaG SF2_C_D2_MG ...
ATGCTGAGTTGATCTCAGAATCCATAAAAATAAATCCCTGTTTTTTGATAAAATTTAGTTCTCGCCTGCAAAAGTGGATGAATTTCATCAGGTTATCATTTGAATTACATACGCTTCGCACGAGGGACATTTCTTTAAAAAGCTTGGACCTGGAATCATGATTCTACATTTTAATTTAATGGTTGAGGAAATGAAGATAGGCCTCCTCAGTGACAGATAGTGTCATGACAGATAAAAATTTTTTTAATATTTATTGCAATTCCCAAGTTTCGGCTGACGAAGATAATACCTTTTATTATAAATTCATTTTTTTGTGTCTCGGTTGATTTTTTAGGCATCAATATGAAATCATTTATAATCAGTCTTTCACAGTCGCCAAATAATAGTGCTGATATAGTAATCTATCATGTCTCACGAGCCGCCCATCTAGTGGGTTTCGCTCCGTACTATCTCCGTATAAATCCCCTACCTAACAGAGTTAATTGAATTCGTGAAGTTTCGGGGGATAGTATGGCAACGGTTATATGCATGGAAGGAGCCCCTTTACTAATCCTATTTATGAAAAAACGGCTGTTACTAATGATGCCATTATTGTTTTTCATCAGCTCATGCCAGCGTTTTGATAGTTTACTTAACGCTTTTCCCTATTTATCTTTTTTGATTCAAACTGGGGCTTGCCGGAGGGTCGGTATTATTGACCTGACATAAGGTTGTCACTCCTTATGGGTATGATAAAGTAAATTCGAATTGACAAATAATAAAGCGATGATTACTATAGATTTTGGCGGGGACGAACAACGGAGCAATGACAATATAACAACGAAATGGCTTAATAAAGCCTATCACAGGCGAGTGCCTCGTACGAATGTAATATGCGTAAATATCCATATTCGGGAAGGAAATGTAAACTTATCGTTGCCATGTGGAATGTGTTCGGGGCCTTCTGGAAAACCGGCAAGTGAATTTAATCGTCAGGCGCAGCATATTATTGAGCAATGGAGAAAACATGGTTTGGATAAAGATCACTTCGCTTTTGGACAGCTGGAGGCATTCCTCAAAAAACTTTTTCGACGATTCGGGATGAAGCTTAAATAGAAAATTATTTTATAGTTTGCAGATAAAACATTTATGGCAACAAAAATTAATGAAGCTTTAAAAATATCAGAAGAAAAATTAGAAAGAGAAGGTATTTTTAATGGTTTTGTTGACATCGACAGTAAGTTTTATGTCGATCCTCACTTATTAGAATTTAGTACTATTCAAGAGTTTGCGGAAGGGTATAAAGCTTTTAAGAAACATTTTGAGGATATAGTAAAACTTCTCGATGCCACTAAAGACATCAATGATCGTTTTTTTCGTGAAGCAGTTAAGCGATTAATATTTAAAGAAATACCCTATTTAGGATTAGGATATGCTAAAAATGATGTAAGTGGGAGTGGAATAGGAGAAGAAATTGCTAAAAATTTGGCTAAGACCGCTATGCAAATAATTGAGGAAGGAATTAAGGATCCAACCTTTTTTGAATTAGTAGGCTTAATTGAAAAAAATATAGGTCCAGATCGTATTAGTGATATGACCACAAAGATCATACAAAAAAATATTATTGAATATAATCAGAGGAAAGCGAGAGAACTCGGACTAAAAACTAAAAATGTGAAATTTCGGCAAGATAATTATTCAGTTCCTTATAATACCTTCACAGGACGTATAATTTTTCTTTTACCTAAATCAATATTACGAAACCTCCCTATTGCTCATGACTGGAGTGAAGTGGATTTTGTGGCGGCACAAAACCAAGCATTAAGAAATAAGGTAAACAAGATTATTGGAAATACGTGGAAAGATGCTACAAAAAAATAAAAAAGAGTGATCTTAGAAGAACAATTTTAGCCAATCCCGGCTTACTTCAGGATCTTATTCGTCAATACAGGTCGAAACCTGCAGAAGAATATGATTTTAGCAATGATCCAACCGGTCAAATTGTATGGTATGAAATTGCTAAAGAATTTGCAGAAGATAATCCAATAAATTTATCGAGACAATTAAATAGTAAAGAAGATGTTTTTCAAACGGTCATCGATATATGCAATCACTTTAAGTATCTTATTGAAAACAATAGTCTTAATAAAATGTTTTATGCTAAAGATGGGAAATTGCGTCACGAACGCTTTATGCAGCTTCTTTTCTTTGGAATTGCTGATTCATACTGCGAAGCTAATAATATTGATATGAATAGAGAACCTAACGCTGGAAGGGGGCCTGTCGATTTTAAGTTTAGCAAGGGATATAATGCTAAAGTCAATGTTGAAGTAAAACACACTTCAAATACAAATTTATATAGGGGATATACTACTCAACTACCAATTTATAATAAACAGGAGAATACAAATTTAAGTATTTATTTGGTGCTGGAGACTTCAAAAACATCCAATGCCTTAGAAAGAATTTATAAACTAAATAATAAAGAAAGAAGTAAAGGAAATAGAATTCCTGAAATAATTACTGCCGATGCAACTTTAAAACCATCCGCAAGTAAATCATAAGCGAAAATTTGATTAAAACATTATCAGTGATTTATAAAAATTCAGAATATGTATTAAGTGGATTATCTATTTTTCCCTTGACCAACATTTATTAGTTTCAGTTGAATTATCGAATACTATTATTTAACAGAACATAATTTATGCACACCTTATTGGATGAATTAAAAGAAACCCTGCAGCAGGATGAACGATTGTTTATTGACGGGCAGCTTGCCAAAAACAAGATTGTAGAGCTGGCGCTGAAGCTGGATAAAGATTTACTGAAACTGCTGCTGGGGAACAACCAATTAAAAGAGCATTTCTTCCAGGATGTGGACGGCACGTACGTTTTTGATAAACAGAAATTTCAGAAGTTTATTAGCAACAAGCAGTTTTTGCCGGATAGCTATACGGCCTTCAAAAATAAAATAGGTCTGTCGGGGGATGGCGAGAATTATTTTATCAAAAGTAATGATGTTAGCCTCATTTGGCCCTATAAAGATTGCGTGCTGGAAGGTGGACAAACCAAGGAAGATTCCAAACGAAATGAAATTTTCTGGAACGAAACCCTGGCGCCGGACCAGATCGACCGGCTGCTCGACCCTAAGGCGCTGACTAATTTCAAGACCTTTGATGAGAAAGGGCAACATGAAACAGATGCGTTTTCTATAAATGATAATTACGTAATCAAGGGAAATAATCTGTTAGCCCTTCATTCATTAAAAAAAGTCTATTCTGGCAAGGTGAAGCTTATGTACATCGATCCGCCCTATAATACGGGCAATGATGATTTCGGCTATAATGATCGGTTTAATCATTCGGCATGGCTTACCTTCATGAAAAATCGTTTGCAAATCGCTCGTGACCTTCTATCTAAAGATGGCTCTTTATGGATTAATATTGATGATGATGAAGGCCATTATTTGAAAGTGCTTGCAGATGAAATATTTAACCGTGAAAACTTTGTTTCTAATATTATTTGGCAAAAAAAATTTTCACCTCAAAATGATGCGCGGTGGTTTTCTGATAGTCATGATCACATTTTAGTATATGCTAAAAATAAAGAGACATGGAGGCCCAATTTATTACCTAGGACTGACGAAATGAATAGTCGATATACTAACACTGATGATGATCCAAGAGGTCCATGGACATCAGGTGATCTTAGTGTCAAAACCTACAGTGAGGCAAATGATTATCCAATTAAGACACCAAGTGGCAGAGAAGTAAATCCACCAAAAGGCTACTGCTGGAGAGTGTCAGAGGAAAAATTACAAGAATTAATTGAAGATGATAGAATTTGGTTTGGGGAAGATGGCAGTAATGTTCCTCGTTTAAAACGGTTTTTGTCTGAAGTGAAAGATGGGGTTACTGCACAAACTATTTGGCTGCATGAGGAAGTCGGAAATAATCAGGATTCCAAAAAAGAAGTTAATGAGGTTTTAGATGATAAAACTTTTTCGACTCCAAAGCCTGAAAGTTTGCTTCAAAGAATTATTCATCTTGCCACTGATGAAGAAGATATAGTTCTTGATTTCTTCGCCGGAAGTGGTACGACCGGCGCCGTGGCCCATAAGATGGGTCGGCAATATATTCTTTGCGAACAAATGGACTATGTTGAACCAGTTACCGTAAAGCGACTGCAAAAAGTTATTGCGGGAGAACAAGGCGGCATCAGCGAAGAAGTAGAATGGGAAGGCGGTGGCTCGTTTAATTATATGGAGTTGATGGAGTACAATGCTGCTTTTATCAATGAAATTGAACAAGCCGGTTCAAAGGATGAACTGAAAGATATTTGGCAAAGGATGCAGAATCATGCGTTTCTCAGTTATAAAATTGATCCCGGGGATTTCAACGAAGAAAAAGAAGCATTCAATGAGTTAAGCCTTGAGGAGCAAAAACAGTTTTTGATTGAAGTGCTGGATAAAAATCAGCTGTATGTGAACTATTCAGAAATTGAAGATGAGGATTACGGTATTTCGGAAGAAGAGCAGCGTCTGAACCATGAATTTTATAAACTGTCGGAACCTTGATTTACGTGATTAAAGGATGACTATGATTAAAAGTCATCAAGGCTAATCAAGTTAATCTTATAAATCATGGTTCCGACCATTGATGAAGAATATGAAATATAAAGAATTAACCCATACCATTATTGGCTGTGCTATGGAGGTACATAATACGCTGGGTAATGGCTTTCAGGAGGTGATCTATCAGCGGGCTTTAGCGCATGAGCTGGGATTAAAACAACTGGGTTTTGAACGTGAGTTTGAGATGCCGGTAATGTATAAAGAGCTGCAGATTGGCACGCGCCGGGTCGATTTTTTGGTGGAGGAACAAATTTCAGTGGAAATTAAAGCGCTTATCAAGCTGGAAGATGTCCATTTGGCGCAAGCTATGAATTACCTGGAAGCCTATGATTTGGAAATTGGACTCTTAATTAACTTTGGGGCCCGTAGCCTTGAATTTAAACGATTACACAATAGCCCATGATTTATGGGATTTAGAGGATTACCATGATTTAAAAGTATCATGATAATCAAGATAATCCTACTAATCACGGTTCCGACAATGATTTAATCCTATGAGCGATCTAAGTCCTGAACAATCAAACTTTCTGTTTTATACTACCGATGAGGGTGACACAAAGATTGAGGTTTTCCTTCAAGATGAAACGGTCTGGCTTACGCTTAATCGAATGGCGGACCTATTTGGTACAAGTAAGCAAAATATTAGTTATCACATAAAAAATATCTTTGCAGAAGGTGAATTAGACAAAAAAGCAACTGTCAAAGAAATTTTGACAGTTCAAAAGGAGGGTGAGCGGGAGGTCCGTAGAGAACTCGAATATTACAATTTGGACGCAATAATTTCGGTTGGTTATCGGGTTAATTCCTTTCAGGCCACACAGTTCAGAAAATGGGCCACACGAACCCTTAAGGAATACTTGACTAAGGGTTTTGCCCTTGATGATGAACGCCTAAAGCAGGGTAAAAAATTATTTGGCAAAGACTATTTTGATGAACTGTTAGAACGTGTTCGTGAAATACGCGCGTCTGAACGGCGGTTCTATCAAAAGATCACAGATATTTTTGCTGAATGCAGCATCGATTACGATTCACAGGCTCCTATCACAAAGAAATTTTTTGCTACGGTTCAAAATAAACTCCATTGGGCCATTACTGGTCAGACAGCTGCCGAAATTATTACAAGCAGAGCGAATGCCGACAAACCTAATATGGGACTAAAAACCTGGAAAAAAGCTCCTAAGGGAAAAATTTTAAAATCGGATATATCTACGGCCAAAAACTATCTATCCGAAAAGGAATTGAAGGAGCTCAATAGAATTGTAACCATGTATCTCGACTATGCAGAGCTCCAGGCCGAGCGCCAGGTAGTGATGACCATGGAAGATTGGGTTAAGCGTCTCAATGCCTTTCTGGAGTTCAATGATTATGAAATTTTGGATAACCCCGGCAAAGTATCAGCAGCAGTAGCCAAAGAGCTGGCTGAAGATGAATATGATAAATTTCGGGTGATCCAGGATAAAAACTATGAGTCAGACTTCGATAAAAGCATTAAAGAATTAAAAGATAAAACGAAAGACAACGATTAATGTCAGACCGCCTGTTACACGAAACACTTTCTTCGCAAAAAGATATTTATGGAGATGATTACTACAAAGAGCGTGCGCCACAGATAATTTATGATAATATCCGGCAAGATTTTGGGAAGCGACCTTACCAAAAAGAGGCTTTTGGGCGATTCAGTTTTTATTGGGAAGACTTCCAAAATAAACCCGACGATCAGGCTGTTCAGCTTCTGTACCACATGGCTACCGGCAGTGGTAAAACCCTGATCATGGCCGGACTCATAATCTATTTATATAAGAAAGGCTATCGCAACTTTCTCTTTTTTGTCAATAGTGCCAACATCATTGACAAAACCAGAGAGAACTTTCTGAACCCAAATTCCAGCAAGTATCTTTTTGCAGAGAACATCCAGATTGGTGATCAACAGATTCGCATTAAAGAAGCAGATAATTTTTCGGCCGCTAATTCCGATGATATCAACATTGTGTTTACGACCATTCAGGGGCTGCACAGCCGATTAAATACGCCGAGAGAAAATTCAATCACTTTCGAAGATTTTGAGAATCAAAAAACGGTTCTTATTTCGGATGAAGCTCACCATATCAATGCAGAAACCAAAACACAGTCGCAACGACTCGTATCCGAAAAGGAGAACCTAAATACTTGGGAGGGAACCGTCAACAAAATTATTGGTGCCCATCCTGATAATGTCATGCTTGAGTTCACTGCGACTATGGATTTGGGCCATGAACAGATTCGAGAGAAATATAAAGACCGAATCATCTTTGACTATCCCCTCAAAAAATTTCGTATCGATGGGTATTCGAAAGAGGTACAAGTACTCCAAGCTGATCTTGAGAAATTTGAACGCTCCCTGCAAGCTATTGTGCTGAGTCAGTACCGGCGCAAAGTATTTGAAAAATATGGCAAGCTTATAAAACCAGTCATTCTCTTTAAGTCGCGAACTATTAAAGAAAGTGAAGCTTTTTATGATGAATTTAAGGAGAAGGTTAAAAATCTGTCCGCCGGGCAACTAAAATCTCTTAAAGAAAATACCAACCTCGATCCGGAATTACAGGAAGCTTTTACATACTTAGAAGAAGAGAATATCTCACTTGATAATTTTGCTCAGGAATTACGAGAAGACTTTTCCGATGATAAATGCTTGGTTGTAAACAGTAAAAGTGAAAGCGAAGAGAAACAAATAGCCGTTAACACCTTAGAAGATCCTGATAATGAATACCGCGGAATTTTTGCCGTAGATAAATTGAATGAAGGTTGGGATGTGCTAAATCTATTTGATATTGTCCGATTATATAACACCCGCGATGCCCGCAGTGGCAAGCCCGGTAAGACTACAATGTCTGAGGCCCAGCTCATTGGGCGTGGTGCACGTTACTGTCCCTTCCGATTAAATGAAGATCAGCCTGAATATCAGCGAAAGTATGATGTTCGCGGTGATGAAAAAGAGGATGAACTAAAAATATGTGAAGAGCTGTACTATCACAGTTATACAAATCCAAAATATATTCAAGAATTAGATAAAGCACTGAAGGAAGTTGGCATCAAAGCCGATAAATCTGTACAACAGCAATTGTCGCTAAAAAAAGAGTTTAAACAAACGGAGCTTTTCCAGTCTGGAAAAATATTTGTCAATGAAAGAAAGAAATACAAACGTGAGGATGTAGATAAACTGGATCGGGAAGTTACTGATTCGCCTATTAAGGTAAGTTTTCCGACAGGATATTCAAGTACAACCACTATTTTTGAGGAAGAGGCCCATCATGCTACGTTTACAAGAGATTCAGATAGCATCGGCTTTGAGGAGATCGATGTTCGGATTATTAGAAAAGGCTTACAGCGTTTAGACTTTTATAGGTTCAAAAATATGAAAAGATATTTCCCGAATTTATCAACCTTAACGGAATTTATTACGAGCCGGGATTATTTGGCACAACTAAAAATTGAAGTAGAGGGTTCAGAGCATCTATTGAATAATTTGAGGCCTGATGATAAGCTTTTTGTAGTGGTAAATGCCCTTGAGCAGGTTTCATCAATGGTTAAATCGGTTACGGTAGCATACAAAGGGAGTAAAGAATTTAAGCCCAAGGTGCTTAGTAAAATTATTACCGATAAAACATTAACTATGGCCCGGGATGAAGGAGGAGAGAAGGAATATGGACGTGCTCAATCAAAGACACCTGATCAAGAATTATATTTGGATCTAGAAAAGATGGATTGGTATGCTTTTAATGACAATTACGGAACCTCCGAAGAGAAGCGTTTTGTAAAATATATTCATCAATCGTATGAGGCTCTGGATGATAAATATGATGAGGTCTATTTAGTGCGAAATGAAAAACATTTTAAAATATTCAACTTTGAGGATGGACAAGCATTTGAACCAGATTTTGTTCTCTTCCTTATTGGCAATGAAGAAAGTCCGGATGTCCATTATCAAATATTCATTGAACCCAAAGGTGATCATCTCATCAAAAATGATGAATGGAAAGAAAAGTTCTTACTACGTCTGAAGGAAGAGCACAAGTTAGATCAATTGTGGAAAGGAAAGGATTATATCATTTGGGGCATGCCATTCTATAATAAAAATAATCGACAGCGTAAGTTTGAAGAAGCATTTACTAATGTACTGGAATGAAAAGCAATAGAAAATGTCTGATATAAAATTATTTAAGATTAATAGTGAGAACGTGACAGAGCTGCAAAGCACATCAGCTAAAATTGAAAAGTCACTTCAAAGCCAAATAGAGTCGAATCTCGATATTTATATTGGAGTCACCTTTTTAGCATCCGAATATTCAACAGGCTCAAATCATGGCGGGAGAATTGATACGCTGGGTATTGATGAAAATGGTAGTCCAGTTATCATTGAATATAAAAGAGCGATGAATGAGAATGTTATCAATCAAGGTCTGTTTTATTTGGATTGGCTGATGGATCATAAGGCGGAGTTTGAATTGTTGGTCCTTAAGAATCTTGGAAAGGAAAAATCTGAAAACATAGAGTGGAATAGTCCTCGTTTGTTATGTATTGCTGGCGATTTTACCAAATTTGATGAACATGCTGTCAAACAGATGAATCGGAATATTGAACTAATCCGATATAGAAAATTTGGGGATGATCTCTTGCTTCTTGAGTTAGTCAATGTTGCTGAAGCTCAAAATGGTGGTGCTGTCATATCAGCCACTTCAAAGAAAAAGCAAGAATACAAAACGGTGAGTGAATATTTAAAAGCTGCCAATAAAGACTTGACTAATTTATATTATTCACTACAAGATTATATGATGAATCTTGGCGATGATGTTCAGGAAAAAACGTTGAAATATTATATAGCCTATAAACGAATCAAGAATTTTGCCTGTGTTGAAGTTCATCCGCAGAGTAACAAATTATATGTGTTCATTAAGGTAAATCCCGACGAAATGGACTTAGAAGAAGGCTTTATGCGGGATGTTAGAAAAATTGGTCACTATGGAACAGGCGATCTGGAAATTACAATCCGAAATCAGGACGATCTGGAAAAGGCCGAATCATTTATTCTAAAGAGTTATGAAATGAGTTAAATCATGAAATTCTTTCTAGCAGTTACAGACGATGATTGGTTCCACTTCCTGGTTCACCACAAGCCAGACGAGGTGAACTTTTGGCGTCCGATTCATCGAAAGATTTTCCGTACTATAAGAGCTTAACTAATAAGAAAATCCAATGCAGTTAGATAGTGTAATTCACCGAGAATGGATATGTAAGTACATATCCAGTGAGTATGGAACGAAGGAACGTCGCACTAAATACTTCCAAGACTATTTAGCAGGTACCGAAGTTAAGCGTTGGCAGGAATTTGACAATCTCTATGATTTATTTAAAAAATACGGTCCTAAAGAAGATGAAACTTCTGAGCATGCCCGAGCAGAGTGTGCGCATCGCTGGATACGAGTATTATACGTTGGTACTGAATATGAACATTATAATTTTCTGGAGAGTTATGAGTCCTTCACTTATGTTGATGGGCCGGGATCTTTTCATGGTTTCCAGAGTGATGAGGCATTAAATGAACATTTGCGTAGTCATTATAGATTTAATTGTGTGCTGCGATCAACTTCCGATTATTTATCTCCTTACGCGATTGATGGTTTTCCGGAAGATTTATCACCCTCAACTCTCAAAGGGTTTATAATTCCGAGAAGGGGTGAAGACCAATCATGATCGAAAGCACATAAACTAAACGCTATCCAGTTTGTGAAAAAGATATTGTAAACGCTTATCCACAAGCTCTTATCGAAATTTTCACTCTTGAAAAATATGCCGCCAATGCCTGTCACTCGTTTCATGGTGGTACGTTTTATCGGTTTGATTTCTAATGAAGTTACTAAAAAATGAAGGTTAGTAAAGCATGCAAGATATCATTGATCAAACTGTTTAGATGTCTCCCTCAATGATAGGGCTGACCGTGGCAACGGACACAAAATCACGAAATATGGGTTCAGCCCTCGGCCGCCATCCCATAGTTGGGAATATCAATGTCGTCGCGCAGGTCACGGCCAACAAAGAAATCTGCGACCGGAGGAATCCTCAGCAGCTTGGTAACAAGGTTACGGAAGGTGATTCCGGCCTTGGTCTTCGGGGCAAAGGAGGAAGCAAAATTTGCAGCCGACTTCTGTTTTTGTTTCAGGAAGGGCATCATCCGCTCCTCGTAGCGGGCAAATGCGGTAGCAAAATCACCGCTAGCAGTATGAAGTTCACCCGCCAGCACGTAGGCTTCAGCCATAGCCAGCCCGGTCCCTTCTCCTGCGAGGAGGGAAACGCAGGCCGCTGCATCACCGACGAGCGCAACGCGGCCTTTCGTCCAGCAGTCCATGCGGATCTGGCTGACGCGGTCAAAATAGATGTCGCTAACGTCCTGCATCGCCGCCAGAATTTGGGGGCATTCCCAGCCGGCATCGGCAAAGGCGTGTTGCAGTACCGCCTTGCATTCCTGCACGTTCGATGGATGGCCGTCGGGCAGATATTCATCGCGAAAGACAAAGAGAAACAGCGTATTGTCGCCGCGCATGGAGAAGCGGGACGCCTGTCTTCCCGGTATCGCATGGCTGACATAAACCAGCTCATCCCGCGGCTCATAGCCCTGCACGTTAAATGCGGCCACATGATAACCGAGAGGGACTTCGTAATCCGCTTCCGGTCCAAACGCAAGTTGTCGAATGCGCGAATGAAGTCCGTCGGCGCCCACAACCAGGTCGACTTCACGCGGCGGGGCATGTTCGAAGCTGAGCTGAAGGCCGTGTTCCTCATCCTCGATATTCGTGATGGAGTCACCAAAGATCGTCTCGACGTCCTCGCCGAGGGCACCGTAAATGGCAGCCGAAAGATCCGAACGCCGGATGCTCGTGAAGCGGCCGTTGGTCATCCGGTTAAAAACGTCGGTCGAAAAACCGCCGTTTTTGCGGCCATTTTGGTCGACGAGGCGCACCTCTTTAAGTTGATAACCCAATTCTTTTATGTTGGGGATCAGCCCCATCTTTTCGGCGATATCGTATCCCACGCCCCAGAAGTCGATCACATAACCGCCTCGGCGAAGTTCGGGCGCCTGCTCAACCAGCAGCACATCATGGCCATATTTGTTCAGCCAGTAGGCAAGGGTAGGACCAGCGATGCCCGCTCCATTAATAGCTATCTTCATAAGTATCGGTTTTTATGTTGTCTTTTGGTTGACTGGGGTGGTTCAGCATCCCGCCGAAAATAGTCATTTTTTTAAAAATAGATTATAAACGGCTTTGTTTAAGAAAAACGGTTTAATTTAAATAGTAGCTCCCTTATTTAAATAATGGCTATTTATC
>Ga0102962_1000959_pt1 | contig 11968 bp, 17 predicted proteins | sample SalPonF2_C_D2_MG_FD_84519 | JGI IMG/M metagenome (GOLD analysis project Ga0102962, IMG submission 84519) | Salt pond soil microbial communities from South San Francisco under conditions of wetland restoration - Salt Pond MetaG SF2_C_D2_MG ...
AACAGCTTTCTTATACAAAAAAAAGACATTGAAGCAACAATGTCTTTTTTTATGAAAAATAATTGAATTTATTTCTTTTTGCTTTCCATTGCAATCTTTTCAAGCATATCAGTAGTAAGCGATTTGGGTCTTTCCAAAGAATATCCCAGTGCCCGGTCCCATATCATATTGGCACAAATACCAATTGCACGTCCAATGCCAAACAGGACAGTATAAAAGTCGTACTCTCTAACGCCATAGTGCCACTGGATTACTCCTGACTGAGCATCAACATTCGGCCAGGGATTCTTGGCCTTGCCCTGTTCCTTCAAAATTGGAGGAACAACTTTATACAAAAGATTTACATACTGGAATATTTCATCTTCAGGCAAGTGCTTGAGACTGAATTCACGTTGAATGGTATATCTTGGGTCAGTTTTACGCAATACTGCATGTCCGAAGCCTGGTATTACCTGACCGGAATTCAATGTATCCCAAACAAATTGCTTCATTTCATCCTCGTTTGGAATTTTACCACCCATTTTTACGTGCAAATCCTGTAACCATCTCAGCACTTCCTGATTGGCCAAACCATGAAGAGGGCCGGCCAAACCGTTAATCATTGCAGAGATAGAAAGATATACGTCTGATAATGAACTGGCAACAAGGTGACCGGTATGAGCACTGACGTTCCCGCTTTCATGATCGGCATGCAAGATGAAATGGAGACGGGATACATCATCATAAGGTTTATCAATTCCCATCATGTGCGCAAAATTACCACCAGTATCAAGATTTGGATTAGATTGAATACGCTTCCCGCCACGATACAGTTTTGCATAGATATAAGTAGCAATTTCGGGCAGTTTTGCCAACAGATTGAGTGAATCTTCAAACATTGGTTCCCAGTAATCATTTTTGCTGATGCCCGCATGATACTTTTTGGTAAAGAATGATTCCCGGTGCATGGTAAGAATGGCAGAACTAAACATTGCCATTGGATGACTAACAGTAGGAAATGCATCTATGACTTCGTAAACATACCGTGGAAGTATTCTTCTTTTTGAAAATTCGTCAATTACTTCTGCGACCTCACTCTCAGTAGGAACATCTCCGGTTAGCAATAAATAAAACAACCCTTCAACGTAAGGCATTTCAGCACCTTTTGGTTTTGGCAGCTTTTCAAACACTTCTGGCAGAGTATATCCTCTGTACCTGATTCCTTCCTGCGGATCCAGATAGGATATATCGGTTACCAGACTTTTTAATCCGCGCATTCCGCCCAGAATTTTCCCAATGGTGACCTGGTCTACCACAACATCAGAATATTCCTCCATTAATTTTGTGGTTCTGGGCCGCCAACCTTCAATTTTTTCGTATAACTTTTCCTTAAGGCTTGCCATTTGATTAGAATTTAATTGTTAATTTAACTTTGATTACCAAACAATGCATACTTACTCAGGGTCCACTAATATAACAATAATTTGGAATTATACGAAAAAAAGGTGACAACCTTTGGTTATCACCCTTTTTAATAAACTAACAGACAATTATTTAATAAACTTAAAATTTTTGCCTGAGAATTTTGCGTTATTGCCCAGATACTCTTCAATTCTTAACAACTGGTTATACTTGGCAATTCTGTCACTTCTTGAAGCAGAACCGGTTTTAATCAGACCGGTATTCAGAGCAACTGCAAGGTCAGCTATAGTAGTATCTTCTGTTTCACCTGACCGGTGAGAAATAATAGCAGTCATCCCGTTTTTGGTAGCCATCTGCACTGCATCAATAGTTTCAGTAAGTGTACCAATCTGGTTCACCTTAATAAGGATTGAGTTACCGCAATTTTCTTTGATACCTCTTTCCAGACGGTTAACATTGGTAACAAAAAGATCATCACCAACAAGCTGTACTTTATCTCCAAGTACTTTAGTAAGTTCAGCCCAGCCTTCCCAGTCATCCTCGTCAAGACCGTCTTCAATTGAAATAACAGGATATTTGCTGGTCCATTCTTTCCAGTAATCAACCATCTGAGCAGAAGTCATATCCACATTAGTAGATTCAAAGTGGTAAATCTTTTTTTCCTTGTCATAGAATTCTGAAGCGGCAGCATCCAATGCAATAAATATATCTTCGCCTGGTTTATAACCAGCTTTTTTAATTGCTTCAATCACAACCTCAATGGCTTCTTCGTTTGACCCCAGGTTTGGAGCAAAACCACCTTCATCTCCAACATTTGTAGAATGGCCTTTAGATTTTAATACTGACTTCAGATTATGGAAAACTTCTACGCCCATACGGAAGGCTTCGCTGAAAGTATCAGCTCCAACTGGCATAATCATGAATTCCTGAATATCAATTTTATTGTCAGCATGCTGGCCTCCGTTCAGAATATTCATCATAGGAATCGGAAGTGTATTGGCGTTTACACCCCCAATATAACGGTACAATTCCTGTTCAGTAAAAGCAGCAGCAGCTTTAGCACAAGCGAGAGAAACACCCAGGATAGCATTTGCACCAAGATTACCCTTGTTGTCAGAACCATCCAGTTGGATCATTTTGGCATCAATTTCATTTTGATCAGTTACGTGCATTCCTCTGAGTTCTTCATTCAGGGTGCTGTTTACAGCATTTACTGCTTTCATTACGCCTTTTCCCATGAAGCGGCTTTTATCACCATCACGAAGTTCAACAGCTTCGTGTACGCCTGTAGATGCTCCGGAGGGTACAATAGCCCTTCCAAGGATACCAGATGTAGTAATTACATCAACTTCAACGGTGGGATTCCCACGGGAATCCAGAATCTGTCTTGCCTGAATTTTAGCAATTTGTCCCATAATTAATTGATTTTTATTGTAGAAAATATGAATAATTAGGTTTGTGAATTCGAAAAAAAAGGGATGAAGCAATTAAATACTTATCCCTTTGTGAGGCGTTACAAATATCTTAAGAAATTACTTACCAGTCAACAAAGTTTACTTCTTTTCCTGTTTGTTATCCTCTTCCTTCTGATCTTCTTTTTCAGATGCAGAATCATCTGAAGTTTCATTTTTCACTTCTGATGATTCGGATGCCTTTTCCTGTTCTTCTGAAGTAATTGTTTTCTGAGTAATTTCTTCAACTGATCCTTCTTCTTTTTCAGGCGCATTCTGTTCTTCTTTTACATCGGCTGCAGCAGCCTGAATAGCCTCTGAGGAACTTTTCTTCTTTGAACCGCCACGTCTCCTTCTGCTTCTTCCTGATTTTGCTTCTCCAGCACCGGCCAGCATGTTTTCGTTATAATCGACCAGTTCAATAATGCACATATCAGCTGCATCACCAAGACGTGTTCCTGTTTTCAGAATCCTGGTATAACCACCCGGGCGGTCAATAATTTTAGGAGCAACATCTCTGAATAATTCAGATACAGCATCCTTATCCTGAAGCTGACTAAACACGATCCTGCGTGAATGAGTTGTATCTTCTTTCGAACGTGTAATTAATGGCTCAACATACATTCTAAGCGCTTTAGCCTTGGCGGTAGTCGTGCTAATGCGTTTATGAATAATCAGAGAGTTTGCCATATTGGCAAGCATTGCTTTTCTGTGAGCGGTTTTTCTGCTGAGATGATTAAAATTTTTCCTATGTCTCATTTCTCTTATTCCTTGTCTAATTTATACTTGCTAATATCCATTCCAAAATTGAGGTTCATGCTGTCCAGCAATTCATCAAGTTCTGTAAGCGACTTTTTACCAAAGTTTCTGAACTTAAGCAGGTCGTTTTTATTGAATTTCACCAGGTCACCCAGAGTCTCAACCTCAGCAGCTTTAAGACAATTAAGTGCTCTGACAGAAAGATCCATATCCACCAGCTTGGTTTTAAGTAACTGACGCATATGCAATACTTCTTCATCAAATTCTTCATTAGAGAATTTTTCATCAGAGTCCAGAGTGATCTTTTCATCAGAAAACAGCATGAAATGGTAAATAAGAATTTTTGCTGCCTCTTTTAAAGCTTCCTTGGGATGAATTGAACCATCGGTATTGATATCAATGAGTAATTTTTCGTAATCAGTTTTTTGCTCAACCCTGAAATTCTCAACCGAATATTTCACATTTTTAATGGGTGTAAAAACTGAATCTACTGCGATCAATCCAAATTCAGCATCAATTGGTTTATTTTCCTCGGCAGGAACATATCCCCTGCCTTTATTAATACTGAATTCAATCTGTAATTTTACATCCTTTTCCATGTGGCAGATAACCAGCTCCGGATTAAGAACTTTAAATCCACTCAGGAATTTATTCATATCTCCGGCTTTAAAGGTGTCCTGTCCGGTGATGGTTACCATTATTTTTTCATCCTCAACATCTTCAATCAGCTTTTTAAACCTGATCTGTTTCAGATTAAGAATAATCGTGGTAACATCTTCGATAACACCGGTAATAGTGGAAAATTCATGCTCAACACCTTCGATCTTTACGGTAGTGATTGCATATCCCTCTAAAGACGATAATAGTATACGACGAAGTGCATTACCCACGGTGATGCCATAACCAGGTTCAAGGGGCCGGAATTCAAACTTTCCGTAGGTTTCATCCGCCTCTAACATTATGACCTTATCGGGTTTTTGAAATGCTAGTATTGCCATAAATCTATAAGGTTATTATATATATTATTTAGAATATAATTCAACAATTAGTTGTTCCTTGATATTTTCAGGAATTTCTTCCCTTTGAGGTGTATTCAGAAATTTCCCGGCCAACTGATCCTGATCCCACTCCAGCCATGGATAATTTGAATGACGCTGTGAGCTGAGTGAATCGGTAATAGCAGATAATGATTTCGATTTTTCACGAATAGCGATCACTTCACCACCTTTCAGATGAAATGAAGGAATATTCACCACCTGTTGATCAACTGTGATATGTCTGTGAGAGACCAGCTGACGCGCAGCAGCTCTTGAAGAAGCAATTCCCATGCGATAAACAACATTATCAAGACGACTTTCGAGCAGCTGCAATAATACTTCACCGGTTACACCTTTCATCCGTGAGGCTTTCTTAAATAAATTTGAAAACTGGCGTTCCAGTATACCATAAGTATATTTAGCTTTTTGTTTCTCTTTCAGCTGAATACCATATTCAGATAATTTTTTGCGCTTTTTATTAATTCCATGTTGACCCGGAGGATAATTCTTTTTCTCAAAAGACCTGTCAGGTCCATAAATCGGGTCGCCAAACTTACGGGCTATTTTTGTTCTTGGTCCTGTATACTTAGCCATAGCTATTTTATAAAATAATTTTCAATATCGGTTATACTAGTAAAATTAAACTCTTCTTCTTGCAGGAGGACGACATCCGTTATGTGGCAAAGGTGTTACGTCAACAATTTCTGTAACTTCAATACCTGAAGTATGAATGGTTCTGATAGCTGATTCCCTTCCTGATCCTGGTCCTTTAACATAAACCTTAACCTTCCTCAAGCCCAGGTCATACGCAGTTTTAGAGCACTGTTCTGCTGCAGTTTGTGCTGCATACGGAGTATTCTTTTTTGAACCTCTAAATCCCATTTTGCCAGCAGATGCCCATGAAATAACCTGACCTGCATTATTGGTCAACGAAATTATTATATTATTAAAAGAGGCATGGATATGAGCCTGTCCTATTGGCTCAACTTTTACTACCTTTTTCTTAGATGATCCAGTCTTTTTTGCCATAATTATAAATTATTTAACAGCTTTCTTCTTGTTCGCAATAGTTTTCTTCTTTCCTTTACGGGTACGGGCATTGTTTTTTGTGCTCTGTCCTCTGACAGGAAGGCCAATACGATGCCGGATTCCACGATAGCATCCAATATCCATTAAACGCTTAATGTTTAACTGAACAGATGACCGTAACTCTCCTTCAACCTTAAACTGCTCTCCAAGGATTGTTCTGATTTTAGCAATCTGATCGTCAGACCAGTCTTTGACCTTAATATTAGGATCAATACCGGTATTTTCCAGAATTTTGCGTGCTGAGCTCCTACCTACACCGTAGATATACGTAAGACCAACTTCGCCTCTTTTATTTTTGGGTAAATCTACACCAACTATTCTTGCCATAAATTTCTTAATGAATTAATTTACAAAGTTATAACAATTTTTTATCCCTGACGCTGTTTAAACTTGGGATTCTTTTTATTAATGACGTATAACCGTCCTTTTCGCCTGACAATCTTGCAATCGGCGCTCCTTTTTTTTACTGATGCTCTTACCTTCATTTTCTAATAAGTTTTCCTTTATTTGTATCTGAATGTTATTCTGCCTTTCGTCAAATCATATGGTGACATTTCAACCTTAACGCGGTCCCCGGGTAGTAATTTAATGTAATGCATCCGCATTTTACCCGAAATATGAGCTGTAATCACATGCCCGTTTTCCAGTTCTACCCTGAACATCGCATTCGATAATGCTTCTGTAATAGTTCCATCTTGTATAATCGAAGGTTGTTTAGCCATTCTAAAACTTAAGTTTTATCAGTTGTTCGTATTCACTATATTTAGCAAGTTCTTCTTCAATATAATCAAAATTTGACAATATTTCAGCTTTATCTTTTTCAACAGCTACTGCATGCTCATAATGTGCCGAAGGCATATTGTCAGATGTTTGAATAGTCCAGCCATCTGGTTTCTGTACAATATTCTTAACACCCATATTGATCATTGGTTCAATGCATATAACCAGTCCTCTTTTTAATTTCATTCCCGTTCCCCTTCTTCCATAATTAGGAACTTCAGGAGCTTCATGCATATTTCGACCAAGACCATGTCCAACCATTTCTCTAACCACACTATACCCTCCTTTTTCAGCATGTTCCTGAACAGCATGGCTAACATCACCAAGTCTTTTTCCTTCAACAGCCTGCTCAATTCCCTTCTTCAGACTTTCTTTAGTGTTTATCATCAGTGCCATTTTTTCAGCTGATATTTCACCAACAGGAAAAGTATAAGCACTATCACCATAGAAATCATTTAAAATAACTCCACAATCAACAGAAATAATATCACCTTCTCTTAATTCATAATCCGAGGGTATTCCATGTACTACCTGACTGTTTACAGAAGTACACAACGTATTAGGAAAACCACCATATCCCAGAAAACCAGGTATAGCTTTGTTGTCACGTATAAATTCATCCGCGATAGCATCCAGCTTTTTGGTTGTAACACCAGGTCTGACAGCTTTGGCTACCTCAGCAAGGGTACGTGAAACCAAAAGATTGCTTTCCTTTAATAATTCTATTTCTTGTTCGGTCTTAAGGACTATCATCAAAGAACGTTGTTTCAAAAATTAGTCTGACTAGATTGCAGAGGCTCCACCAGATTTACCTTTAATTCTTCCGGATTTCATCAAACCGTCATAATGTCTCATCAGAAGATGACTTTCAATCTGCTGCAGTGTATCCAATACAACTCCAACGAGAATCAAAAGTGAGGTACCTCCGTAAAATTGTGCAAATTTATTATTTACACCGGCAATCATTGCAAAAGCAGGTAATATTGCTACAATTGCAAGGAATATAGAACCAGGCAATGTTATTCTTGACATGATTGTATCAAGAAATTCAACAGTTTTCCTCCCAGGTTTAACACCCGGAATAAAACCACCATTTTTCTTCATATCCTCAGCCATTTGCGTAGGATTGATTGTAATGGCAGTATAGAAATAAGTAAATAGTATAATAAGTATTGCAAATGTAAAATTATACCAAAAACCGGTAAAATCAGCAAATGCGGCAGCAAAACCTGTCAATGCGTCTGAATTAGCAAATCCGGCAATAGTAAGTGGTATAAACATTAATGCCTGTGCAAAAATGATAGGCATTACTCCGGCAGCATTAACCTTAAGTGGAATATACTGACGAACGCCACCATACTGTTTATTACCCACGATTCTCTTCGCATATTGTACCGGAATACGCCTTGTACCCTGCACCAGCAATATAGTAAGTAAAATTACAACAAATAACATTACAATTTCTACCAAAAATGCAACCAATCCTCCTCCTGTTTGCTCTAAACGAGAGGCGAACTCAGCAAAAAGAGCAAATGGAAGACGGGCAATAATCCCTATCATAATGATAAGTGATATACCATTACCAATTCCTTTATCGGTTATTTTCTCACCCAGCCACATTACAAACATGGTACCAGAGGTGAGGATAATAACTGAAGAGACAGTAAAGAAAGTACCTTTAATTACAAAAGCCGAAGCTGGCAATTGTGCATGAAGATTAGCAAGGTAACCAGGAGCCTGTAAAAGCAAAATTCCTACAGTAAGATACCTTGTCAACTGATCAATTTTCCTTCGTCCACTTTCTCCTTCACGTTGAAGCCTCTGGAAATAAGGGACTGCAATACACAACAACTGTACAACAATTGAAGCTGAGATATAAGGCATAATTCCCAGTGCGAAGATAGAGGCATTTGAAAAAGCACCTCCGGAAAACATATCAAGTAATCCCATCACTCCACCGGCGGTCTGATTTTTCAGTCCGGCAAGCTGTGAAGGATCAATACCGGGAAGAGCTACATATGAACCAAGCCTGTACACCAATAAAATTCCGAGGGTATACAGAATACGGGCCTTTAAGTCTTCAATCTTAAATATATTCTTGATGGTATCTATAAATGCTTTCATTAATTGCTGAGTTTAACGACGGTTCCTTCTTTTGCTTCAATTGCTTCCTGTGCTGCTTTTGAAAAAGCGTGAGCCTTTACTTCAAGCTTAGAGGTAATTTCTCCATTACCAAGAATTTTAACCATTTCATTTTTTGAAATAAGACGCGCCTTTCTCAAAGTTTCCACATCAATAACAGAAAGCCCGTTTTTAGTGGCAAGTTCCTGAATAACACTTATATTGATTCCCTTATATTCTTTTCTATTGGGGTTTTTAAAACCAAATTTCGGAACGCGGCGTTGCAAAGGCATTTGTCCACCTTCAAATCCGATTTTACGCTTGTAACCAGATCTTGATTTGGCTCCTTTATGTCCTCTGGTAGATGTACCGCCTTTACCAGAGCCTTCACCCCGACCAATGCGTTTCTCGCTTTTAACAGAACCTGTGGCTGGTTTTAAATTACTCAAATCCATGACTAAATACTATTATTAGGTTATAATTCCTCAACTTTTAACAAATGCTTTACTTTATCGACCATTCCCATCATCTGGGAAGTGTTGTCAATTTCAACAGAGCTGTTTAATTTACGCAGTCCGAGAGCTTCCAGTGTCCTTTTTTGTCTGAGCGAACTACCAATTTTACTCTTTACGTATGTAACTTTAATCTTTGCCATTGCCGTAATATCTTTCTATCCGTTAAATACTTTATCAATAGAAACTCCTCTTTGCTGTGCTATGGATTGCGGATCGCGCAGCTCAAGCAAAGCTTCGAAAGTTGCTTTCACCAGGTTATGCGGGTTTGATGAGCCTTTGGATTTAGCCAGTACATCAGTTATACCAACGCTTTCGAGTACTGAACGCATAGCACCACCTGCTTTTACGCCGGTACCACTGGAAGCTGGTTTAAGAAAAACTCTGGCTCCACCAAATTTCGCAATTTGCTCATGTGGAATTGTACCATTAAAGACAGGTACCTTAATAAGGTTCTTCTTTGCATCTTCAATTCCCTTAGCTATAGCAGTAGTTACCTCGTTTGCTTTACCAAGACCGTATCCAACAATACCATCTTCATTTCCTACCACAACAATAGCTGAAAAGCTAAAGGTACGACCACCTTTTGTTACCTTAGTAACCCTTTGGATACTAACTAACCGGTCTTTAAGCTCTAAATCGCTTGTTTTTACTTTTCTTATACTTGTTGACATAATATTTTAAAATTTTAAGCCTCCTTCTCTGGCAGCATCAGCTAAGGATTTTACCCTGCCATGGTAGAGGTACCCGTTTCTATCAAATACTACAGTAGAAATTCCTGCATCAAGAGATTTTTTTGCTATCAACTCACCCACCAGTTTAGCCTGGTTGATCTTGTCCACTCCTTCTTTTTCAACAACCTCTTTGTTCTTGGAAGAAGCCGAAACAAGGGTTTTTCCAGTAACATCATCAACAAGCTGGACATAGATCTGTTTGTTACTTCTGAAAATTGTCATCCGTGGTTTCTCAGCGGATCCGGAGATTGTTCTGCGAATTCTCCTTTTTATTTTCATCCTTCTTTTTTGCTTTGCTAAAGCCATAGTTCTATATATTTTTAAAAGATATCAACTTATACACTAGCAGCTTTACCAGCTTTACGACGAATTTGCTCACCAACGAATTTGACACCTTTACCTTTATAAGGTTCTGGTTTACGCAATGAACGAATCTTAGATGCCACATGACCGATTAATTGTTTATCGGCACTGGTAAGCGTAATAATGGGATTACTTCTTTTCTCTGTTTTTGCCTCGGCTTTAATTTCCGGTGGCAATTCAAAGATAATATCATGTGAGTATCCCAGGTTAAGGATCAACTGCTGACCCTTAGTTTCGGCTCTGAAACCCACACCAACCAGCTCCTGCTGAATAGTAAAACCATTTGATACACCTTCAACCATATTGGCAATCAGGGAACGGTAAAGTCCGTGCATCGACTTATTGGGTTTACTGTCATTCGGACGGGTAACCAGTATCTGATTTTCCTCAACCTTTACAGTAATATTAGGGTTAACCTTTTGGTCCAGTTCTCCTTTGGGCCCTTTCACCACAACAATGTTTCCAGGTTTAATATCGATGGTTACACCCTGTGGAATTTCTATGGGTAATTTTCCTATCCTAGACATTCTTTAATTTCCTCCAAGATTAATGTACATAACACAATACCTCACCACCAATCTTAAGGTTGCGGGCTTCTTTGTCTGTCATAACTCCCTGTGATGTGGATATTATGGCAATACCCAATCCATTGAGTACTCTGGGTAAAGTATCTTTTCCTGTATAGCGGCGCAAACCTGGCCGACTGGCTCTTTTCATTTCTTTAATTGCGGGTTTACGGGTTTCAGGGCTATATTTAAGTGCAATTTTAATATTTCCCTGGGGCCCTTTATCCTCAAATTTATAGTTCAGAATATATCCCTTTTCAAAGAGAATTTTAGTAATATCCTTTTTTAGGTTTGAGGCAGGTATTTCAACCACTCTGTGCCGTGCCATAATAGCATTTCTAACCCGTGTAAGATAATCTGCAATTGGATCTGTCATTGTTGCAATATTTAATGTTGTAATTTTTTACCAACTTGCCTTTTTAACCCCGGGAATAAGACCCTTAGAAGCCATTTCCCTGAAGGTAATTCTGCTGATACCAAACTGTCTCATGTATCCTTTTGGTCTACCGGTGAGCTTGCATCTGTTATGCAGTCTGATCGGATTTGAATTCCTTGGTAAGCGACTCAAACCAATATAATCCCCTTCTGCTCTAAGCTTAGCTCTTTTTTCAGCATATTTATCAACTAATTTCTGACGCCTTACTTCGCGCGCCTTCATTGATTCTTTAGCCATATTATTTTTTCCCTTTTAAATTTTTAAATGGTAAACCAAATTCCTTTAATAAAGCAAATCCTTCCTCATCAGTAGGAGCAGTAGTAACAAAAGTTATCTCCATTCCCAGTAATTTATTGATTTTATCAATATCTATCTCCGGAAAAATAATCTGTTCGGATATACCAAGGGTATAATTTCCGCGACCGTCCAACTTGTTTGTAATGCCTTTAAAGTCACGGATACGAGGCAATGAAACATTAATCAAACGCTCAAGGAACTCATACATATTTTCACGTCTCAGTGTTACCTTAACCCCGATAGGCATATTGCGCCTCAGCTTAAAGTTCGATATATCCTTTTTTGATACAGTTTGTACAGCATGTTGTCCTGCAATATCACTTAGTTCATTCTGAGCAATATCAATCAGTTTTTTATCGGCGACAGCCTGACCTACTCCCTGGTTAATTATAATCTTCTGCAATTTGGGTACCTGCATCAAT
>Ga0102962_1000960_pt1 | contig 11962 bp, 9 predicted proteins | sample SalPonF2_C_D2_MG_FD_84519 | JGI IMG/M metagenome (GOLD analysis project Ga0102962, IMG submission 84519) | Salt pond soil microbial communities from South San Francisco under conditions of wetland restoration - Salt Pond MetaG SF2_C_D2_MG ...
AAAACCCTCGAACAAATTCGAAGGTTGATGCGAAAAACCAAAAATGAGACCGTCGCAAATTGTCATTCGCGCAATGATTTTGGGCTGAAATCCAGATTGTAACCTATTGAAATCATGGATGTCCGAAAGAAACATTTGGTCATGACAATTAGAATTTACGAAAGCATCAAAAAATGGTGCACTCGACAAAACTCACTGGCGGCTAAGCAAAAGTTTCGTCCTTCAAGGCATGGCGGTTTTTCAGGGGTGAAGACCTTCATCAGGTCGGTCGAGGTCCCGAGAAAGATACGTATGGCGGTACGGCGAGCTCTCTGCGACGCCATCCCCCCCCGACACCTGCCATAAGAGCCAAGGTGGTGGAGGGAGTTCAGGCTATTTGGAAATCTCTGAGCCTTTTATACAGGGCCTTTCTCGAGAATCCGAGCATTTTTGCCGTCTGAGATTTATTACCCTGACATTTCTCCAATGTTTCGCGAATGGCCTGAGCTTCCAACTCTTTAAGAGTCGGGATAGAATTCTCGACCGATTGGCCACCTTCGGAAGAACAAACAAGTTCTTCCGGGAGCTCGCTCTCTCGTATTGCATCCCCCTTGGCCAGCACAACGGCACGTTCGACAACATTGCGGAGTTGCCGGATATTGCCTGGCCAGGAATATTTTTGAAATTGCTCCAAAATCGAAGGGTTTATGGTCACCAGCTTTTTTTCCCGTGCGCAAAACTCTTTCAGGAATTCGTTGACAAGCAGAGGAATATCATCCTTGCGTTCACGTAATGATGGTATTTCGACTTTAACCACATGGATTCGATAGAATAAGTCTTCCCTGAATCTCCCCTGCGCAACTTCCATTTCAAGGTCACGATTGGTCGAAGAAATCAATCGAAAATCAACAGAAATTTTCTGGTTCCCTCCAACCCTTTCGATCTCCCTTTCTTGAAGAACACGAAGAAGTTTGGACTGGACGGCGAGTTCCAACTCACCGATTTCGTCAAGGAAAAGGGTTCCTCCCTTCGCTTGTTCCATTCGTCCGATCCTTCGTCCGGTAGCTCCGGTAAAGGCCCCTTTCTCATAGCCGAACAGTTCGGACTCGATAAGTTCCGAGGGGATAGCGGCGCAATTGACGGCGACAAATTGCTTGTCTCTACGCAAACTATCAAAATGGAGAGCCCGGGCGATCAATTCTTTTCCAGTCCCCGTCTCCCCGCAGATCAACACATTACTTTCGGAATCCTTTATCGAATCGACAACGGAAAAGATTTTCATTAATTTTGAGTTTTTACCAATAATTCGAAACCTACCGGTCTTTTCCTCCAGGCAATGCCTGAGTTGCCGCAATTCCCCCTTGAGCCGTCTTTGCTCTACAGCTTTGGCCAGAATCCCCGTCAAACTTCGATAATCCGGCGGTTTGATGAAATAATAATAGGCCCCCCTCGTCATGGCACTGACTGCTGATTCAACGGTACCGTAAGCCGTAAGAAAAATAACGGGGATATCGGGAAGCGATTCGGCCAGATAGTCGTGAAGTTGCATGCCGTCTCGCCCTGGCATTTTCATATCGGTAATCACAGCGTCAAGCTCGTTTTCATTGGCCACTTGAATGGCCCTTTCAACATTTTGCGCCTGATGCACGTCATATCCTTCTCCGGACAAAATTGCAGACAGGACCTTAAGAGCATTCTGCTCATCATCGACGATCAATACACGTCCGTTTCTCATTTGACCCATTCAATCCTCCACGGGCAACTCAAGAGGGAGGCACAGCTTGATGGATGTGCCCTTCCCTTTTTCACTCCTAATTTCCAACATTCCTCCATGATGCTTCATGACCTCCCTGGAAATGAACAAACCAAAGCCCTTTCCATTGCCTTCTGCAAACATTTCCAAGGAAGATGAATCCATCGCGCCAGATTTTTGTGAGAAACCGCATCCAGTATCTAGGATGTCTATAACTGCGAGCCTACGATTATTATAATTCTCTTTTTCACATCTAACTTTTACCTTACCATTGAGCTTTGAAACACTGAAAGCATTATTGATTACATTCAATATAGCTTGTTCGAGTTGGAACAAATTTGCGTAAACAAACATTTCAGTATTATATTCAAATTCAATTTCTACGTTTTTCATTTTTGCTTGAAATTTTGTTAATAATTCAATCTTTTTTATCAATTCTGAAAGATTTATTTTTTCTTTTTTGTTTTTGTTATTTGAAGCACTCAGAAACTCAGTAATGAATTTATCCAATCTCGCAATTTCTTCTTCAATAATGTCAGTGAATTCAAGCAATACAGACTCATTGCGATACCTGTTTTTCAGATAAGCAACGGATCCTTTGATTGCATTGAGGGGATTCCTGACCCCGTGGGCAAGAATGGAGGCGCTTTTGCCGATATCGATTAAATGCTGGCATTTTCTGAAGGAGTAAAAGAAATCGCCCTCGCGAATGAAGTGGATCCTGACCAGGGCCCCGGAAGGATAATTATTTTCCCCGCAGACAGGTGACACCGTGACATCAGCCACCAGAGAGTCGAAGAAACAACCGAATTTGTATCCCTTGAGGGAAATTGGTTTTCCGAGCGTTATAACGGATTCAACGATGTCGTTGTTATCGGAAATTATTCTGGGTAACAACTCATGGTAAGGCGTGCCGTGAAAAGAACGGGAATTGGGGATGCTCAGCCTCCCAAAGTCTTCATTAAAATTCACGATTTCCAAGCCCTGATTAACTTCAAACTCAAGAAATTCCATTATTAAACCCTAAGGTATTAAACCTAAATTAAATTAAAATTGTTGCGATTGATCGAAAATTCTCTCCCTCGAATGCATGTTCATCTGAATCAAGCTTCTTTGTATTAGTTTCATATAACAAAGATTTCTCAAAAAACCAGTGCTCAAAGGCCTTATTTACCTTCCGTGCAAAGTATTCTGCCAGTTAACAAGCAAATATTGATGGCGTCGCAAAAAGTCCGCCCTACAGCGTTACGGCGATTTCTCTGGACCTCGACCTACCTGATGTAGGCCTTCGCCCCGGAGAAACCACCAAGCCTTGTAGGACGAAATTTTTGCTTAGCCATCCAGTGAGTTTTTGCGGGTGCATCAAATATTAATCCGTCGAGAAAATTTACCGAATTAACGAGAACTCCCGTCGAGAAACCTTACATTTTTCGGGACGGGCCAAGGCCGAATCATAATTCATCAATATTCTAGGCAACATAGAAGCTTGGCACGACTCATGCTGTAGAGTATGGCCAACTGGGTTTCTTTTAACCATAATAAGGAGGAAGAGGATATGACGACAACAGGATTGGGCGCTAAATTTTCTTTTTTAATGGTACTCCTTATAGGCCTGATGGTCTTTCCGAAACCATCATCGGCCCTTTGGATCTCCTCGGGGGACACATTGCACGCGGGAGGGATCTCTTATTCGGATACCGGCGAAACCTTCGCAACCCCGATCGGCAATACTATCACTGCTTTCATTCTATCAGAACAGGGAACCTTTCAAACGACGAACACTTTTGGAATTTATGGGTATACCATAGCGCCCGATGGAACGACGGTTCTGGGAAACACCCTTGAGCTCTTTAATGGCCCCGACACCACAGGAGCCAGCGTTACATTGGACTTCGATCCCGTCACTAAAGAAATAACAGCCACTTCTCCGACCATCGGCTCGCCAGTTTACATGGGCCCTCAGCTCGGTTTCTACCTGGACAGTTCGAGTCAAACACGAGGGGGGATTTTTTATTCGCAGCCCGAATTGAGCACAGATTTTGCGGACCACTTCAATTTTTACGCGACCGGAGGCAGCTCATCCGTTAACGGCGCTGATCTCGTTCTGGGAATGGAAGATTTGAGCAATAACTATTGGGATAGCAGTTATAACGATATGGTCGTTGGATTTACGGGAGTCGACCCGGTTCCCGAGCCCGGAACACTTCTTCTGTTCGGCTCTGGCCTGGCGAGCCTCGGATTTTACTTCCGGAGGCGTCGAATCTAAAAACTTGTCTCTTCCACGAAAAAAGCGGCGCCTAGGCGCCGCTTTTTTCGTGGGGAACGCATACACATTTCACCAACTGGTCAAAACCCATACTCCTTTGAATCAGCCAAAACCCCCTCAAAGGCAGTGACCACCTCAGGATCGAACCTGCCACCCTCTTCTTTTTTTATCTCGCCAAGAGCTTCTTCGCTACTCAAAGCCTTTCGATAGGGCCGTTCTTCGATCATGGCAAAAAACGCATCCACGATCGCCAGTCCCCTGGAAACGAGGGGGATCTGGTCGCCACTGAGACCATCGGGATATCCGGTCCCGTCAAACCTCTCATGATGATGAAGAATGATATCTTTGACCGGTTTCGAGGGTTCAATGGCATCCAGCAAGTCTAGAGTGGTATAGGGATGTAATTTAAACGCACTTTCTTCCATGGAGGATAATTTCACCTTTTTACCGAAAACCCCCTGATCGATCATCATGAGCCCGAGATCGTAGATCATAGAGACATAAAGGGCGAATTTACGTTCTTCCTCACTGGTTTCAAGAACCTTCATAATCCCCTCCATAAAATGAACCATCCGGGGATTCTTTTTTGGGTATTTTCTTTCTGCGGTAAGAAGATCATCCAGGGACGCAAGCAACTGCGTCAATTCCTCTTCGCTTCGCGGTCGGGCATACACCCCTTCGATCAACGAAGATATCCCTTCGACGAAAATACTCGCCGCCTCCAGATCGCGTCCGGTGAAAGGAGTTCCGTCTTTCTTGCTGTTCAAATTCAAGACGCCGACTATCTGAGCACCAATTTTCAAAGGAAGGGAGAGTTGTGATTTTGTTGAGGAAACCGAGGCCGGTTCATAACCGCCAAAACAAGGGTCGGTGCTGAAATTTTCAACCAGCATCGGCGCCCCCTCGTGAGCGACCCACCCGGCGATTCGGTTCTCCCTGTTGATCCGAGTCCTTCTGATTGTCTCATCATCGATCCCACGGGCGCAGTTAATGACCATGTCGCCGGAAATATCGTCATTCATCATAAGGGAACAGATATCTACATCAAACAATTCCGAGGTAAATTCAAGAATCATTTCCAACGTGGCATTAATGGTGGCCTCAATTTTTTGCCTGGCGATTTTAGGAATAAGAAGAGAGATACGAAATCCTTCGTCTCGATTCTCCCTGATCATCCGCCACCCATGACTCTCGGCAGCTTTAAGAGCAAGATACAGTTTCACAGCCCCTTCAGATGATCCGGAAAAGTAAAAATCGTGGAAGGTCGTTGGGTTGGCCAAGACCTCTACGGGGAGCGTGGATGCTGATTCAAACTTTACCTCGACCTGTTCAGTGTCCTCGACGAAAATATTCAGCGGTTGGCCGGGCTCTAAAAAGAAAGCAATGCCCTCAATAAGATTAATAAGGAGCTGATTTACAAGTACTTTATCACCTACTATACCAGTACTTTTATTTTTATAGAAAATATTTATTTTTGAAATTTTTGTATTTATATTTTCTTTTATCAATCTTGAGTTTAAAATATTATCAATTGCTTTTTCCAATGAAATTATTGTCTTTTTTATAATGCGGAACTCATCTTCAAACCTGAGAAATTCTAATTGTTTTTCAACTATGCTTATTAGTTTTTCGGTCTCTTTTGAAATGATATCAATGAATTCTGTTTGATCACCAATATTTATCGGTTTTGAATTTTTCAGGTGATATATCGAACCCTTTATTGAATTCAAAGGAGTGCGCAAGTCGTGAGATATTCTTGTTAAGAACTCTGATTTCCCGATATCTGAATCAATGAGTTTTTGATTTGCATCTTCCAATTCTACTGCTTTTGTTTTTATTTCATTAAACAAAAGTGCATTTTTCAACGCGACTGCCGCCTGATTTGAAATGATTCTTACGAGGGCGAATTCATAATCATCGAAAGGAGTCCCATCTTTTTTGTCATTTATATTCAAAACCCCGAGAATATTATTTTTACTTTTAATGGGGCACGAAATGAAAGATCGCGTTCTGTAACGGTCTTTTTTTATATCGCTAAATCTGTGGTCTTCATCAATATCGTCGACCTTCACCGGCCGACCTTGCAAGGCGACAGTACCCGCGATCCCCTCTCCTATTTTTATTCGATAGGTTCGGGCGAGTCCATAGTCGATTCCCCGCGCGCTGAGAATGGTGAGTTCCTGGCGCTCGTTGACCAACATAAATGAACCTTTGCCGGCATTCGTGTGCCGGATAGTCAAATCCAGAATCAAATGGGCAATCGCATGGATGTTGTCGGCAACAGCAAGACCGCCGGATATTTCCTCCAGAACGGAAAGCAGCCCCTCGTGCCAGTGGTTTGAAGTTTTAAGACGGGCCATTTTTCCCTTCCCCCCCCCCTCAAAATACAAGAGTTGCTCCGGTTGGCAGCGATTCGCTTCCTCACAGGTCGATGCAAGAACCGTACAAATTCTTAAGCCACTGAAATGACGGCTCTTTAATGGCTGAGTTGCCTTCCTGTAAAAATCTCCGACAGCCCTATGGAATGAAGTTGTCGGTTGTCTAAAGGACGAGTCTTTTTCAGCCCAGATCACCGAGGGCAAACTGAGTCATTGCCGTCCCCACGATGGCCGCGGTTTCAGTTCGCAAGATCCGAGGACCGAGAGAAACAGGGGTAAAGCCGGCCGTGCGTGCTTCTTCCATCTCGGAGGGTTCGAATCCGCCCTCGGGACCGACCAAAAGTGCGATCCGGCTCACTTTTGCTTTCTTCAACGACTCTTTCAGGGTACCAGGAGTCTGCCCTTCAAAAAGCATCAGTTTCAGTTCTGCTGGGGCTGAAAGAGAAACCGTCTGTGTCCAATCCAGAGTCGGATAAAACTCGGGGATCATGGCGCGTCGGCATTGTCTGGCAGCTCGTAGGATAATATCGGGCCAGCGGTGGGATTTTTTCTGCACGGAGTCCCGCTCGGCAAGGGTCGATGAGCGCTGAGAGGTAATTGGAACAATCCGGGCAACACCAAGTTCGGTGAGTTTCTGCAGAATGAGTTCGAAACGTTCCTTGGCGGGCAACGCCTGATAGACGTCTATAGATAGCGGGCTTTCCGGCGAACGGGGAAAGGTAAAAAAGGGGACTCCCCTGGCTGGTTCTGATGAGATGTGGGTTAAACGGACGCGATGGCAGACACCTCCGGGGTCCACCGCGGTAAGGATTTCTCCGGGACGGGCCTGCCAACAGGAAAGGGCCTTGAAGGCGCCGGAAGCAAAAACCGCCTCGGTTTCCAGTTCCGGAACTGCAGCCAGCCGAATGATGCTATCGGCACCTCCCCTATTGACGCATGCCGGGATTGAAACCTGCCTCCCGGTATCGGACAAAGCGTTGGCGTGCTGCATTGGCCAGATCCTCGGCATAGATTTCGGCGAAATCGAAGGCGCAATCGAACTGACGGATAAATTCCATGGTACAGGGCTTACCCATGATCAAAATGCGGGCACCATTGGGGTTACGCTCCCCGGAGGTGATGACGACCGGCTCGTCGAGACAATCGACGGCACCATTATCGAAGGCGTGAGGAAGAAAACTCCCCTTCTGCCACGTCCACATGAAACGATCCAGAGTCACCCCCTGGTTGTCGTCCTGAACGGTAACCAATACCCGCTTGCCGTCGGCAAAAAAGGTATGCGCCAGCTGGCAAAGATGCTTGGCTTTCTCCGGCTTGCGAAGTTTGATGAATTCAATTCTTTGCATACACGGTTGTCTTTCGGCTGAGACTTGCTGCCTCCCATGCCGGCGTGTCCCTCAGACCGAGTTCCGACCCCTATGCCATTTCCCGGGCGAACTGGGCTCCCCGGTCGATGGCTTGGATGTTCATGGGGATGAAGCGATGGTTTCGCTCCGGAAGAACGTGCCTGAGCGCATCCTTCAAGCTCTCGGAAGAGACGGCTTCGGTCTTCTCCACGTAGGCGCCGATGGTCACCATATTGACAAGCCGCGGGTCCCCGATCTCCAGGGCCGTCTCGTTCAGTGGAATCCGCAGGACGGAAATGTCGCTTCTCGGATGAGTCGCCTCCTCCACCAGGGAAGAGTTGATCAGGCAGAAGCCCCCCGATTTGACCCGGTCGAAATATTTCTCCATCGACACCTGGTTGAGGATCAATGCGGCGCTCGGATCCCGGATCACCGGGGAACCGACTTCCTCATCGGATACGACCACCGTGCAGGTCGCGGCACCGCCCCGCTTCTCCACCCCGTAAGCAGGAAAGTAGGAAACGTTTTTCCCTTCCAGAATCGCGGCATAGGCGAGAAGGTTGCCGATCAGCAAAACCCCCTGGCCGCCGTAGCCGGCCATAAAGACGTCGTAAGTCATTTGGTAGTCCAAAGTTAGTGAATGTCGAAAAATAAGCGCAAATGAGACTTATTGAAGGGGATGGCCATCCCTGCAGCCCATCCGCCCCTGTCGACCGTTTGCAGGGCGGTCAGTTCCCGCCTTGCTTTGCCGCATCCTCCTTGAAGGTGCCCAGTTGAAAGTAGGGGATCATCTCATCCCCGACCCGCTCGTTGGCTTTCAAAGGATTCATCCCCCAGTTGGTGGGGCAGGCGGAGAGAACCTCGACAAAGGAGAACCCCCGGTTTTGCACCTGATACTCGAAAGCCTTTTTGATCGCCTTGCCGGCCTGAAGAACGTTTTTCGGATTGTTGACGGCCACGCGAACCGAATAGGCAGTCCCTTCCAGACCAGCCAGAAGCTCTGCCATGCGGATCGGATAACCGTCGGTCTGGGTGTTGCGACCGTACGGCGAGGTAACGGTTTTCTGCCCCGGCAGAGTGGTCGGCGCCATCTGTCCTCCGGTCATCCCGTAGGTGGTGTTGTTGACGAAGATCACCGTCAGGGCCTCGCCCCGGTTGGCGGCGTGGATGATTTCGCTGGTACCGATGGCGGCCAGGTCCCCGTCCCCCTGATAGGTAAAGACGATGCCATCCTTGCGGACCCGCTTCACTCCGGTGGCGACGGCGGGCGCCCTCCCGTGGGGAGCTTCCACCACATCGACGTCGAAATATCCGTAAAGAAAAACGCTGCACCCGACCGATGCCACCCCGATGGTACGGTTCTGAACGGCGAAATGGTCGATCGCCTCGGCGACCAGACGATGGATGGTGCCATGATGGCAACCGGGGCAAAAATGGGTCTGCACATCCTGCAGAGAGAGGGGGCGGTCGAATACCTTAGTCATGCCCGTGGTCATGTTCATGCCTCGCAATACTTGCAGATCTGAGTGAAGAGTTCCTCCGGCGTGGGCAGCGAACCAGCGCCGGGAGGTCGCCCGTAGAAGAAAACCTCCGCATCGCGGCCCACCGACAGGCGGACATCCTCGACCATCTGTCCGGCGTTGAGTTCGATACAGAGAACCTTCTTCGCCGTCTCGGTAGCGCCCCGAAAAGCAGCTTCCGGAAAGGGAAAAAGCGTAATCGGGCGAATCAGGCCGACTTTCCGACCCGTCTCGCGGGCCATGCGAATGGCGGTCTTGGCAATGCGGGCCGCCGATCCGAAGGCGGTCACAACCAGTTCGGCATCCTCGAGACCGGTCCCCTCGAAACGGACCTCGCTCTCCTGCAATTGGGCATACTTTCGATGCAGGCGCCAGTTGTGCGCCTCCAACTCCCCGTCGCCGAGGTAGAGGGATTTGACGACATTGAGTTTTTCGCGGCTCCCCTTGCCGGAGACGGCCCACCCTTTTTCAGGCAGCTCCGGGGCCGTGTAGTCATGAGGGATGAGAGCCTCCTTCATCTGCCCCACCACCGAGTCGCCGAGCAGCAGTGCCGGGATTCGATAGCGGTCGGAAAGGTCGAAGGCCAGCATGGTCAGATCGTACATCTCCTGCACCGAATGGGGGGCCAGGACGATCAGGCGATAGCCCCCATGGCCTCCTCCTTTGACGGACTGGAAATAATCGGCCTGCGAGGCATCGATCCCCCCGAGCCCCGGTCCGGAACGGGAAATGTTGACGATCAGGCCGGGCAACTCGCTTCCGGCCATATAGGAAAGACCTTCCTGTTTCAGAGAGATGCCGGGGCTCGACGAGGAGGTCATCGCCCGCGCTCCAGCGGCACTCGCCCCCAAAAGCATGTTGATGGAGGCAACTTCACTTTCCGCCTGGATGAATTCGCCGCCGAGGGCGGGAAGCTCCCGGGACATATACTCGGGAATGTCGCTTTGCGGGGTGATCGGATATCCGAAATAATAACGACAGCCGGCCTCAATGGCCCCCATAGCCACCGCTTCATTGCCTTTGACAAAAAGCCGCTTGTTCAAGGTGTCCTCCAAAACGGGAACGGGTAAGAAACGAGCCAAGCCCTTTCCGCTTCCCTGTTACCGTTTTCTCTCTTCGCGATAGACGGTTATGGCGACGTCCGGGCACATTTGCGCACACAGGGTGCACGACGTGCATTCCCGGAGATTTTCGACCGATATCCGCGCCGGCAGATACCCCTGCCTGTTGATCTTTTCACTCATGACGATCAGGTTGCGGGGGCACGCCTGGGTGCACAGGGCGCACCCCTTGCAGCGCATTTCATCGATAACGATAGTAGGCACTCCTCAGAACCCTTTCCGAAAACGGTAGAATTTTCACTCTCATTACGCGAATTTATCAGATCGCAGGTAAAGTAGTCAATCTAAAACTCTATTTTAACTATCGGGAGATCTTCTCGCAACAAATTGAAATTGTTATCCTTTTCAATCAAGTCAAACGGTCGGCAAAGACCTGATGCTCCAGTCGGGGTTCCTCCCCTTCAGTGATCGCCGCGAACGAGAAGTGTCATCAGTTCATGGCCGGCACGGACCAGCACGCCGGTTGCCGCCGCTTCCTTTTCGTTGAATCCGGTCGCCGCCGTCGCCGAAGCGAACTCATCGGAAGAACCGTACAGAGCAAAAGGCACCGGATCCATGGTATGGGTCATCTTGCGAACCGGAGTGGGATGATCCGGGAGGACGAGAGCCCGGAATTCACCCTGGCCGAAAAGGCCATCGACGACCGTTCCGACCACCAGCTCATCAAACGCCTCGATCGCCCGGATCTTGTCTTCCAGGCTCCCGGCGTGGGCCGCCTCGTCGGGCGCCTCCACGTGCAGGTAGACGAAATCCCGCGTTTTCAGCGCCTCCAGGGCCGCCTCCGCTTTCCCCCGGTAATTGGTGTCGATATATCCGGTCGCCCCCGGGACGTCGATGACATCGAGCCCGGCCTTGATTCCGATCCCCTTGATCAGATCGACGGCGGAGATGACCGCTCCGGAGAGACCGAATTTCTCCTGAAACGTCTCCATCCGGGGAGTTCGCCCCTGGCCCCAGAGCCAGATGGAGTTGGCATCGGGAAGATCCCGCTTTTGCCGGGCGCGGTTAATCGGATGGTTGTTGAGAATCAGTTGCGCCGAGGTCATCAGGTGAATCAGCCGATCGGCCCCGTCACCGGTGGGCAGATGGTCCTCGATACTCTGGCCCGTCAGATCGTGAGGGGGCGTGAAGCGCAGCTTGTCTTCCCCCCCCCGCCATACCAGCAGGTGGCGATAGGAAATTCCGGGATAGAACCGGAACTCGTCGTCCCCCAGTTCCTCCTGCAGGGCCTCGATCAGCTGCTGGGCTTCCGGGGTCGAAATGTGCCCGGCGGAAAAATCGCCCATATACAATTTGCCGTAATGCGCAACCAGGTAGACCAGGTTGAGACGAAAGGCGACATCGCCCGGGGCCAGCTCCACCCCCATACTGGCCGCCTCGAGTGGCGATCGTCCGCTGTAGCAGGCCGCTGGATCGTACCCGAAGACGGACAGGTTGGCCACATCGCTGCCGGGAGGATATCCCTCGGGAATAGTTTTCACCAGTCCGGTTCGCCCCGCCGTGGCAAGCGCATCCATGCGCGGCGTCCGAGCCTGTTCCAGGGGGGTTTTGCCATTGAGTTCCTCAAGCGGCTCGTCGGCCATGCCGTCACCGAGCAGT
>Ga0102962_1000961_pt1 | contig 11939 bp, 11 predicted proteins | sample SalPonF2_C_D2_MG_FD_84519 | JGI IMG/M metagenome (GOLD analysis project Ga0102962, IMG submission 84519) | Salt pond soil microbial communities from South San Francisco under conditions of wetland restoration - Salt Pond MetaG SF2_C_D2_MG ...
ACGAGCCCCTGGAACATGCCCGAACTGCATTGGCGCTTCGGTTATTTTTATGCCCTGGGCGTCATGCTCATCGCGGTACTCGGCATGCTCGCCTACTTCCGCCGCAAGCGCTGGCTGTGAATCCGACGCGCGCCAGTCTGGCGCGAGCCTATGAACGTGCGGTATACATCGCGAAACTTCCCGGGGGCCGGGTAGAGTTCCGTTTCCACGCCGTCCCGAAAGGCCCCGCCCCCGATGAACCGCTGGCCATCGTTACGGCCTGGAACCCGGGGACTGAGCGCCCCTCCGAAGCGGTCAACGCGAACGCCAACCGGCAGCTGGAAGAAGCGCTGAAAAATGGCGGATGGCGTTATTACCCTGCCGTTGGACGTAGCGAGGACGGAACGCACTCGGAGCCTTCGTTCGCGGTAACCGGAATTTCGCCAACCAGTGCCATCGCCTTGGCGCACACCTTCAGGCAGGCCGCCGTGTTTTATTGGGACGGCAGCAAGCCGCAACTCCTCTGGTGCCAGGAATAACCATCAAGCACCCGCTGAATCCGCAGCCGATTTCACCCCCGTGTACTATTTTCGACAAACGACATAGACGACTGAACTTTTTTCGAGAGGCACTTGCAGAATTTTTGACGGTTTTCCCGACTTGTGGATAGTGACAGCGGGGGCTAGGATGGTCGTGTGATCATGCTCCGGAAGAAGGCGCCATTAATGGGGCGCGCAATGATAGTCCTGGTGTTGGCCGCTGGCTTGCTGATTTATGGCGGCGAGGCCCCGGGGGCGGCGGCGGCCACGCATGCGGATTGGCCAACTTTTGGGTGGGATTCAGCCCGGACCAGCGCACCTGACGTCTCGATGGGCATCAACGCAGGTAACCTTCATTCACTGCAGCGCCAACAGGTGAAAATCGATGGCACTGTCGATTCATCGCCTATCTACTTGCACGGCGCAATGGTTAAGGGCTCTAAGCATGACGTGTTTTTCGTCACGACAACGTATGGCAAGACACTGGCGATTGACGCGGATAGCGGAGCGGTATTGTGGGAATTCAGTCCCAAGGACTATTCGAAGTATGAGGGCAGCTACCGTATAACCACGGCGACCCCGGTTGCGGGACCAGGCAGGAAGTACATTTATGCTGCGGCGCCGGATGGAATGATTCGCAAGCTCTCTGTTGCCGACGGACAGCTCGTGTGGCGCACAGCGATAACCAAGTTGCCGCCACGCGAGAAGATTGCTTCGCCACTAAGTTATAGCAATGGTCATATCATTGCGGTCACGGGAGGCTATATCGGAGATGTCCCACCGTACCAGGGGCACGTGGTGGTCCTCGACCCAAAGACCGGGGCATTGCTTCACGTCTGGAACTCGTTATGCAGCGACCGGCACGTGCTTATGGATCCACGCTCCTGTAAAGCGAGTGATTCGGCGATCTGGGGACGTGCCGGAGCGGTAATTGATCCAACGAACGGTAATATATTCGTGGCTACCGGAAACGGCCCCTGGAACGGCAAGGATGACTGGGGGGATTCGGTGATCGAATTGAATGCCGATGCGACAAAGATTCTCGGCAACTATACGCCTCAAGACACCCACCACCTCAATGAGAATGATCTGGACCTCGGTTCGAGTTCCCCGGTGCTCGCCGACGGCAGGTACATCGTACAGGGGGGGAAGGATGGTTACCTGCGCGTGCTGGATTGGCAAAGGCTGAAAGGTACAAAACCACACCGAGGCAGGGCCTCTTTCCGTGTGAGAACTCCAGGTGGTGCCAAGCTTTTTACGGCCCCCGCCATCTGGCAAAGCGGTTCGGCCACATGGCTCTATGTGGCCGACAACGCTGGGACTGAAGCCTGGACGTTCGCAGCTGGCAAGCTGCATCGACAATGGCACAATGATCACGGTGGAACAAGTCCCGTAGTTGCCGACGGACTGGTGTTCGTATATGACCCGGAGGGCGGCCTTCGCGTGTACAACGCGAAAAGTGGCCGGCAGCTAGCGAAACTTCCTTGTGGAAGTGGGCATTGGAACAGTCCGATTGTCGTCGATGGCCGCATTGCTCTGCCACAAGGAAATGCAAATGCCCACCGTACGAGTGGAGTGCTGAATATCTGGCGCAAACATTGACCGGCGGCTATGACATTAACCCCCAGAAGGGGCAGGGAACCTTTTTGACTTCACGGAAATGGCTGTTTTGCGACGCATTCCTGAACGGCAGGTGTTACCCGGTTTCGACCACATGGAAAAATTACTGATATCGACTGCTCATGGCCCTCATAGAAGGTTTCTGGATATAACTCATCATTCATTGGATGTGTAATAAGGTTCAGACACGGGCTATGACACGGTAAACAGGCAATAAGACGCCACGGTCAGGTTGGCGAACCTTTTTACTGTGCTGGTGTCGCATTCCTTGTTGGTACCCATATCCATTCGGCTTCTATGCAACGCTTTTGCATAACAATGCGTCGTTGTGTTGTCGGTAGTAGCCGCGATTTAATATCTCGTTAGCGTTGGGCTTGACGCTGCATATTGGAGAAACAAATCATGCCTGATACTAATTCTATGGCCGAACAAACAAGCAAGGTCGCGGTCATAACCCTTTCCTTCTGGATTATCAAGGTTGTCACGACAACCGCTGGCGATCTATCGGGTGACATGCTATCAATCAGTCTGGGCCTGGGATATGTCACTGCCTTGATCGTTGCGGTTTCAGTCATGGCGGCGTTGCTGGCTTTTCAGCTGGGCGCCAGGCGGTTTCACTACTTGCTCTACTGGGCCCTGATCCTCCTCTCATCAACAGTAGGCGCTGAAATTTCAGATAGCATGGATCGGGCCCTGCATATAGGCACGCTGGGCGGGGCAGCTGTATTCCTCGCATGTCTGGTTGCTACTCTTTCCATCTGGCGCTTGAGCAGCGGCAAAATCAGGTTTTACCCGGTAATCAAACGTCAGGATGAAGCGTTTTACTGGACCGCCGCCATATTTGCGAATTGTCTTGGTTCCGCAATTGGCGATCTGGTGGGTGACCGGCTCGGATTCGGCGTACTCGGGGGGGTTGCGGTTAATGCTGGCGTCCTGGCGTTTCTGGTAATGCTCAGATTCAAGACCAAGGCCAATAGAGGCGTCCTATTCTGGGTAGCCTTTGTTTTCTCAAGGGTCTCTTTTTAAACGCCCGGTAGTAAAAGGGACGCGGACCCAGTACAAGAACGCTTTTTAATGATTGATCGCCAGGCAAAAGCCGTCAAAGTCAATTGCTGATACATTCCTGCGAAATACATAGCGGTGCCGCTGACGCGAAGTGACACCAGCACACGAAAGTTTTTTACAAATGAACTCGAGCCCCACTTGAGCCTGGTGTTTTTTGAATAATTGCCCTGTGGATGGTTGCCGCAGCAGTCAGTATCAGCAATAGGGCCAAGGCAATACAGAAGAAGAACAAGCGGCCTGACCAGTATCCGATAAGTGCATAGGTCATGTGCGCTTTTGACAGGAATTCCAAGGTGATATACCGGTCATAACGATGCGCTTCCCAGGAGGCTCTTTTTTTGCCCCATTCATGAAAATCGAGCCCGGCTCTATAGTAAGGACTCGATACCCATGCACTGCGGCTCATCGGGTGACTGGTTTTCGGGGGTTTTTCGCGAAAGGGGTCCATGGCTGATTTAAAGCCATGAAGCCAGAAACTCATGAACACCGTTCTGCGGGAAGCCGGTGCTCTTGCGACTGAAAAGGGATCATAAGATTTTGCGTTTTTATGATCGATTTTGGAACCAAGTTTGTTATAGACGTGGGGTTTGATATCCGTATTAAGTGCCAGAGATAGTGATTGCGCAAGCAGTGCAAAGACTATGGCAACGAAAACAAAGGTTCCAAGGGATCTCATGTCGTAGTGAGGGGTTACAAGGCTGCAATAGTACGCCATAAGCTCCGTAATTGGCTAACCGCGGCCCGGGCTCAATATCCGCAGCCTATTCAGAGTCTGGTCGGGGCGTTACCATATCCGGACAGGCACGCGATCACCAAAGCTGCGCGGTGTCAGTGGAGATGTGCCGCTGCCAGTATGGGGAGCATTATCGCGGCGCCGACCACGAACAACAAGAAAAGGCAGATTCCAACGATGACCAGAACGCCGTAGTATTTCCAGAACTTGCGCTGCCGTTCCGCGGCCTCGGCCAAGGTTTCCAGAGTGCCTTTTCTCTCGATACCGTCCAGCGCCCCGGCTGCGCGCATGAGCAGTATCGAGGGGATGAGGTAGGCGAAAATCGCGCTTGCCAGATAGAAGAGCAACATCAAAAAAATCACGCCGTGCGGCAAGTCCTTGCCGGCGAACATGCTGGCTGGAAGCCCGAACAGCACAAACAGAAATTCCAGCATCATCAGGCCGCATCCTATGAAGCCCATCACGGCAATGAATTTCATCCATGGGCGTGTACGGCTCAGCGGATTCGTTATGGATTGATCCGGACCTTCGGCAACATCTTGCATGGGAGTCTCCCCGATTCTTGTTCAAATAGTGGTGCTTGCGCATCCGGCATGAAGCATATCGGCCCAATCCCGGCGAATCAAGGCAAGACAGTAATTTCCCCTGCGGCAGGGTCAACCCATGGGAATGAACAGCAGTAACGCGATGCCGAGCAGGATGCGGTAGACAGCGAACGGCGTGAAACGATGCGTACGTATGTAACCGAGCAACCACTTGACGGCAACGAAGGCGACGATCAGCGACACCACAAAGCCGATGGCCAACGCGCCCCAGTGCGTTTGCGATACGTCGTGATGATGAATGGTTTTCAACAGTTCGTAGCCGGTGGCGGCGTACATGGTGGGGATTCCGACGAGAAAGGCGAATTCGGTTGCAGCCGAGCGGTCGCTGGTGCCGAACAGCATGGCGGCGAAGATAGTGGATGCCGAGCGCGAGGTGCCGGGGAAAATGCCGGCCACCATCTGGGCGATACCGACGAGAATGGCCACGCGCCATGTGATGGTAGTGCTGGGCGGACGCCGCGCGGCGATCTGTTCGGCGACGATCATCCACACTCCGCCGATGATCAGGGCCCAGGCGATCGGGCCGATGTCCTTGGGCAGTTTGAAGCCGAGTTCCACGGCAACCAGTCCGATGACCGAGGTAATAAGGAACGCGACGACAAGCTTGAGGAGATAGTCACGGGTTTCGGGTTCGCGCCATCGCGTCAGGAAGTCCCAGAGGCGGCGGCGGTAGATCAGCGTGATGGCAAGAATGGCTCCGGCCTGGATGCCTACGTTGAACAGGTCGGAGCGAGCGCCCAGCCAGTGCTCGGCGATAAGAAGATGGCCGGTGCTGGAAATCGGGAGAAATTCGGTGATGCCCTCGATGATCCCCAGGAGGATGACATTGATCACGTTGTGCATGGGCAGCGGCCGAATTCAAAGGCAGCAGTGTATCCGAAACGTCACAGCGTGGTAATTTGATGGTCTCCGTAATCAAGCGGGTCGGGTCTCATGCCAATGCCTAGACGCCTATGCATCAGCGCGGCGCTGCTGATGGCAGCCCTGAACATCACCGCGGCTTCGGGTGCGCCTGCGATTATCACGCCGCCGAAAGCGCAGGCTCATTTCCGGGTCGGGACCCTGTCCGTAGAACGCTTCGGCGATGCGGGACGGCCATTGGTGCTGCTTCCTGGATTGTCGGGCGGTGCCTGGGTGTGGGGCGGGACCATCCGGCATTTCATGAAAGACCACGTGATCTATGCCGTTACACCGGCCGGATTCGACGGCAAGCCCGCACCCCGCAAAAAGACGGACTTGATCGGGCAGGCCGATGCGTCGTTGCTGGCCCTGATTCGCCGCTACAAGATCATGAAACCGGTATTGGTCGGCCATAGCCTGGGCGGCGCATTGGCCATCCGTTTCGCAACGGAACACGATGACCTGATAGCGGGCCTGGTGACTATCGACGGGCTTCCGGTTTTCCCTCTGATGAGCGCTGCCCAGCGCGAGGCTGCGGCGCAGCAGATGCGGAGCATGGCCGCGCATCTGACGCGGGCCGGATTCGAGTCGCAGCAATTGAGCTACATGAAAAACGTCGGTGTCATCAATCCTGAACTTGCCAGGCAATGCGCCGAATTGAGTGCACGGAGCGACCCGGCGGCGGTCAGCGAGTACACGGCCGAAGATTTCGAACTGGATCTGCGGCCCGGACTCAAGAACATGACCGTGCCCCTTCTGGTTCTCTCCCCGTATTTCAAACCGGATTTCGAGCGCTATGCGAAGCTCAACAACCGGCCGTTGACCACCGCGGCACAAAAGGCAAACTACTACCGCGAGTTGCTGGAAAACGCACCGGATGCCAAGGTGGAGACGATTCATGGCGCACGCCATTTCGCCATGCTCGACCAGCCGGACCGTTTTTACAAGCTGCTTGCGGACTTTCTGGGTTCTTTGCCGCCTGATGGGAGCACCGGGACGCGTTGACCCTGCCTGCGCGTTTTCCGTGAATCAGGCTGTCTGCGTCTCGGAGGAGATGCTGGCGTTACGCCCATGCCAATTCACGACCATCTCCGCCGGCAATGGCTCGCTGATGGCGAATCCCTGCAAGGCGTCGCAGCCCAGGCGCGGCAGACGGGCCGCCACGTCCGCATTCTCCACGCCCTCGGCCGTGACATGCAGTTCGAGCGCATGGGCCAACTGGATAATGGCATTCAGCAGCACTTCACCGTTCGTATCGTGCGCCATGTCGGCTACGAACATCCTATCTATCTTGATGCTGCTGACGGGCAATTTGCGGAGATAGGCGAGAGAGGAATAACCGGTGCCGAAATCGTCGATGGACGTCTGTACGCCGAGCTCCGACAGGCGTGTGATCGTATCGTAGGCCCGTGCCTGGTCGGTCAGCAGCGTGGTCTCGGTCATCTCCAGCGTCAATGCATGTTCCGGCAGTTTGAACGAGGCCAGCATGCCGGAGACCGTATTGGCAAATTCGGGATCGAGGAGGTTGGCCGCGGTGATATTGACGGAAACGCTCAGTTCTCTGCCGGCGTCGTGCCAGGTCGCCATATCGCGCACGGCCTCACGCAGGACCCAGTTCGTGAGTTCGCGGATAAAGCCGCTGCGTTCGGCGAGAGGAATGAACTCGTCGGGCAGCAGCATGCCGTAACGCTCGTGTTGCCAGCGAACCAGCGCCTCGACGCTTATCAGCCTGCCGGTGCGGGCATCCACGATGGGCTGGTAACGCAACACGAGTTCCTTGCGCAGGATGGCCTGGCGCAATTCGCCCAGCAGGATAAGGCGGTGCGGGCTGGACTTGTCTTGCTCCGGTGAATACAGGGCATAGCCGCTGCGGTCTTTCTTGGCCCAGTACATGGCCACTTCCGCGCGTTGCATCAGGGTGTCCGCATCCCGGCCGTGGGCGGGGAAGCAGGTGGCGCCGATACTGGCGGCCAGGGACAGGCTCAGCCCCTCCAGAGCGTAGGGTGCTTCCAGGGCCTTGCGGATCGCCTTGACGGTAGAGAGGATATCCGCCTCCTTCCTCAACCGGGGCAGGATCAGTCCGAATTCGTCGCCACCGAGGCGGGCCACGGTGACGGAATCGCCGACCGCATTTCCGATTCGGGTCGCGACGCTTTTCAGAACGCGGTCGCCGCTGTGGTGGCCGAGGGAGTCGTTGATTTCCTTGAAGTGGTCAAGGTCTAGAAACAGGACGGCCAGCTCCATTTTCTCGGTGTTGGCCAATTGCAGCGCCTGTTCCAGCCGGTCCACGAAAAGCACGCGGTTGGGCAGGTCGGTGAGCTGGTCGTGGGTGGATTCGTGCGAGATGCGGTTTTCCAGCGCGGCGGTTCGAGTACGAAGGTCGCTGGTCTGGTCCATGACCATCGCGCCGGCCTCATAGGCAATGACCGTGCTGGTGTACTGTCCCCAGAAGCCGAATATGAAAGGCGTGGCATCCAGCAGCCAGAGCACGGGATTCGTGGCCTGGGCATGAATAATGCTGGCGAGGGTCAATTCATAGTGATTGCTGAAATAGGCACTGAGCAGGGTGGCGACGATAACGGTCACACTGGCGATGATGGTGCCGATGATGGCCTGCTTGGAGGCCTTGGTGCGGAGAAGCTTCACGTTCTCCTGAAGTATTTGTTTTGCGGTCAGCATGACGGGGCTCCCTGGCTTGATTATGCGGGTGCTTTTATATTGAATTGTTGAAGATTAGCTCTTTTGGGCCGGTTGTGGCAATTCCGGGGGCCGAGAAAGCCCGTAACGTCGCGTTTGAAGTTTGCCATCCGGGGGTCAACCGGACTGATTGAGAAGCCGCGCCTTGGCTGCGAGCTCTTCGCCAATGAGCCGGCCCTCGGCCACCGCCGAGACGAAGCGTGCGTTCTCGCGGGCATGCAGCGCATGCAGGGCACTCCCTACTTCGTGGACGAGATGAGCGAGCAATTCCCGTTCGTCGGGAGGGAAGTGTTCCCCGGGCCGGTTGGCCAGCACGATTGCCCCGAGCAGATCGCCCCGTACCGTCATCGGCAGGAGCAGGCCGTCTCCACCCAGGTCGCTGCACAGGTTCTCGAGATCCGTCTCCGAGCGATCCGAGCGCAAGGCGACGAAAGCACGGTCGTCGATGCTCGCGGTTGCGGGATACGGTGTCGCGCGACTGGCCGCGATGCGGCGGTAGGTGTCTTGCTCCCGCCAATAAAATGCCGCGGCCGCCGTGTTGGTGTGCGTAGTCAATTCGCGAAGCGTTTGCTCCAGCAGATGATCCGGGTTCTCTATGTAGGCGCATTGGCGGGCAAAGGCGCGGAGTGCGTTCTCGTTCCTGAATTTCTGGCGGAAGAGAATACGTTCGCTGAATTTCTCCAGGCGCTTGCGGAGGGCTTCGAGCGTGAAGCCGATGATCAGGGGAACCGCGAGTTCCAGGGCCAGGCTCTCCTTTTCCGAGAGCGCGAGCTTTTCCAGGAAGCTTTCCAGGAGGATGAAGATTCCGATCACGACGGTCAGCGTCGCGCTGTAGACGATCGCCCGGTTGACAACGAAGGACATGTCAACCACGCGGTGCCGCAGTACCGAATAGAGCAGGCCGCAGAAACCCAGGAAATAAGCCAGCACTTCCACCACGTTCGAATACGGATACCCGAGCAGGGGCGCGTTGCTGAGAAGGATGCCGATCACGATGATGACGGCGCTCCAGAACATCCAGCGCAACCGCGGCTTCCAGGCAGGTTGGGCGTTATGAAACCCGCTCAGGAGGAGCAGGCTTGCGATGACGTAGGGCAGGTCCCACACCAGGGAAGTGATCGGTGGGATCAATACCGCGCCGTAGACGAACAGTATTACGTAGCAGAGTTCGTAGGCGTATCCGACCAGCAAGGCCGCCAGGAAGGCGTATACGAACCTGCGCCGATTGGCGGCGCTCAGGGCGGGGCCGGCAATGGCGAACGCCATGACGAAAAAGCCGGCCCGGGCTACCAGGTAGGAGAGTTGCGCCAGGAAGTCCAGGGCGAATCCCAACTGGTCGGAAGTCGGCGCGACGTCGAACGCGATGCCGATCTGAAACGCCATGGCCCAGACCAGAATTCCCCATGCGGCACGGTCGCGGCCGCGCCATAGCGTGACCAGGATGATCAGGCACGAGAGGATCGACCAGGCGATCCCCAGGAAACTCACGACGCGCATGGCGGGATCGGCATCGAGCCTCCGGGTCGACACCCGGATCCGGTTGGAGCGCCCGTCTTCGCGGGTTATTACCAGGGGCAGCGCGTGTCCCTGGCGGATGTTGAGCATATTGAGGCTTGCCAGAAGGTCCATTCGGGTGGTGGTGCTCTGGCGGGCAAAGTCGACGCGGTCTCCGGGCTGCAGGCCTTGCGGCATCTGCAGGCTGTGCAGTTGTGCCACCCGTGCCTGGTGCGGCGTGACATTGTTCAAGGTTATGGGTATGCCGGACAGTTGCGAGAACAGGGCGCAGTTCCAGCCCGCCAGCAACACCGCAAACACGCTGAGCAGGGCAAGCAATGGGTACCTTCGGTGCTGGGCGTGCATGGGTCTGGGGGTCAATTCGGCATGCCGCAGAGCATAACCCAATTGCCCGCCCTGCCGAGGCGTTCCCTAGCCGGTTTTCATGCAGTGACCGTTGCCCGCAACGCCTCGAGACAAGTTGCGTCTATTGCCGTGCCGGTTTCCTTTCCCATGATGGAGAACGCCTGTTCGATGGATAGCGCGTCGCGATAGGGCCGAGTGGCAGTCAGGGCATCGAAGATGTCGGCTGTGGTAATGATGCGGGTTTCAAGGCATATTTCATCGCCCTCGAGGCCGCGTGGATATCCATATCCGTCCATGCGTTCGTGGTGCGCCCCGGCGATGTGAGCCAGTTTCTTGAAAGGTTCGATCCTCGTCAGGATGTTCTCGGTCAGAGCGGGGTGACGCTTGATTTGCGCCCACTCGCTGGCATTCAGGCTCCCGGGTTTGTTCAGTACGGTGTTGCTGACGCCGAGTTTTCCCAGGTCGTGGAGTAGTGCACCGCGGCGAATCCAGGCGGTATGTACTTCGCTATGCCCCATATGCAGTGAAATGGCGTTCGCATACTGCCCGACCCGTTCGCTGTGCCCATAGGTAAAGTGGCTCTTGGCATCCACGATCTGGGCAAAGGCGAGCGCAATGGCATCCATCCGGGGTTCGGTAATGTCCATCACCTGCTTGCCCGGTTCCAGGTCCCAGAGACGCTCGGCGAAACCGGGTTTTCCGAGGGGATCCCAGAAGGCGGGAGACTGCGCTACCGCGCAGAAGGCGTCGACGACACGAGGGTCGAACCAGGTGCCCCTGCGGCGGCGGATTTCTTTCCGGGCGGCTTCGTGCCCCCCGGCCTGGTAGAAAACATCGGCGACCTGGGCTGCCAGGGCGATGCGTGAACCCAGGGGGATGCATTCCCCGGCCAACTTCGCCGGACGCCCATTGCCGTCCCAATGCTCGTCAAGGTTGCGTACCGCATCCGCGACGGTTTCGGGGAATCCCAATTGAAGGGCTACGGCCGCCCCGCGTTCGCACCGTGTCATCACGAGTTCATCGGCCAGGCGCTCGCCATGGCGCAGCAGGTGCATGATGCGCGTAAGGCGTTCGCTCAACCTGGCGCCGGGGGCTGTGTGGGTCAGCACGAAGCGCGACAATTGCTTCAGGCTGTCCGTATCGACGCGAGAGAAGTCGCGTTTGGTCGGCCCGTCGTCGTTCGCGTAAAGCTCACAGAGTCGCTCGGCATTGCTGCTGCATCCGGCGTCTTTCAATAGAAGTGTGTAGTAGAGCTCCCACAGCACGGTGCCGGACAATCCCAGATGCTGGCCGATCTGGAAACCGATCCAACAGGTACGCATGCAGTGACCGGGCGGTTGGCCTTCGGTCAGGTCGAGCGCGTGACTGAGTGCGCTGATCACCGAGGAGAGCCGCACGGTGCGGGGCACCAGTGGCGCCGGGCCAAGGGCCGCCAGGGATCGCGGACTGTGCCGCGTTGCTTTTCTGTCCTGCATCCAGGTGTCGCCTCTGCAGCAAGTTACGGCCTATACGCGCCGGCCGTGCCTTTGGATGCACCTATCTGTCGGGGGTCTCCCCGCTCAAGCGTTTGACATATTTCTGTTCCACAACGGTTTTGCCGAAGGTGTTGGACGTTCTTTCCTCGTCGATTTGAAAACCATAGGCCGAATACAGGTGCGCCGCAGCCGCCAGTTCATGGGTCGTCCACAAATAGGCAGAGGTATAGCCGCGCGACTCCATGAAGCCGCAGAATTCGTCCAGCAGATAGCGGCCCAGGCCCAATCCGCGGTAGCGGGGGTGGACCAGGAAAAAACGCAGTTGCGCGGCTTCGCCCCGGTCCATCAGGCTCAGGCAACCGACCAGGGAGCCCGCGTGTTCGCAGAGCCAGAAGCGGCTGCGCTCGGGGTCGTAGTTTCGCAAGAACTCATAGAGTCCGGCGGAAACGTAGGACTCGAAGGCAAA
>Ga0102962_1000962_pt1 | contig 11939 bp, 5 predicted proteins | sample SalPonF2_C_D2_MG_FD_84519 | JGI IMG/M metagenome (GOLD analysis project Ga0102962, IMG submission 84519) | Salt pond soil microbial communities from South San Francisco under conditions of wetland restoration - Salt Pond MetaG SF2_C_D2_MG ...
CCATCCGGGTATGCGCATTTTTAAATTAAAGCTGGTCTGTTGGGCCGGATCGACAGTTATCTGAATGTTGCCATTCCAGGGGTAATCTGTCTGCATAGAGATCTTCACAGGCTGGTTATTCATTTCAACTTCTGAATGATTGGCAATATACAGATTCACAAACAGATTGTCGCCTTTTTTTGCATATATCAGTCCGGGAACAGAGGGCAAAAACCTGATCATATTGGTAGGACAGCAGGAACAGTCGAACCAGGGAGCACGGGTTAAATGACCCTGATTAAATTTGTATGCCCCGTCGGATTCCAGCGGATTTGGATAGAAAAATTTCTTCCCGTCCAGCGATATTCCGGAGATTAATCCGTTGTAAAGCGTCCTTTCGATTACATCATAGTATTTTGATGCTCCTGTCAGCATGAACATTCTTTTGTTCCATAACACATCACCAATCGCCGCACAGGTTTCATTATAGGCTGTCTTATTGGGTAGTTCATAATCAGCACCAAAAGACTCTCCTTCATGCCTGGCACCAATGCCGCCGGTCAGGTACATTTTTCTGGTGACAACATTATTCCACAGATTATTCACTGCATTCAGATAGGCAGAATCTTTATACAAAGCTGCAATGTCGGTCATTCCTGCATACATATACACTGCCCTGACGGCATGTCCCACGGCTTCTTTCTGCTGAGTGACGGGCATATGATCCTGATTGTATGCCCCGTAAAGCTTGTGTGTTGTGGAATCGCCCCGTATATCAAGGAAGAATTTCGCAAGCTTCAGATATTGTTCATTTTTTGTGATGCGATAGAGTCTGATCAGCCCTGTTTCAACAATCTGATGTCCGGGAGGGGTTTCCAGCTTGTCATAGCCGAAGTATTTAACCAGTAGATCAGCATTTTTCAAAGCGATGTTCAGAAAGTTCTTTTTGCCGGTCGCCAGGTAATGGGTGGCTGCCGCTTCAAACAAATGGCCGCTGTTGTATAGTTCATGACTGGATATTTCGCTGCCCCAGCGTTCTTTTGAAGGTTGAACCCATGGTGCAGGCGGATTCAGGCTGTCAATGGTAAACCAGGTAGTCAGATAGCCATCCGATTCCTGACCGATTCTTATGATGTCAATAATCGAATCCAGGTAAGCATCAAGCGCCGGGTTAGGCTGACTGATCAATGAGGTGGATGCACCTTCGATAATCTTATACAGGTCAGTGTCATCAAAAGGCATTTTACCGCATGTTTTTCCCTGTTCCACTTTTCCTGCGATAAGGAAGTTCTTCATCCGGCCTTCTTCATCACACTTTTTAAAAGCATAATTAATGGTTGTATCCTGGATCAGCCTGATTTTGGGCAACCAGAAATTATCATTAATAACGACATGCCTGATATCTACTGTCGAAACAGGATAATCTGCATTATTTTTATCTTTCTTTTCCTGACTGCAACCGGTAATTGCAAGTATTGAAATGAGAATTAGTAAATATTTCATGCTACTTTGTGTTGATTGGTTAGTAATTTGTTTAATCTGTTTTTTATATTAATCTTAAGCAACTTTCAGAGACCTTCCCACTGTGTTAATAACTTATTGTTATCCTGTAAAATTTTCTGCCAGCTTTTGTAATCACCACAGGTGCCTGACAGTTTATACTAAATTCCATATACTGGTTTCATTTATTAAATTTCTGTAAAATATTCGACAAAAGAAGCATTTTTTTAAAAAAATGTGTTTTTTACACTTAATAAATGATTCGGATTTTCTCCTGATATATTCCCGGAACACATGCAGTCTACCTGAAAGGGGGGATTATCAATGCTCCCACATTTGCAAATTATATTTAAACCGGATGTTTCTTATGGTTTGATCATCACTAATTTGCAACAGGTAAATAACCCTGGGGGAAAGTACATACCAATTAGGCTTTAGCCATGCAGAAGCAGTATTTCATACCTGCAGAAATGATGAAACAATTTGAAACTACTGAAACCAATTGAAACACTTGAAACACTTGAAACAATATAAGGGGTTCAAGCGGATGATCCGATGACTATCAGATGAACCATCTGTCTTATAGGCAATTGTATTACAACTGAATCTTCACTGAATAAGCAACTGAATAACCACCGAATTACTACGGAATAACCAACTGAACAACTATAAGCTGATCATTACCCCAATATTGTTCGTTCTGCTGAAAGAGGGCGTTTCAGAAGCATTAATATAGGCATTCCATAGCATATCGCCTTCAAGATTAAAGGAAAGGCTGACATTCTTATAAACTTTCACCATCATTCCATTCAGACAGGAAGGAACAAAATCCTGAACAAATTCACTTGTTTGTCCATCATTAATATGATAAACATTTAGACCTAATGCAGCCTGTGGACTGATTATTTTGCCTGGGTACCGGTATCTGACTGATAAAGGGATCCTGATTACCTTAAAAGCATAAAGTAAAAAGGCAGTAGTAAGTAGTTTTTTCATGATTTATTTTTATTTACAAGAATCCGGCTGATAGATGTGTAATTGGTCAGCATTAAATATCCGATTATAATATTCAGAAAACCTGTCCCCCAGGTGATATAATTTCTTGTGTTTCCGTATAATGTTATATTTTCACTGTTGGCCTGGTTCTGAACCAATGATTTGAAGACTAAAATGTATGGCTTAAAAATTCAGGTATATTGCGTAGTATCAAGAGTCCTCCAATAACAATTACTGCAAGTTTCAGGATGTTTTCAGTATTAAAATTTTGAAAGTGAATTTCATCATTATCAAATCCTTTATCCAGTTTTAACCAGCTAATAATTGTATCCGCTTTGTAAATAAGAAATATAAATAAAAGCAGTATTATAGTCACGATTGTAATGACCCAGATTATTCCCGTTAAACCGAGATGCATAAAAAAAACTGTGGAAATATTACCCGGTATAGCTGAAAAAAGGGTTGTAATAATCAAATAAAGGCCAAAAATTTTGATAATCAATCGAAAGAAATCTTTTGTAGTCATTTTAAGTGAGTACTTTAAATTTAAATTGTCCCATTGAGTGGTAATAATTGTTGTGATATATTTTGAATCATTAAGGCCGCAGTCAAATTTTATCCTTTTTCAAATTGCAATCAGCATATTGATCATGAGCATTCATGGGCCTAAAAATCCTTATTATTACAATAATATGTCCCCTAAACATGCATCCTGAAATTTCAAACGATATTAAAATAGAAAACAATATTAAAAATACCTAACGAATGGGTTAATAAAATAAAAATGCGTAAAACTGGCTGGTTTATTTATTAACTGATAAGGTCTCTGTGATTACACAAAGAACAAGAAATTATGAGGAAACTACAAGGCAACCAGAAGAGGGGGTGATGCTTGTCGGTACACCGGCTTTACATACCGTCATTTTCTTTTTTAACGGTAATATCAACAATCTGGTCGAAGGTCAGTCTACTGGAGCCTTGTCCTCTGCCGGTTTCTTTCCTGCGGCCGATCCACAAGCAGGTCTTGCCGTCAAACCACCGGGTACGCTGGTAGGTACGCTTTACTATAACCCCCGCCTTAGGTATTTCTTCCTCTTCAATGAAATATTTTTCTTTTACTTCGGTAAGAATGACACCTTGTGGCTTAATTGTGGCAAACTGACCATCCCCTGAGGTTGGCAGGGAATCCAGTCTGGGCATTTGCGCCCTCTGAAAATGCATCTCACTTACACTACCCTCTTTATGTACCGGAATAAAGGGTATCCAGTTTTCGGGAACTTTTGTTCCCAGTAAATAACGTACTTCAGCTGATGAACTGAAATCTTCCTCTGCATGTTGGCCATCATTGGCAATAACATTTTCCTTCCCGCTAATGCCTTTACCCATGGGAGATGGGATAACACTTTCTATTCCCCATGCCATATTAGCCATTTCATCACGAATAAAATGAACTTTTTCAACCGGGTCACTTTCAAGTGATTTTGTAAGGGTTGGTGGTAAAAAGAAATAATTATTATACGGGGCGAACTCATACCTGTTTGACATGGAGTACATAGCCCAGCGTTCCCATTCACTGTCGGGTCCTTCACCGGCAGCTTTTATCAGGTAACGGTCGCCAAAAACATCAGTAACCACAATTCCTTTTATTTTACATAACGAATTAACCGGTAATTTATACGGGATGATCATCCAGTCATTGCTAAACATCAGTCCAAACTCAGCAAGCAGCATATTCATTAAACCGGTTGTTCCCGCTGAGATATCTCCAAAGTTTATTTCGTTTTCTTCCATCTCCCAAAAACGGGCATTAGGCATTCCCTTAATGGATGCCGGTGAGGGCAAAAATGAGATCACCTCCCTGTCTGGTTTGAAATCCTGAATTGACGGAGCCAGTCCTTCACTGAAATTAAAAGAGTACCAATCCAGATTGCCACTATAATACTGGTCGGCCGGCAATGTTATCTCCTGCCGGCTTCCGCTGCGTGCTGTAGTCTTGAATTTATATTCCAGGTTAGATGGTATCCAGGCATTGTCTGTCTCATCTTCAGGCTGTGAAAACAGTCTTTTAAACCAGTTCAGGAAATTCTCTGCGAGTATATCAAAGGCTGCTGTTTCTCCGGGAATGTTTGCAGTAACCCAGGTTAAAAAGCTATTGTCATTAATTTCCTCATAGATCTTATAGCCATCAGGGACACGGTCTTTAACCAGTTTATAAAACCCTGTACTTTCTTTATCTTTTTCAATTTTATGGACCTCTTCTGCAGAAAGTGTTTTACTTAGTTTATACTCACCGAGCAGGGTAGAAAAATGAGCTGAAAGGCTTTCTTTCATCAGTTTTTTAAAGTATTTTCCCATTTGGACACGCAAGGCAAGATCTACCGGTATTTTCTCTCTTTCAACTATAGTTTCCAGTGGTATGTCAGGATCATAATCTTTTAAAGGATAATCCTGCATACCAAGTTTAGATAGGGATGTCTTTTCGGTAAACAGCTTTATTTTTGCCGCAGATCCGGCATTATCACCTGCAAATTCTCCTGTTTGCCATTGTCGGGTAAGCATCCACATGGCATCACGTACTTCTGCTTTCAGACTACGGTCGAAATTGGTACTCCTTGGCCTTGATTCAAGGCGATTATAACCCACTATCGTGGGTTTTTGATAAACAGGAGCAACTGTTACCAGTTCTTTCAGATTAATCGTTGGCATTGTATACAAAATTTGTGGATTGAATAGTATTGTAAACATTTGTAATTACCAGGGACATATCCAGGGATATGTTTGTATTGGTGCTCGAAAATTCAGAAATAATTGAAGGAAGAAGCAGACCGTATCCGGTTTTGTCAATCATATCAGGTTCAACAGCCCTCTGTTTGGACCTTAATAAGGTGTCATCCATGATGTTGATCAGATCCTCCCACTTCCATGATTCTGTTTTCTCGGGTGTTACAGCAAGCAAAATAGTTTGGGGAGCTTCAGCGTTAGGTTGGTCATAATGCATGGTAATACCTGTAACCGATTCTTTTTCCGGTATTACTTCAACCCAGTCATCGATTAATATACCTTTCTGCACTGAATAAGGATCAAAGCTTTCCGGAAGACTGTTTATGATGGATACAGTATTGTGTAAAATTTCTCTTTCTTCTCCTTCAGGTAAACCGGGTAATTCAACGGCAAGCCAGTTGTCATTTTCTTTGTAAGGGATTTGCAGGACTGAGAATTCTATTTCATATGACTCAATGGAATCAGTTATTATTCTTATATTTTCAAGGTTTTCTATATTCTTTCTGACTTTTGATATACCCGATATCCACTCATCTACAGGATGTGACATGCCAATATTGTCTTTTGCATGTCTTATAAGTGTATTTTGATTGTTCCTGCTCAGGTCAATATCTGACGGATTGTTGTATGTGAAAAGGGGTAAGATCCTGAATACTTCACCTGTAATAGCATGAAAAGCGGCCAGAATATGATCCAGTTGCAGGTCCGGATCGTCTTCAGCTTCGGCTTCAACAATTTCCGCGCTGGCTGTTGCTTTGGCTCCCTCAACTTTTTTTATGGTGTTTTCTGCCTGTTCAGATAATATCTTTACGGCATTTTCACTCACGCCAAAGTGGGAGAGAGGCACGGAGAAAAGAAAGCCATATGATGAGATATATCTTAGCTGCTCACGTAAAGCATGGGTATTTGCTTCATTATTATCATTCTCAAAATCGGTTTTTGCATTTTTCAGGTTCTCAAAGTCCGGTTCAAGCCCTGAAATAAAATTACTTGCCTTGTTAATTAATTCATCAATGGCAATTCCTTTGGGATTATTTTTATCAACCGTTTCTTCCTTTGAGGGAGAAGAGAAATCTTCAGCATGTAGTGCCCTTGAATCAGTTATCAGCTTCTTGAGGTATAGAGCCAGGGGAAATATTTCTGCCATTGTAAGATCATCTGCTTCGGGATCTATTTTATCATCAAAATTAATTTTTACTGCAGTATCATCCTCTATGCTGTTTATATTGCGGTAATAGTAACTAATGAGCAATTCAAGTTCAGTAGCACCTGATTGCAATTCATTACCCAGCATGTAAATAAAATCTATAGGATGGATACTCAGAGCAGACAGGCTTAATTTTGCAGGACTGCTGTATGTATCTTCTCCTGTTTGATGCTGGACAGAAAATAATATTTTTTCAGGCTTTCCCAGGCAATTACCCAGCCAAATGTTTACTGAAGGTTCCAGTAAAGCTCTGGGACTTAAAGGGGTAATATTCCATGGATTTTTTTCAGGTAAACTCAGATCGGGATTGGTTTCAAACTGTAGCATTACCTTATTGGTAAATGTGATTTCGTTGCCTCTTTGCGATTTAATTCCGTCAATATTTGTGGGCATTTCAGAATCAGAAAGTGTTTTTAGAGCTGCTCCCACTTTATCAAAATTTCCAAGGGAGAGGTGATAAGCACTTTCTGAAGTCAATACATCTTTAATGGCATCGATAGAATCTTTGAGATCATCCACCAGTTCAGGGATGGCTGTCCTTACTTCGTTTGAAGCTCCTGAGAGTGTAGAAATACCGTACGGAAAACTTAATTTTGTCTCTGCAAGGTTCAATCCGTTTACAACAGCATAATCCTCAACTTCTTCTACTGCACCATTGGTACCTTTTTGCGGAATGGCTTGTTTTTTAACCGGAAATTTCAGCCTGAAATCTAAAATGTACTGGTTAAGATTTAGTGAAGGGGTTTCGGATGATTTATCATGCATTCCCCTTTCAAATTGATAACCTAACAGTACTTCCAGACTCTGTCCGTTTCTGATTCCCTGAATCAGTTCCATGGCGTTTCTGATCCTTGCTGATGAAAGGTTAATTGAAAGCAAATCCTGATTTTCACGAGAGGCATGGGTAAGATAAGCATTTCGTAATAATGCCGCGGCACTGGCATGATTTAAACTTGGAGTATGTACATATCCACCGTTTTCCGGATCAACAAAAACCTCACTATTATCTCCTTTTTGCAGTTCCGGGGGTAATTCACTATCCGCAATAGTGTCTTTTGAAGAACGGATTTTTACGTCTTCAAGCCAACCGAAAGCACCGGTATAAATTCCTTTATTCACCTGGCCGTCGGAATCAGGCAGCATATTCCGCTGTTCCTTTAGCCTGCTGGTAAACAGTCCTGTTTGCCAGGCATCCAGTCGATAAGTAAGAGTATCAGTATGTTCAATAAATGCTCTCTCAAGATGTGCTGTAGGACGATTAGCTAAAAACCTCAGGGCCTCTTTTACTTCATGCAGGTAATTTTTGTTGTAATTGTCAAATATAATTGAGGGAGTGGTCAGCAGCAGGTCACCAACGGATATTTCCTGGTTAATAGTTGTTGCAAGATCTGTATTCCCGGATTGAACCTGACTGACTTTGGCCTTCATCAGATCCCAGCGTGTAGGCTCATTTGTTGATTTGATATTTATAAAATCCCTGGCCCTTTTATATCGTGGCATTTCCACCTGATTGGCAAGAAAGAACAGCCCGGTATTGTCAGATAATTCTAAAAGGAGTGAATGTCTGAGCATCAGGTACAACAGATAATTCGGGGCTTTAATATCCGTTCCGAAGTCTTGCTTTTCCAGGGTGTCAACGCTGTCAATTTCTGATAACCAGTGAATATAGTTTTTATTATCTGTGTAAGGTGTAATTAGTCTTTCTTCAGAAAAAGGATTTCCATCAATCAGGTTAATTTCGGTTAAGGGTACATGAAAATGCTGATAAATCAATTGCATAAAATGTGGTATCTTTTTCAAGTCCCCGCTTTCATCATAAAAATTATAGCCCAGCCCTGTCATTACCGAACCAAAAAATACAGATCTCCAAATTGAAGAAACATAATCATCGTAATATTTTCCTCCCCGTTTAAAGTCATCCAGATTCTTCAGATAATCTCCACTGTAGCCCACTCTTCTGAAATGCTCAACAGAGTTTGGATGTAATCCCAGTATTTCGAGCAGCGTTTTTGAAGGATCATCACTCTTTCCTATATATGCAACCCTGGGTAAGAGTGATTTCCACAGATTATTAAAATGATCGAGAATATTATGCAATTTGTATTGAAAATGGTCGTATTTCGGATCAATTTTATAATTTTTGAAATCAGAGGCAGGCAGGATACCGTAGGGTTGATTTCCGACTCTGATGGCACTGATGGGACCGCGGCCTTTTACCTCGTTTGTGAAGAATTTTCGGATCTCTCTTATATAGTAATCATTAAACACCGGTTCCATCATGGAATCAAGGAAATAACCCAGGGTGCCCGGATATAAGGCACGGTTCATGGCCAGGGATTCCGCATTTTCCAGTTTGCCCGCATTGAAAATGTTATGAAAAGTACTCTGATCGATACCAAGAAACTCAGCAAGCAATTGTCCGTCAGAAATTTTCAGCGGGTCATTTTCTTTGGAAAACAGTGCACCATTGCTTTCAGTATAATAACTCATGTTGTCAAAAATATCATTCTCTGAAAAATCTGATGTTGTTTCATCGGTATTGTTCGTAGCTGCACCTTGCTTTAAAAGTGTAAACCCTGAATCAGAATAATGATGATCTTTAACCAGATTCTGTAGCATTAACTGCCCTTCCTCTGCATCAGTACTCCATTTAATTCCAAGTACATATAGTTTTTCAAATCCGTTTTTTGCCTGTATGGGTGAGAGCGGTATTTTTAATCCCATACCCATGTCAATGGCTTTGTCAAAATCAGTTATCCAGTCAAATTTCTCCCCGAGAATTATCTCTCCTGCAGTCTGGTCTATTGAATGATCTGCATCCAGAGGATCAGGTCCGCAGATCAGGGGATCAGGAATTTGTTTTCCGATACCCAGTCGTATTTGTTTACCATTTTCAATGGTAGTCACAACAAATCTGTCGGGCATTATTTTCGAACGTGGTTCCAGGGTCCATGAATCTGGTTTTGTCACATCAAATTCAGGAAAAACAAGATCATCAACATTTCCACCAGGGGCTGTCTCATCCCAGCTGCCTGGTTTTGTCTTTTTTGCTACCCAGGCCGATCGGGGAGCTCCATAGCTGTCAACAAGTACGGTCCATGCTGTTTTTTTTGCTTCTTCGTCGTTTCCCGCTTCCAGAATATTTTTCCAGTAAATAAATCCTTTCTCTATTTCTTCCTCTGTTAGTTCATCTTCATGGGTGACAATTGCAATATCATCCGGGTATATTCGCACCCATAGTTCTCATGTATGATCCGGAGTTTCGTGGAATTTAGTCTCTATTTTTACAGGAAATAGCAATACAGGGATGTTGTCATCCATATGTCCGGTTAACTGTTCAATTGTGAATTGTGTGAAAAAATTTTCCAATTGCCCGTCATATTGTTCAACAATCCGGGTATGTTCCCGCAGAAGCTTTTCCATGTCATCCTGCAAACCGGGCGAAGCAACATTATCTCCTGTATCAGTTTCCGGATGTAATGCTGCTAACCGGTCTCTGAGTTTGTTTGTTTCATTGAGTAATCCGGTTCTTTCCTTTTTCAGGTTGGTTATTTCTGCATCATCACTTGAAGAAATAATTCTTTTGTCAACATTATTAATTTTCAGGAAAGAATTAGCTAATGTCTTTCTCAGATTGATGATCTCCGGATCTCTTTCTTTTGAGCCAGAAGTCTCTTTGGAAGCATTTTTCTTTTCTTTCTCCTGCAGATTGAACAGATCAAGTTTTTTTGTATAGATGGTATTTTCGAGGCTTGTTTTAGTATTCCTGGTCTGTTTTATTTCTTTGATGGCTTTTTTAATATCTTCATTCATTGTTGCCGGGATTTTCAAAGGTTAATAAATTATTGCTTAGAATCCTTCCAGCATTTCTGTTCCGTGAACAGCGATCATAACCGGTTTTTGGTAAAGCACATAGGCCATTTGAGCAGAACTGGAGCCCCATCTGCCTTCCGGTGTATCATCAGAAGCTACAAGTGATGGAGATTCAGTTAAATCTATAAATTTCATTTTTTCGTTATTGAAATGTTTCCATGAAAGATCATCCCAGGTGGGACTGCCATTATTGGTACCAATGTCAATGTCCATACCAAAACGGGGTTCTCCGGGAGCTTGCTGGATAATAAAGAACCAGCCTTCATTGTCCTCAAACCCCGGTGTCTTATCTGCTCCGGACGCCTGACCGGCAGTCAGATCAAACCCGAAAAATTTGATATCCGGATTGATTTCAGCTTTATAAAGCGGAAATTTTATTTCTTTTTTGATTTCTTCGTCAGAGAGCTCCAGTCTTATTTCTTTCTCCTCTGAATTGGATTCCTTTTTATGAGCCTTTTGTGCAAACAATACGGTGTTGGGATAATGCTTAAAAAGCTCACCCTTGATCATAAGGACTATTTGAGTCTCATCTCCCTCAGCATCTCTGTTGTTATGTGATCCTAATTCACTGAGGGAATTCCAGGTATGGATTGGTTTAATATCCTTGTATTTTTCTTTCATTGCAGCTTCATCTGTTTCATCATCCTTAATTCCAATAATTCCGTTGACATCCCAGAACTGCCTGAAATAGCTTCCCCGCGACTCGGACGGATATTCACGCCATAAAAGCTCCCGTCCCATTTCGTGATTAAGCCCCACCATATAAGATTCAATAAAAGGCTGATTGCTAATGAGTAGTGAAATAGTATTGTCTGGTACAAGGTTGATATTAGGAATTAATAAATCGACTGATATGTCGCGCAATTTGGCATACATGGGTTCTTCAAAGTCGGGATAAGCCATGGCAGGTACAATTTTATCAGGTGTGATAAAGGTGAAATCCACCGGGAATCGTACATGAGCCTGCAGGTATTTAGTATAGGAGAAAGCAGGATTAATAGCTTTTGCTACTTTTTCATGGGCAACGGCAATCTTAAAGGGGTTTCTTTCTTCTTTTTCTTTACTGATTTCTTTCTGACTTGTAACAGCCAGTAACATATTAAATTCTACTGCAGCTTTTCTGAATCTTTCTGCTTCAATGCTATCTTTCCCGGAACCCTGTACATTATTTGGAGCTGCAGGGATCATTCCATCATCCGGATCGGAGACTTGAAGTTCAAAATTTTCATATACGGGCAGATCAGTAATAATTGATGAAGCATCATTGGGGGCATCAACCAGTTTTTTAGCATTATCCCTTTTTTTAAGTGAATTAAAGTATTTTATTAAAAGACCGTATATTATGATGATCGTTCCGGTAATTGGGCCAAATGTTGTGCCGGATGCAAGAAATGTGAGAAAAAGAAAAACAACCAACAAAAGAAAAAAGATTAAATGATACCATTTCATGCACCACCTGAGCCATTTTGGAATATCTTTTTTTAAGATTTTTGAAATCAGTTCCCTGGTATTGGGTATGTTATCAGGCATAGTTTTTGGCGGGGCAGGGCTAATCCTGCCGGCATTTACACCGGCAATGAGATCAGTATAGCGATATTTTTTA
>Ga0102962_1000963_pt1 | contig 11922 bp, 11 predicted proteins | sample SalPonF2_C_D2_MG_FD_84519 | JGI IMG/M metagenome (GOLD analysis project Ga0102962, IMG submission 84519) | Salt pond soil microbial communities from South San Francisco under conditions of wetland restoration - Salt Pond MetaG SF2_C_D2_MG ...
AGCCGGCGTCGATGTCATCGCCCCGGCTTCTTCGTACGGTAGCCAATACCCCTTCGCGTGCTAAAGCCTGAATAAAACGATTCAGGCGTTCTTCCCGTGCGCGTTTTAAAGCCACACCGGCAACATCATTATACATGATGATATTTACTTTACTTGGGATCCACTTTGCAATACGTGAGAGTGCTTTGGCATCCTCAGCTCCATCATTGAATTCATCAAATAACAGGTATTCATAGGTAACAGGCTTTTCTGTCATTTCATGATAATACTGTAAAGCTTCCTTCAACGATTCTAAGTTCAAAGAATGATTGATAGGCATGATACGATCCCGTTTTTCATCAGTCGCAGCATGTAATGAGATGGCAAGATTGAATGGCCGTTCTTCCTTCCCAAGATTCTTGATTTGCTTGGGGAGCCCAACGGTGGAAATGGTGATTCTTCTTGGGGATAATTCTATGCTTTGTGGATCACAGATAATTTCTGCCGAAGCTAAAACCGATTTATAATTATTTAATGGCTCTCCCATTCCCATGTAAACCACATTGGTAATCTTCTTTCCGTATTTTTCTTCCGTAAAATCGTTGATGTATTGTAACTGATCCACGATTTCACCCGGGTTGAGATTACGGAAAAAACCCATTTTACCAGTGGCACAAAAAGAACATCCGAAGATACAGCCGACTTGTGAAGAGACGCATACCGTCAAACGATCAGCCACACCATCCTGAAAAAATTCCGGGATAAGTACGGATTCTATATGTTCACCGTCATGCAAACGGAACAGAAATTTCACGGTGCCGTCACGGGCTTCCTGTTTATTGGCGAGCTCAATTCGGTTGATGATGGCCAATTCATTTAGCTTCTCTCTGAGTGTAAGAGAGAGATTGGTCATCTCATCAAACGAAGAAGCGCCCTTTTGATAAAGCCATTGCACGATCTGATCGGAACGGAAACGCTTTAATCCAAGTTCACTGCAGAATTGTTCTATTTCGGGCTTTGAAAGAGATTTTATGTCGATTTTTGAGCTATCGGCTGTTGTATTATTCATATCATTAAAGATATGAATATTTAGCCAATTTATTAAGTTTTCCAGCTATTCAGACAGCTATCCACGATAAAATCGATGTCCGCGTTTGGCCGATCCTCCATTGGCTGATAAATCAGTCAGAATTGCGATAACCATGATTATGATCTGCCAGAAACCCCATACCCCATGAAACCAATTAATAACCACCGTATACCAAAGCAAAGTATAGGGAAGAAAAATAAATCCCAAAATAGGAATCAGTGCACCGTGGAAAATACCGGAAAACCAGTTACTGCTGAACCATAAAAGGAATAAAACGATTCTTGGTGTAAAAAGTCCGAATAATGCAAGCAGACAACCCATAGTTATAATTTGTTTTTGAACAGTATGGTATAAAGGCCTATTTAAATTGGCGTATGATATACAAAAATATGACAGCTCCGACCACGGATGTTAAAATTTTTCCGATGAAACTGAAAGCGTGAAGTCCGAAAATATTAAAGATGAATCCTCCAATAACGGCACCAATAATACCGACGACCAAATCACCCGCTACTCCGAAGCCTTTACCTTTGGTTAGTTTACCGGCGATCCAGCCGGAGATGATACCGATGAGTATAAACGCTATTAATCCCATAATTAAATGAATTTCAATGAATAAGAAATAAACTATATTATTTGTATATGAACAGCAACTTCATAAATCTATACGTCAGATATGAAAGAATAGTTACATACTATCGAAATAAAAACGAATACGCAGACCAATAATGTAATGAATCTGTCTTTTAGTTTTATGGTCCAAAGGGAAAAGAGCGACGATTCCGGGTTCCATCGAGCCTGTTCGAAAAGACGATTCCAGGTAGTATTCGATAATACTGCGGGAAGGAGTGGTTACTTTATACAACCCGCTGATGCCACCTCCTATCAACAAGGGGTGAAATTTTAATCGGATTTGAGCGGCATATTTGATATAAGTCTGCAAAATCCGATTACGACTGGAATAACCAAATTCGGGTCCGCCCAACATTCGCAGAGCAAATCCGCTAACATTTTCATAATGGAAATTAAGTAGCGTCATTACAGATCCCATTCTGTAATTCAAAGCCGTCCAGCGATTAATGTTCGAAACATTAGGGATTAAACTGGAATCGGGCAAAGCTTTTGGGGCGAGTGGAATTCTGGCACCAATAGTCCAATAAAAAAGATGCAGCGGCTTTTTTATTTCTAATCCAATAAACGGACTTCCATACGACCATACCGAAGATATTCCTGCGGTATCGCTCAAAGTCCTTTTAAGATGAATAAATGGCATATCACCAACTAAGCGAACCAGTTTACTCAACGGTCAGCTATAATCAAAAAAAGCAACAGCACCTTTATCGTGATTGGTTTTCTGTATGGATGGAATATCGGAATTGAACGTCACCGAACGTTTAGGGAACCAGTTTTCAAATAGAGTTTGTCCCCTGGAAATACCGGGAATGCACAGAACGAATAAAAGAAGTAAGTACCTGGTGATTTTTCCCATTTCAATATCATGGTAAACAGTAAACAGTGGTACTATTGGGTTAATAGCCTGATATTGTAAAGTCAAAATTATCTTAATCCAATGATTTTACAATAGTTGTATTGCTAAATGATATGAAATATAATTTATTTTTTATAACTGCCGACCGCTGTTTATTCTGATACTAAATGGGCATTAAGTTTGATTTCAACTCCTTTCAAAGCTTTGGAAACCGGACATCCTTTTTTAGCGCCTTCAGCTACTTCCATAAATTTATTTTTATCAATTCCGGGTACGTTAGCTTTTGTGGTCAGTTCGATACTCTTAATCTCGAAACCATCATTCCCTTTCAAAAGACTGACTTTGGCATCGGTTGCAACGCTTTTAGGTTCGAAACCAATTTTACTCAATTCAGCAGATAGAGCCATGGAAAAACATCCTGCGTGAGCCGCTCCGATAAGTTCTTCAGGGTTAGATCCTTTTCCTTCACCAAAACGGGAATCGAAGGAATAACTGCCCTCATAAGCACCGCTGCCTACTTTCATTGTTCCGTTACCGTCTTGCAGATTACCATTCCATTGAGCACTTGCCGTTCTAATAGCCATGAGAGACCTCATTTTTTATATTTAAAGTTTGGGTTGTTAAGCAATCATATCTTTAATGCGACAACAATCTTAAATGATTGTATGTTCCTGCAACAGAATTAGTCATCATTTATCAGGATAATTTAATATTTCAATTTAAATATATTAATTCATCTTCAAGTTCACTGAGATTTAAAAAATTTCCACATACCAAGAAAAATTAATTAGTTACTTTGTTTCTATGTTGGTGCTTCATAATTATGACAGAGATAATATTAAATTTTTTTCATTTGTAAACCCCTGATTAAATAGTTACTTATGAAATAGTATTAATTAATCATACGAGGGTACTATTTTATTTCAGGAGGGGTGCATTTTATGAAAGTTGCAATACTTGCTGGTGGAAAAGGTTCACGGTTGGCCGAAGAGACTGAAGTACGACCTAAACCTATGGTGGAGATTGGTGGTAAACCGATTCTCTGGCATATTATGATGCACTATTATCATTATGGCTTTAAGGATTTTATAATCGCGTTAGGGTATAAAGGGGTTTATATCAAAAAATATATGGCCGATTACAGTGCTTTAAACAGTAATCTGACGGTGAATATTCGAAACGGTGATGTTCGTATTCATGGAAGTTCTAATCCGGACTGGACGGTGGATCTTGTTGATACCGGTTTACATACGATGACCGGGGGGCGTATTAAACGTCTTAAACCGTATGTAAACAATGAAACGTTTATGCTGACCTGGGGAGATGGTGTTTCGGATGTCAACATCGATAAATTACTGGAATTTCACCGGTCACATGGTAAACTAGCCACATTAACGGCTGTCCGCCCTCCGGCCCGATATGGTTATATGAAATTCGAGGGTGATCAGATTTCTGAATTTACGGAAAAACCACAGATCGGCGAAGGTTGGATCAACGGAGCCTTTTTTGTTCTTGAACCAGAGATCTTCGATTATATCGATGGAGACGATACGCAATGGGAAATAGAGCCTATGATAAGACTTGCTCAGGATGGTCAGCTAATGGCTTATAAACATACTTCTTTCTGGCAATGTATGGATACCCTGCGCGAAAAGTACATACTTGAGAAAATTTGGGAATCGGGTAACGTTCCCTGGAAAAGCTGGAATGATTGAGTAGTAGGGTTTAGTATTCATAAAAATGGGCAATTACGATTGGGAGAATAAATTATATGACGAAAAGGCCACATGTATCAATCGGCATGCCGGTGTATAATGGTGCTAATTATATGCAGGAGGCTATCGATTCGATTTTAAATCAAACTTATAAAGATTTTGAGCTGATCATCACCGACAACGATTCGGATGATGAAACGCAGGAAATATGCGAACGATATGCGGATTTGGATAAAAGGGTCCGTTATTACAGAAATAAGGACAATATCGGAGCGGCACGAAACTATAATAAAGTCTTTTATCTCTCAAGGGGCGATTATTTTAAATGGGTTGCCCATGATGATGTGCTGGCTCCGGAGATTTTGGAAGAGGCCGTGAAGATTCTGGACGAAAGGCCTGAAATAATTGCTGTGCAATCGGAAGTTAAGATTATTAATCGAAACAGCGAGGTTATCGAGAATTATGTGAATCACCTACATAACCTGAATTCTGCAAGTGCTGCGAACCGTTATGGCGATTTTCTGCTTGCCGACCATGGTTGTTTCGATGTCTTCAGCCTGATCAGGAGAGACGTGCTGAAACAAACCAAATTACATGGAAGTCATCTTGCGGCTGATCGCAATCTACTTGCTGAACTTGCTTTAAGGGGGCGATTCTTTAAAATCCCAAAATATTTGTTTTTTATCCGTGAACATCCATCACGTTCTATTCGGATCGGACCTCAGACACCGGAATCGCGTGGTTTTTGGTTTGACCCACGTAACAGGGGTAAAAGGATGTACGAGCGTCCAAGATTATTTGTGGAATACTGGAAAGCCATTCATCGGGTGAAATTACCGGGAAAGGAACGAAGAGGAGCTTATAAATATCTATGGGTTTGGTTCAAGAAGTTTAAAGGATCGATGCTGAATGATGTGATTCACTTCAATCCGTATGCGAATTTACTTTACCGGCAATATCGAGGATTGAAATCTCTGACTCATAAAAAAGCCGGGATCACGGATAATTAAGTAAAGAGAGGGTTATCTGTTTTTAATAAGTGAGCTTGTTAAAAAGTAAATAAAGCAAATAAATTAAAGATTAATAACTATTAATGGGGAAAACTGAGGGACTTATGAAAGTATTAGTAACAGGACACAGAGGCTATATTGGAACCGTATTAGTTCCGATGCTCCAAAACGAAGGTTATGTAGTGGTTGGATTAGACAGTGATCTTTACCGGAATTGTACCTTTGGCGAACCGTTGCCATCTGATGTCCCCAGCATTATAAAAGATGTACGGGATGTCGATGAACACGATTTGGAAGGATTTGACGCTGTCTTGCATCTGGCAGGATTATCAAATGATCCGTTGGGTGATTTAAATCCTGAATTAACAAAAGAGATCAATTATCGCGCTTCCGTAAGATTAGCGGAACTGGCCAAAAATGCGGGAGTATCCCGATTTGTATTTTCATCATCCTGCAGTAATTATGGCGCAGGTGGAAGTGATTTCCTGGATGAAACCTCTGAACTTCGTCCCGTAACACCATACGGCGAGTCGAAAGTACTGGTTGAAAAGGATGTTACCGAACTTGCTGATGACCACTTTAGCCCGGTATTCCTGCGAAATGCTACTGCTTACGGAGCTTCTCCAAGAATACGGTTCGATTTGGTTTTGAATAATCTGGTAGCATGGGCTTACACTACCGGACAGGTTTATTTGAAAAGTGATGGAACTCCCTGGCGTCCAATCGTTCATATCGAAGACATCTCGCGGGCATTTCTGGCAGCACTGAAAGCTCCTAAAGAACTTATTCATAATAATACGTTTAACGTTGGACGAACATCGGAAAATTATCGAATTCGCGAAATTGCCGAAATCGTTAAAGAAACCGTACCGGGATCCCGAATTGAATTTTCAGAGCAATCAGGTCCGGATAAACGGAATTACAGGGTTAACTGTGATAAAATCGAGCATATGTTACCTGATTATAAACCTCAGTGGACCGCCCGGAAAGGTGCTCAGCAGTTGTACGAAACCTACCAGAAAACGGGTGTACGGTTGGAAGATTTCGAAGGACCAAAATATCGTAGAATTACCCATATCAAAGGATTGATCGCCTCAGGTAAATTAGGAGAAGATTTACGCTGGAAAAAATTAGAACATCAGGAGAATTAATATGGAAGCAAAGAAAATAGTATGCCGTTCATGTGGTTCGGAACATCTGCAACCCATTTTGTCGCTGGGAACCACTCCGTTGGCTGATCGACTGCTAACCAAGAAACAGTTAGAGACTCCTGAAATAACGGCACCGCTGGATTTAGTCTTTTGTCCGGAGTGTACCCTGACACAAATCACGGTTTCTGTTTCACCGGATGTATTGTTCCGGGAAGATTATCCGTATTTCTCATCGGTTTCACAATCGTTGCTGAAACATTTTGCAGATAGTGCGGAAGCTATAATGAAAAGGAAAAAACTGGATAAGAACAGCCTGGTGATAGAAGCGGCCAGTAATGATGGTTATATGCTCAAAAATTTCCAGGAAAACGGAATACCTGTTTTGGGTATTGATCCGGCTCAGGGACCTGCCGAAGCAGCTACCAAAAAGGGAATCCCAACGTTATGCACCTTTTTTACTGAAAAGCTTGCTACACAATTACATTATGTAGAAGAACGGGCAGCAGATGTTTTTCTTGCAAATAATGTTCTGGCGCACGTTCCTGATCTTAATGGTTTTGTAGAAGGGATACGGATTCTGCTAAAAGAAGATGGCATTGCCGTTATTGAAGTCAAATATGTGGTCGATTTAGTGGAACATTGCGAGTTTGATACGATCTATCATCAACATCTTTGCTATTTCTCTTTGATTGCTCTGGATAAGTTATTCAGGAAACACGGATTATTTATCAATGATGTTGAAAAGGTTTCAACGCAAGGTGGATCACTACGGATTTTTGCCGGAAAGCAGGAGGAAGTCAAAGATTCCGTGAAAAATCTGATTATAGAAGAAATCGAAAAAGGTGTCGATAAGATCGAATATTACAAAGATTTTGCTGATCGCGTTCATAAAATAAAGGATTCTTTGGTCGACTTATTACAGGATCTGAAGCATAATCACAAACGAATTGCGGCTTATGGAGCAGCTGCAAAAGCAACGACGCTTATGAGTTATGCGGGCATAGACCGTAATTTGATCGATTATGTCGTGGATCTGAATACCTTTAAACATGGCCGCTACATGGGAGGTAATCACCTTCCGATCTACTCGCCTGATAGGTTGTTGGAAGATCGGCCGGATTATGTGTTGTTACTCGCCTGGAATTTCGTCGATGAAGTGATGAAACAACAAAAGGAATATCTGGACAAAGGCGGACATTTCATCGTTCCGGTTCCGGAAGTGCGCACTATTTGATAAATAAATTATGACTCAAAAAAAAATGAAAGAGCCATCACCCTGATCGGAAGTTTTCATGAATATAGGTTGTGTGACTATTTATAATGCGCGGGAAAAGAAATCTTTTGGTGGAAGAGGATACTATATATGCGAATCCATCAAAAAAAATGTAGACCAGTTCGATTATATTGGGCCGCTAAAACAGTTCAAACCATATTCTGTGGGTTTTCGTGGTCTTGAGTTTTATTACAATAAGATCCGCAAAAAATTATATACGCGGAATAAAGATCGATGGTTATTTCAATACTATGGGCGGAATCTGACAAAACTCGTAAATCGTCTGCCCATAGATATCGTTTTTAGTCCAACGAGTCCGGGCTCACAGCCTATAGCTTATCTGGAAACGGATAAACCTGTAGTCATCTGGACCGATTCAACATTTTATGGAGTGCTCGATTTCTATCCTGAATGGATGCATGAGAAATTAAGTAATAAGCTCATAAATGATGGATTAAAAAACGAAGAACAGGCACTAAAACGAAGTGATCTTATCATATTTAAATCAGAGTGGGCTGCTCAAACGGCCCGAGATGTTTATGGCGTCGATCCTTCAAAACTGTTGGTGGTTCCTGGCGGACCCGGATTCGATTATGATATCAGTGGTTCAGATGTTAAAAAATGGATTTATCATCGATCCAGGAAGAAATGTAAACTCGTGTTTATTGGAGGAAATTGGGAACGAAAAGGGGGAGCTATAGCCTATGAAGTCGTTAAAAGACTGAACCAAAATGGTGTGGATGCTGAACTGATCGTCATTGGTTGTAAACCTGAAATAGATAGCCGTGATGATCATATGATAACGGCAATGGGCAATGTCGATAAAAATAACCGGAATGGATCTTCCCGGTTTCAAAGAATTATGAGAGAGGCCCATTTTTTTATCATGCCTTCGCGGGCTGAGGCGATGGGTATTTCTAATATTGAAGCCAATGCATTTGGATTGCCGGCAATCAGCACCGATGTAGGTGGAGTAACTTCAGTCATCAGAAATGGAGTAAATGGTAAAGCTTTTCATTTAGATGATGATGTCGACCAATACTGTAATTTTATAGCAGATCACTTTGATGATTATGATAAATATCGTGGTTTGGCCTGGTCGTCATACATAGAATATCGAAAGCGATTAAACTGGAAAGTTTCCGGTAGAAAAGTTGTCAGAGCCATGGAAGCACTCTTAGCCAACAAGCAAAATATAAGAACAAAACGCAATAACAATTCTGAATTAAAAAATTATGAAATCATGTCCTAATTGTAATTCAACAAATGTGACTCCTTTCTTTGAATTACACGGAGTGCCGGTACACAGCGTATTACTGGTACATTCACAAGAGGAAGCCAAACATTTTCCCAGGGGAGATATTGAATTGGCTTTCTGTAATGACTGTAGTTTTATCTATAATCAGGCGTTTGACCCCGATAAGGAATCTTATTCTTCTCAATATGAAGAAACCCAGGGATTTTCCCCCACCTTTAATGCGTTTCACCGGAAGCTTGCGGAACAACTGATCGATCGATATGATTTGCATGATAAAGAGATCATCGAAATAGGATGTGGAAAAGGGGAATTCCTTACGTTGTTATGCGAACTGGGAAATAATCGTGGAACAGGTTTCGATCCGGCTTATATCAGTGAGCGCAACACGAGTCCGGCCAAAGATAGAATGACCTTCATCAAGGATTTTTATTCTGAACAATACAGTGACTATAAAGCGGATTTTATCTGCAGTAAAATGACGCTTGAACACATTCCTGATACGAGCAGATTTATCAAAACAGTTCGAAATAGCATAGGTGATCATCTGGAAACCAAAGTCTTTTTTCAAATTCCGGACGCCACTCGTGTTTTCAGAGATTGTGCATTTTGGGATATTTATTACGAGCATTGTTCTTATTTTAATCCGGTTTCCCTGAAATATCTCTTTCAAAGTAATGGATTTAAGGTCTTGAATACGTGGACCGATTATGATGATCAATATCTTATGATAGAGGCGGAACCGGTTGCCGACGAAGAAAAAGATATTTCGCTGCCTTCTCCGGATGAAGTAATGGAGATGAAAGGTATTATTAAACAATTCGTAAAAGTCTATCATGAAAAACTTGTAGACTGGAAAATTAAATTATCAGATTTTAAACAACATAAACGTCGTGTAGTGATTTGGGGAGCCGGATCGAAAGGAGTCTCGTTTCTGACAACACTTCACATTAATCATGAAATACCATACGGCGTTGATATCAATCCTTATAAAGACGGCACCTTTATGGCTGGCACAGGACAACAAATCGTGAAGCCGGAATATTTGCAAAACTATCAACCTGAAATTGTAATCATTATGAATCCGATTTATACCAGAGAGATTCAACATGCGTTACTGCAAATGGATTTATCGCCGGAGTTAATAGCTTTGACTTAATTATTTAGAACGAGTTATAATGAGCAATGGAGAATATGAAGAACACATAAGGTGTCCGGTTTGTGATAATGACGAAATCTACGTTTTCTTTGAATTAGAGGATATACCAGTACATTGCAATCTTCTGTGGGATACAAAAGAAACGGCCAGAGCAGCTCCAAAAGGAGATGTACATCTCGGATTTTGTAAACAATGCGGCCATATATTCAATACGATTTTTGATCCGGGAAAAACGAATTATGATGAGAAATATGAAAACGCATTGTATTTTTCATCCGTTTTTAAAGATTACGCGGATCATCTTTTGAAATACCTGATTGAACGTTTTGATCTGCATGATAAATGTGTTATTGATATCGGATGCGGGCAGGGAAATTTCTTATCTGGTTTATGTCATGCCGGACATAATCGCGGGATTGGATTTGATCCGGGATATCGTGAGTTGGCATCCGATCATGAAAATGGAGCAAATATTCAGATAATCAGGGATTTTTACGGAAAAAAATATCAAAAATATGAAGCCGACCTGATTTATAGCCGTCAGGTGTTGGAGCATGTACCGCAACCGTATCAATTTGCTCAAAGCATTCATGAAACAGTCGTAAAAAAGAAAACGCCGGTATTTATTGAAGTTCCCAATATATCATACACATTGAGGGATCTGGCTGTTTGGGATATTATTTATGAACATTATTCCTATTTCAATAAAGAATCTTTAATCACGCTTTTTAATCGTGCGAATTTTAAAATTGAGAAGGTATATGAGCTTTACTATGGTCAGTTCATTGGAATTGAAGCCATACCGGTAGAGGATAATGTACCGGTTACTCATTCAAAAAAACAAATATCGGATTTACTGCCGTATGTAAATATTTTTAATCGAAGATATTTAGAAAAGAAACAGTATTGGTTAGAACGTATTTATCAATGGGGGAAGGATAGTCGCCCCTTTATCTTATGGGGTTCAGGATCTAAGGGAGTGATGTTTTTAAATGAATTGGGTTTATTTGATCAAATGCAGTATGTCATCGATATCAATCCGCGCAAACAAGGTAAATATGTCGCAGGTACCGGACAGAAAATCATGCATCCCGAATTCCTGAAAAAAATTGATCCGGATACGGTAATTATCATGAATCCCATTTACCTCAATGAGATCAAACAAACACTTGAAGAAATGGGACTTGAAGCCGAATTAATGCCGGTACAATAGTCATTTTAAAAGCTTAACCCGGATTATTCACCAAGAGAATTTGTTGTAATCAAGGCAAAGGAAAAAAAACATCAAACGTATCCGAATACGTTGAATACGTATTTTTTCCTTCAACGCAGGGCACGGAAAATTTCGAAGCCATTTAAAACATCCTCAAAATTGAGGATTCGGTTAATTCTTATAAGTTTTTTAATAGCAACTGATTATATGTTTTTTTTTAACGTGAAAAATCGGGTTAAAGCGATGTTAATATCAATAGATTAGCTAATTGCTTTTAATTCAAGATCCCGGATCGGGGTCCGGGATGACGTCAATAAAGTGATTATGTGTTTTAAATTACACCGTGTCCACCGTGTAATCCTCTGTGCACCCGGTGGTTAACCCGGATTATTCACCAAGAAATTTTGTCGTGTCCCGAAAGCTTTCGGGATAAAAATACGCATGAGAGGCACTTTGGTGCTTTGATTAAGCATTTTTAATTTCAACGCGGAGCACGGCCAAATTTCGTAGTTCTTTTTAGACTTCTCAAATTTGAGGAAAACTTTATTTTTTACAAGATATTGTTTTTTCAATATGATGTGTATTCAT
>Ga0102962_1000964_pt1 | contig 11907 bp, 7 predicted proteins | sample SalPonF2_C_D2_MG_FD_84519 | JGI IMG/M metagenome (GOLD analysis project Ga0102962, IMG submission 84519) | Salt pond soil microbial communities from South San Francisco under conditions of wetland restoration - Salt Pond MetaG SF2_C_D2_MG ...
ATCAGAGTGTTTCTCTGTCGTCGGTGGTCGGTGGTCGGTGGTCGGTGGTCATAGAATAATCTAATTTAACAGCTACTTTTATTAAGTAGATAGATTATAAGCTTAATCGAACCTCACGTTAAAATAGTTATTTCGGATTAATTAGAATTTTATCTCGAACTCACATTAGTTACACTTCAACACTTCTTCATTCACTATAATCAATTATTATCACTAAACTTAATCACATCCGATTATTTATTATAACTAATTGATTTTCAAGCTTTTTCTCACGTTTCATCCAACATTTTAAATGACCATATCGTTATTAATAATGAAACAATTATTAATCATAAAGACGCTATGGTACTATGAAAAAATTATTAGTTTTTTTATCACCAGTCTTATTATTGATGTTGGTTAGTTGCTCTTCCTCAGGACAACTGACAAAAAGTAAACAACCGCATAAAGTCATTTTATCTTCTTTGCATGTACAATTAAATAACTTTGATAATGATGACTTTTATAGTGGAGATTACGGTACCTTGTTATTATCACTTAGGGATGACGCCATGGAAAATGCCGATTTGGGTGAAGTCCACCAAGTTTTTAATAAAAAACAAAACAAAGATGTTAAAGCCGAATTGGATACAACATTCACGGTAATCAAAGACAGTTTAAAAAAATACAACTGGCATTTACTTCCTGCTGATTATTTGAAAGGAAAAATCGCTTATGACTCTTATGGTTACCCCGAAGGTGGCAAAACATCTTATAAACGCAAGAAAGGAGAAACCTTTCTAAAAGTATCCATGTACTTATCAGCTAATGACTTGCAAACCAATTACGAAACTCCGGTCGATTTCGAAATCATTTATCAACCGCGCCTGGGACTGGATGTTAAAATGATCGGTTCCGACGGTAAAACTATTTGGAAACGGGAAACGTTTGTTAATGCAGATCAAAGCATCATTATTGATGAAAATCATGTAGGTGGGATTCAAAGTCTAAAGATAGAACAAACTCCTTCGTTATCCGGAATGGTTCAGCAGGCGCTTAAACAAATGCTGAAAGAGAAAAAATCATAACGTTTACATAATTTTCATAATTAACCTGAGTTCGAGATAATTTTATGATAAAATATCAACATAACTGACCATCTTTACGTTTAGAAGATCTCTCACCCAAAAAGCAGGTTCGAGATGAGGCCACTAAATGTTTTTTTTAATTTCACCATTATTTATCGCCGATTCGCGTCATTTCGACCTGAAGGAGAAATCTTCAGAGTGAAGTAGCAATTAAAAACGCTATTTAAAAAGATTTTATCTCGAACTCACGTTAATTAAATACTTTATAAAGTCTTTGTGCCTTTCTTTTGTCGTCAATGATCTGTGGAAGCTGTGATAAAATTAAAATTCTAATTCATTTGCCTTAAATAATTTTGGCGCTCGCGCGATTTCGCTTTGCTTACCCACTCTCAATCTCACGAAAGCATTCGGGACAAGTTCTCCCTTTCACGGATAAATCCACGACAGGGCGAGAGGCTCTTCAACAAAACTCAATAACAATTAAAAAATTAAGGTGCCTTGTCGCTTGCATTGTTTTTTTTCACAGCCTCTGCAGTCGGCGGTCATTAAAAAAACGCCTTCTGTCTAAACAATATTAACTTCTCGTTCCAGCTGAATACCAAATTTTTCATAAACTGATTTCAGGATTTTTTCAGAAAGGTTATAAATTTCCTTACCAGTCGCATTTCCATGATTAACCAGTACAAGGGCTTGATTTTTGTAAGTTCCCGTATTGCCAATCACCTTCCCTTTCCATCCACATTGTTCTATCAGCCAGCCCGCCGGTACCTTAAAACGGTTATTCCCAAGTGGATAAAACGGTATATCATTAAATGCGCTCTGTAATTCATTAAGCCGATTACCACCTATTTTCGGATTTTTAAAAAAGCTTCCGGCATTTCCGATTTTGGAAGGATTCGGTAACTTGGACCTTCGTATTTTGATTACAGCATCACTTATTTCTTTTATTGTTACATTATCCTCGGTACATCCCATTTCTGTTATACTTTTCTTCAAGGATCCATAAGTCAAATTGGGCTTGGGATCTTTATCCAATCGAAGCGTGACCGAAACAATGGCATATTGCCCTTTTAAACGATTTTTAAAAATGCTGTCCCGATATCCAAATTGACAGTCCTCTTTATAAAAAGTTTTAACTTCACCGCTATTAAGATGTATCGCCTGTAAAGAATGAAATACATCTTTTATTTCTACACCGTAAGCTCCAATATTCTGCATCGGGGCGGCCCCTACTGTTCCGGGTATCAATGAAAGATTCTCTATTCCCCCATAATTTTGATCGACACAATGCCGTACCAGTTCGTGCCATATCATACCAGCACCCGATTCTATATAAACATATTTCTGCTCTTCATTGACTACACAAACACCTTTAATATCTATTTTGATAATTAATCCGTCGTAATCAGATGTAAACAACAGATTGCTTCCTCCTCCTAATATCAAGACCGGTACCTCCTCAATTTTCTTGTCATTGATAATAGATGTCAGTTCACTAATATTAGAAACAGAACAGAAATACCTTGCAGAAGCTTCTATTCCAAATGTATTTAAATTTTTTAAGGGATAATCTTCGATAATGTTCACAAATTATAAAATGTACAGATTACAGAGAATTTCCTTTGTAAAGATAATAATCCTCTTTAAGATAGGAAGAAAATAAAAACCGGAACTTCTTTTCTTGAAGTTCCGGTTTGCTTTTCATTAACGCGTATGAGAATGCAATGATTGCCGAACGGTAACCAGAAAACGTAAGTGATGATAGTGAGTCATCGTTAAATGCTTATAGGTCCACAATTTTGCCCAGTCCTCTATAAACATCCATATGATGCAATAAATCGTTATATAAACGACATATAACCATGGAATTGCTGTTACAAAAATCCCAAAACCTACTATTAGTGCTGCAATAACCGGTGTCGATAAAATGGCTATTGATAATAATGGTGATGGATAGGGTTTTGTGAAGAACGATTTCTTAGTCCGTGCCACAATCAAAGTCATATGTCCCGCGGCAACGAGTTTAAAGAAAATGATGGATTGAATAAGCGGATCACTTAAATGGAAAACCATTTTAGCAATCAACAAAACACCAAAGGTTTCCACAACGCCGATAGCACCTAAAATCGTTGAAACCGTTAAGACTCGTCTCATATCCCATCGGACCGGTTTAGGATCGAGCCAGGTCCGGTCGTTGGCTATCGCCATAATCGGTAAGTCGTTAAGCAAAGCCAACAAAATAATCATGATAGCAGTGATGGGATAGAAATCAAACGCAATCATTGCCAAAACCATGAAAAACATGATCCGGATCGTCTCCACAATCCGGTAAATGGCATAACTGTTCATCCGTTCAAAAATACGCCTTGCTTCCTCAACTGCTTTCACAATCACGGATAGGCCGGGAGCTGTTAATACAAGGTCGGCGGCGGAACGGGCGGCGTCGGTTGCACCACTCACCGCGATACCAACATCCGCTTGCTTTAATGCCGGTGCATCATTCACTCCGTCACCCGTCATTCCGACAATATGTCCTTTATTCTGTAAGGCTCTAACGATATCGAACTTGTGTTCCGGAAAAACCTGAGCAAAACCATCCGCTTTCTCAATATTAATATCATCATTGGATTGTTTTCCCTCTTTATCAAACAATTTATCAGAAAGCTGAATATGAGTACCTAAATGTAATTGTCGTGAGGTTTCTTTGGCTATGGCCAGATTATCACCGGTAATCATTTTAACATCGATGCCATGCTCATCGGCTCTTTCAATGGTTTGAGCGGAATCTTCACGTGGCGGGTCAAACATGGGCAATAGACCTAAAAAATGCCATTTGCCGCCATCACTACAACGTGCGACTCCCAATGTCCGATAGCCCCGATGGGCGAATTCATCTACCTCATCATTCACTTTCTGCTTCATTTTATCATCAGGATTACACATTTGCAGTATGACCTGAGGTGCTCCTTTACTTACTTTAAAGGATTTATTATCGGGTCCCTGCACTTCCGCTTCGGTTCGTTTATGAACCGGATCAAATGGAATAAATTTCTTAACAGAGTATTTTCCTAAAACAGATTTATCTTCCAATCCATTAATAACAGCAGAGTCGATGGCATCCTGATCTTCTTCTTTAGAAGATAATGCACCCGCTAAAATGAGTTCATTTTTATCGCTGGCTTTATAAAGTGCCGGATCATCGAGAGTTAATTTATTTTGCGTTAGCGTTCCGGTCTTATCAGAACAAAGAATATCCATACCGGCCATTTCTTCAACCGATTCCAGCCGTGAAACTATGGCTTTCATTTTTGATAGTGATTTAGCTCCAACCGCCATGGTAACCGACAAAACGGCAGGCATGGCAACCGGAATTGATGCAACAGTCAGTATAAGTGCAAATTGCATCAGATTCAAAAAACTGGCTCCTCTGAATAACTGAACAATGATCAAAATAGCGACCAAAACCAAGCTCATTTCAATTAGGTAATCACCAATATTCAAAACGGCCTTTTGGAAATGAGAAGGCGTCTGTTCCTCGTTCATCAATTTCGCCGTTCTGCCAAAAAAAGTTTCTGCTCCGGTTTTAGCCACCATAGCCAGCATTTCGCCCTGCTTCACTACCGAACCGGAATAGGCTATATCACTTTGTTTCTTTGTAACCGGTAACGACTCACCGGTCAAAGCAGACTGATCAATACTCAAATAATCTCCATCGATCAGTTTCACATCAGCGGGAACAATATCACCTAATCGCAGACGAATGATATCTCCGGGCACCAGATTTTCAGCTTTGATTGAATTCCAATTGCCATCCCTTAAGGCGCGAGCTTGCAGGGCAAGCTGTTTTTTTAATTCGTCGATAGCATTAGCTGCCTGATTCTCCTGCATAAATCCTACCAACGCATTAAATAGCAATAGGACAAAAATGATGATGAGATCAGGCCAATGTTTTACAATAGCCGAAAGTACCGCAGCTATTTCAATCATCCAAGGTATGGGACCCCAAAAATAGGATAGGAATTTTTGCAAGGAGCTTGTTTCTTTCTCCTCCAGTTTATTGCGGCCGTATTTTTTCAGCCGCTTTTCAGCTTCATCACTCGTGAGTCCCTCTGCGTCGGCTTGTAATTCTTTTTTTAAATCTTCTATTGAAATTTTCTCAAATTCATCGGATTGGTCTTCGCTATCGGGTTCTTCTTTACGGACACTACTTTCTGTATTTTCCATTTTAAGTCCTTAATACTTTTACTCTCTAAATTTTTATTTTCTTTAGACTTCTTTAATATATCTCTCAGACCTCATAATTCTCTTAATGCCATTAAACATATTTCTATTAGAGACAACAGGTTAGCTTCAAATAATATTGTGCATTTTCTAAAAAACGGGGGGCAATAAAAACCCGCTTTAACCTGGATGATTCACCAAGAAATTTAGCTGTGATTAAGGCACTCCGAAAGCTTTCGGAGCAACGCAGAGCACGGCCAAGTTTCGCAGCTTTTTTAGCGGCCTTAAAATCGAGGATCGGTTTATTTTCATAAGCTGCTTAATTTACAATATGATATGTATTGCTTATTATTGGTTACGTGAATCATTCGGATTAAATCACCTTCACAATGTGTGGTTTTCCAATTAAATGAAACTTTTTTACTCAAATTTGCCTTATTACAATTGCATAATGTCTTAAGTCATATAAGCGAAAATCATTAAATATTTTATTAATTTATAATTGTCATAATTTATTTCTACCATAATAGATAACAAGGATTCAGCTTTTTATAATCGTATACTCACAAAGTATAAGATTATTTTAATGTTGTTCGAATTATCTGATAAATTTCAAATATCATTGATAGAAGGCTTTGAAAAACCAGGAATTTTGTTCAATATCAAAGCCTGAGCGACTTCGGAACCGCAGTATCCCGAATGCTTTCGGGATTCGAGGATTTCGAAGTCGCGAAAATGCAGAGATTGAGCAAAAGAACGGTTTTGCATAGGCTTCTGATAGAAGGCTTTGAAAATTCAGCATTTTCGATATGAATTATGGCCAGCGAGCTTTTAGGCGAAAAGATATTTTTGCATAGTCTTCTGATATTCTTAAGATAGGGAGGATATATCATCCAGAGTTTTGGCAAATCCCAGCCCTTCCTATCAACTGGCATGGTTTCGTCTAAAAGATGAAATGGATATATAAATCAAAATTTCATTGATTATACTTTATCAATCAGAGATGATCTTTGAGTGAAAAAATAATTAAGTACCGTGGATACAGTAACAGATCAATCAGACTTTAAAGCGAAAATATTAGACAAGTTACCTGATTACGAGCGAACAATCCGTAAGCTGCGTGAATTGATTTTAGCAAACCTGGTTATGATCGGTGAGATTCCGTCTCCCACATTTAATGAGGAAAACCGTTCACAATTTTTAAAACGTCGTTTTGCGGAAGTTGGCTTACAAAATTGTTCAACCGATGAAGCAGGTAATGTCCTTGGTATCCTGCCCGGAAGTGTAGGGAAGCGGAATATACTTCTCGTAGCCCATACCGATACGGTTTTCTCCGAAAAGATCGATCATACCATATCCGTAGGTCCCAATGAAGTGGTCGGACCAGGTGTCGCTGATAACAGTCTGGGATTATCAGTGATCGCATCACTGCCCGATATTCTTGACCGACTCGGAATTCAACTCAAATCGAATCTTGTATTGATGGGTGCCGCACAAAGCCTGGGCCGCGGAAATCTCGAAGGATTACGTTTTTTCCTTTCAAATACGGAAATACCGATTCATTACGGTGTCTGCGTCGAAGGTGCTGAAATCGGCCGGCTCAGTTATTCCTCGGTTGGCATGTTACGAGGCGAAATTGTCTGTATGGTTCCAGAAGAGCACGACTGGACACGCATGAGTTATACCAACGCGATAATAACGCTTAATGAAGTTATAAGTAATATTGTGAGTATACCTCTGCCCAAACGTCCAATAACAAGTATTGTACTGGGATCTATTCGTGGCGGACATTCGTTCAACACGATTGCAACTACTGCCGCACTTCGGTTTGAGGTACGAAGTGAGTCTGAAAAGATCGTGCGTGAAATTAGTGAACGCCTCGAAGAGATCATTGCAGAAGTTTCCGCTCATTCAAGTATTGAAGTTAATATGGATGTTGTCGCGGTACGAAAACCTGGAGGAATTAAATTCAGTCACCCTTTATGCAAAACCTCCAGGGAAATTATGAAATCGCTGGATATCGAGACCAACATCATACCCAGTATATCAGAGCTAAGTGCATTAATTTACAAAGAAATCCCCTCTATTACTATCGGTATGACCAACTCGGAACATTTGAGGCAACCAAATGAAAGTATATACATCTTTCCCATTTACCGGGGAATTGCTCAGTTAATCGGAATTTTAACATCTATAGACGAGGGTTTTTGCGATGCAGATTAATGAGTGGATTCAACATAATACGTTTCATCATTCCCAATTCTGGGATCTGAAAAAGATGATTGAGGAGAAAGAAAAACAAGATCAAAAAATCTCCCTTTGCATTCCTACGCTGAATGAGGAAAAAACAATCGGTAAAGAAGTGGTCTTGTTTCGTTCCGAATTACAACAACGATATCCGCTGTTGGATGAAATTGCGGTTATCGATTCAGGTTCAGAGGATAATACCTTAGATGTTGCCAAATCATATGGAGCCGATGTCTATTTAGCAAGTGATATTCTGCCCCATCTCGATGAGAAAAAAGGGAAAGGTGAAAACCTGTGGAAGGCGATCTATCAACTTAAAGGCGATATTATTGTCTACGTGGATGCCGATATCAAGAATATCCATCCCCGTTTTGTCTATGGATTAGTTGCTCCGCTTATTTACCGGCAGGAGATTAAATACGTAAAAGCATTTTATGATCGTCCATTGGCCTTTTCACACGGTGTACGGCCCTCAGGCGGCGGCCGGGTAACCGAAATACTTATTCGCCCCTTATTTTCTCTGCTCTTCCCGGATCTGACCGCCATTATTCAACCTCTTTCCGGTGAATATGCTGTACGGCGGGATGTATTGGAAAAAATCCCATTCCCAATAGGCTACGGTGTAGAAACGTCCCATTTGCTTGATGTATATAGCCGTTGGGGACTCGACGCGTTTGCACAGACCGATTTGGATCAACGGGTTCATCGAAATCAAAGTACTCAAGATCTGGGGAAAATGGCATTTGGTATTCTTCAAACGTTCATCAATCGTGTCGGTGCGTTAGGCATTATTAAAGAGCTTCCCGAAATGCAGACGATCTTACGTCAATATCAGGCCAAAGAAAAAGATTACCAGCAGGTCGAATACAAAATTGTTGAAGATGAACGGCCGCCCATGATTACAATTAAAGAATATCAGGAAAAGTATAATATTACAAATCCCGAAGAAGCATAATGTTATTAGAAGCCCTGCGTATGATATAATTTTTATAAGCAATCAATATTAACTAATTATTGTTCAATTACTTACATTTAATTATAAATAATTTTTATAATGTCAAAACCCAGGCGAGTAGCTTTTCTGCATTATCACTTAAGAGGTGGCGGTGTAACCCGGGTGATTGAGCACGCTGTCGAATCGCTGCATAATAATAAGATACAATCGGCTGTGGTTTGTGGTGAAAAACCAAGTCATACTCATTTATCGCATATTATTATCAATGAGAAACTGGCTTACGAAAAGACCATATCCGTCACAGAAATTGGTCAGCTTTTTAAAGAAATCGAACACTCGGTAAGTCAGGAATTGGGTGGTAAACCAGATCTTTGGCATATTCACAATCATCATCTGGGTAAAAATCAGGTACTCCCTCTTCTGGTAAAATATATGGCAAAGCAAAACATCCCGCTTTTATTACAGCTTCATGATTTTCCGGAGGATGGGCGACCTCAAAATTATCAGTATCTTTTAAATGCATTTAAAGGACCTTCAATGAATATTCAAAATATTGGAGAGATTTTGTATCCCTTCGGTCCGCATATTTTCTATGGTACGCTCAACCGGAAAGATTATCGATTTTTGCATCAGTCGGGTATACCAGAATCTCACTTACGATTAATACCCAATGCAGTCAAATTGTCGATTGAGAAAACAAGATCGAACAATAAACGAGCATTACCCGAAGAAGATTACAAACGCCTCATTTTATATCCGACACGCGCTATCCGAAGGAAAAATATTGGAGAATTTCTTTTACATGCCTTGTTGTCTCAAAAGGGAGACAGATACGCCGTAACGCTATCCCCCAAAAATCCACGCAATAAACCTCGATATGATCGCTGGGTCGCTTTTTCCGAAACGTTGTCACTCCCGGTTTCATTTGAGGCCGGTAAAAAAAGTCCATTGTCTTTTCCTCAGTTATTAAGTGCTGCCGATCTGATCATGACCACGAGTATCGCAGAAGGATTTGGGTTGGCTTTTCTGGAACCATGGCTTGCCGAAACACCATTATATGGACGAAATTTGCCAGATATCACTGATGATTTTACTAATGATGATATTCAGCTTAACACTCTTTACAATCGATTTAATATTCCTTTGAAATGGATAGATCAGGATGTGCTGGAAAATAAAATCAGGAATTCACTTCGAAAAGTTTACCAGAATTATGATAAAGAATTGACTGACGAACAGATTGAATCAGCATTCATAAGTTTTGTAGATGAAAATAAAGAAGTAGATTTTGGCAGATTAGACGAACCTTTACAGGAACAAATTATTTTAAAATTATTTAAAAATCCGGATTTGAAAGAAGAGCTCCGAAGTTTTTCAGATTGCTCTGGAGTTTTTGATCGTGATCTGCTAACGCACAATAAACAAATCATCGAAGAAAAATATAACCTTCATCAGTATGGGGAACGCCTCATAACAATCTATGACTCATTATTGGAACAAAAAGCGGGTAAATTAGAATATATTGATGCCGGCATATTACTGGATCAATTTCTGGATCCGGCCCGGTTTAACTTATTGCGAACATAATCTAACCATTTATGGCTGAATCATTATCAACGCTGACATCGTCAATAAAAGAAGAGCTTCTTAATCGGATCCGACAATTATCCGAAGTAATCAAACCTATTCCGACCGGTTACTCAACGCATTTAAGAAAATTAAATAACATTAAAGCCGTTGTTTTTGATGTCTATGGTACATTATTGATTTCAGCCTCGGGAGATTTGGGAGTAGCTCAAAAAACAGATAACGAGAGTGCATTTCGTGAAGCGTTAACAGCTGCGGGTATATCCCATCATCTGCAAAAAGCATTTATCCGTGGATCGGATTTATTGTTATCCAAAATCCAGGAACATCATGAAAAAGAAAAGACAAAAGGAGTTCAACATCCGGAAGTAGACATTCGGGATATTTGGAAACTGGTTTTCGAATCACTATTGAAATCCTCTTTAATTGATGAAAAAGTGACCGATCAACAGCTTCTCGAAACTGCTATAGAATATGAATGCCGGATTAATCCCACCTGGCCGATGCCCGATTTGGGATATATGCTAAATGAATTAACCGAAAGAAATATTAAACTTGGGATTGTCTCTAATGCTCAGTTCTATTCCCCACTGCTTTTTGAAGCCTATCTTGAAAAAGATTTACTGGAATTAGGATTTCCACAGGATCTGCTATTTTGGTCCTATCAACAGCAAATCGCCAAGCCATCGGTAGATTTATATGAACGCATTCATAATCAACTGAATGAACAGTATGACATTAAACCCGATGAAGTGTTGTATATCGGGAATGATATGCTAAACGATATGATGCCGGCTTCCCGGTTAGGATTTAAAACAGCGCTGTTTGCCGGCGATAAACGATCATTACGTCTGCGAGAGGATAACGAGATGTGCCGGGATGTTAAGCCGGATTTAGTTGTAGATCAATTGATGCAATTGGTGGAATGTTTGGGGTGATATTTTGTGGATAAACCATGGAATTTATTGAAAATCATTTTTTTATTTAAGAGATCATAATAATAACAGTAGTAAAACTATCGTCTTTTACCTTTAGAAGACATAGCTTTCCAAAACGTTTTTGAGATTAAAAAATAATGCTTAATCGGTTTATTTAGGACAGATTATTTAATATTTGAACGATCAATCCCCCAATGAAATAAAACGCCCTAAAATCGTTTGGGAATAATTCTTTATTCATGGTGGTACGAAAACCGATAGCGTTCTCAGATCCGGTTTGACAAAGAGGTTAAGTAGATGGACCCCACTCCGGAAAAGCATGGAGTGGAGCCCATCGATGATAGTTCCAACATTTGGATTTAAAATTGGAGACGATTCCATTTAAAAATCGATAACGTAAGTGACATCATAATGAACATTTGTTGATGGGCTCCACCTAAATGGTGGGGTCCATCTAAGAAAGACTAAAAACGCCCATCCGAATTATTCACGTTAACATGAAAAGCCCAAAATAGTTGGACAATGCAATAGCTTTTTTATTAACGTTTTGGACAGATCTGTTTAGAAGACTATGCAAAACCTTTCTTTTGCCCAATATCTGTCTTGAAAGCTGTCGGCAACATTTCGCAACTCTTTTTAGACTCCTCAAATTTGAGGAAAGTGTTATTATTTAACGTGAGGTTCGTTTAAGCTTATAATCTATCTACTTAATAAAAGTAGCTGTTACATTAGATTATTCTATGACCACTGACCACCGACGACAGAAAAATGCTCTGATATTAATTAAACATTATTTATTCTGAAAAACCGTATAATCAACGTGAGTTCGGTATCGGAATCATGCTTTATGCATCAAAACAGCACTGTGTCGTCGATGGTCAGTCGTCCGTCG
>Ga0102962_1000965_pt1 | contig 11889 bp, 7 predicted proteins | sample SalPonF2_C_D2_MG_FD_84519 | JGI IMG/M metagenome (GOLD analysis project Ga0102962, IMG submission 84519) | Salt pond soil microbial communities from South San Francisco under conditions of wetland restoration - Salt Pond MetaG SF2_C_D2_MG ...
CCCGGCAAGAATACTGGCACGTTCGATGGCATTGGCTACTTCCCTTACATTACCCGGCCAGTTGTAATTTTCGAGTATATGAGCCACCTGGGGTGAAAAGCCGAGAGAGCTGGGGGCGAACTTTGATAAAAAATACCGTGCGATAGGGAGTATATCATCCCGACGTTCACGCAGGGAAGGTACATGGATTGGAAAGACGTTGAGCCGGTAGTAAAGGTCCGCCCTGAATTTTCCTTCTCTCACCATTTCTTCAAGGCTTCTATTGGTGCTTGCGATGATACGGGCCTTGATCGGGAGTTCTGTATTGCCGCCCACGGGGCGGACTTTTTTTTCCTGCAGGGCTCGCAGGAGCTTGACCTGTATCGAAAGGGCGATATCTCCAATCTCGTCGAGGAAGATGGTTCCGTTGCCGGCTTCAATTAGCAATCCCTTTTTATTTCGATCTGCACCTGTGAAAGACCCTTTTACATGTCCAAACAGCTCGGATTCCAGCAAGGTCAGAGGCAAAGCCGTGCAGTTAATCGGCAGAAATCCGGACGTTGATTTCGTAGACAGCGAATGAATAAAATTGGCGATAACTTCTTTACCCACCCCTGTTTCTCCTGTAATCAACACGTTGGCCGCAGTGTTGGCCACTTGATGTGCCATTTCCAAAACTCTCGACATGCTTTTGCTCCGAAATGGCAACAACTCCGGATTGTTAGGGTCAGTAATGCCCTTTTTTTGTTCATTCTTATTTTTGGGGACTTTTTTGCTCCGGCCGGCCGCCATTGTTTTATTTAACTGGTCATACTTATGCTTGAGGTCATAATCCTTACTGGCCTCCATAAATTGAATCCCCGGCTCTCCCCATCCTTCTACAAATCTTCCCTCAAAGGAACAGTGCTGTCTGTGAAAACATTCCTGTTCTTGAACCAGGACCTCCCGATTGAAACAATAAGAAGCAAAGCCGCTGAGATAGCCACATAATACATAACATACCGGTCCGGTATCTGTAAGTTTAAGATGTTTGTGGGAATCAACTTCATAAGAATTGAACCAGCGGCCACGAAATATCAAATGCCCCTCATCCGGTTTAAATGAAAGATGACTCAGAATCGTTTTACAATAACCCCTCTGGGTTTGCATCATCGCGCCTGCTTGAAACCACTCTTCCTTGCTCTCCCATTTGTACATTTGCCCCAGGCTTTTTGCATCCATATCTCCCACTTGATACCCGTAATGAAAAATTACAGGTTGGCATTGTTCCCATCCGAGATTTTCAACGATGGTACGTCGCAGTTCCATTAAAATATTACCATCGAATATCAAGACGCGTCGATTTTCCAGTTCTACCAATCCACGATCAGGATGGAAATCGAGCAAATCAATAATTGAAAGGTCTGACGGCTTCATTTTGTGTCTCCTGATGATCTGATTTGGCGGTCATTATGCGTTTCCACTGTGACTCCATTTTGGAAACAAGATATTCCAAAATGGAGTTACAGTCAACATGAAAATTTTCTTTAATTTGATTTAAACCGGGAATAAATCCGCCCTGGCATGCTATTTGTCAACTCAATAATTTTGGCATAATTTTTGAATAAGATTTATACGCATTTTCCTTATCGAAAAGGATATACGCTAATTGTTTTGTCCGCTGCCCAGCTTGTGGATAGCATCTGGATTACAATTAGCACTAATTTTTTAAGTTTTGGAAAGGGGGTGAAAAAAACAATTTAAGTTAGAACGTTTGATGTTGATAAGTTGTATTGGTGAAGAACAATTTACCTTTTGACCATTAACACCTGTATAGGGGGACGAATGAATAAATTTAAGAGTTTGACATTTTTGATCGCCATATTCACGATAGCGGCCTTTGCGAGCACTTCGTTTGCCGGTTCCGGTATTCCGAATTCGAATGCATTCGGAGGGGAAAAAGTCGATTGGTACACGAAAGATATCGGTGCAATATATTCAAAAGACTGGACAAAAGATCAAGTCAAGGCGTTTGTCAACAAGCCTTGGACCAAAGAGGAAAAAGAAAAGTTGCTGGGTGAAGAAGAGATGGGATATATCCTTGATAAAAAAGGGTTTCCTATGGAAAAAGTTAAAGGGGACCTGACTTCAAAGCAACTTTACATGAACGGCAAAGCTGTCTGGATGCCGATCATGCTTCAATACGGCCTGGGTATGAACATGAAAACCTTTAAGAAAATCTGGATCGATGAAGGCAAGTATAAAGATCCCAAACATTTACTTCTCGATCTCCGCATGGAATCCGAATTTCTGCAGGGCCATATACCAGGCGCCATCCGGCTGGATACAGGACTTGATTTTTGGTATTTGCCCGGACTGGCACCTGATCAAAAAGCCACATATTACCTCCAGTGCAAAAGCGGTGCTCCGGCTGACGGTGGTATTCGAGGCGCCTTGGTTGCCAGGCATATGAGAATGATGGGATATACCGGACAGATCTACAACCTCACCGACGGTTTTAGGGGATGGCTGGAGGAAGGCTATCCGGTGATCAATCGTCATGGACAGTTTAAATTGGTACCAGGGACCTTCCAGAAGCCTGATCCCATGATGCCTGAGGGTAAATATCCAAAGACATTGAAGTTCTCTCCGCAACCATAAAGGAACATGCAGCAAGTACAAATTGTACGGTGATGACGATTTAAAGAACCATCGCCATTTAGTCAAAAAAATCTCCGTGAATGAACCAGTATCTTCTTTCAGGAAGGCGTTCATCACGGGGATTTTTTTTGGCACGTAAATTGTATAAACTGTTGCAAAACCTCCTGCAAAAAACATAGTATCGTGACTGCTCAAATTAAAACTGATTAAAACGAAGGAAAGGAAAGTTATGTCTAAAAATTTAACAACAATTGTAAAATCGTTAAAACATGAGGTCAATATCAGCCGTGATACAGGCATGGCGATCATCGGCGAAAGGATTAATCCCACCGGTAGGAAGACCCTTCAAGCGGAACTCAAAGCCGGGAAATTTGATATGGTTCGAAAGGATGCCGTCGCCCAGTTACAAGCCGGCGCTGCCATCCTTGACATTAATTCCGGTCTTCCGAGAGCCGACGAACCGGCGCTTTTGGTACAAATGATCAAAGAAGTTCGAGACGCGGCAGATGATCCACCTATCTGTATTGATACGCCAAACGTGAAAGCCCTCGAAGCAGCATTGAAATATTACTGTAAAGACGGTGCCAAACCTCTGGTAAACTCTGTTACCGCAGAAACTGAGAGTTTAAAAAAAGTACTCCCTTTGATCAAGGAATATGGTGCGGCTGTTATTGGTCTTTGCAGCGGCGATGACGGAATTCCGGAAACCGCCGACGATAGGCTGAGAAGCACCGATAAAATCCTGGAAGAGGCAGCAAAACTGGGCATTCCTGCCGAAGATGTCGTTATCGACTGCCTGGTATTGACCTTGGGTGCAAAATGGGAGGCCGGCAAGATCGCTCTGGATGCCATAGCCATGATCGTAGAAAAATATGGCGTAAACATTACCATGGGTGCAAGCAATATTTCTTTTGGATTACCGGATAGAGAAAATCTTACTTCATTTTTCATGGCAATGGCCGCTTTAGCCGGGTTGTCGTGCCCAATATGTAATCCGCTAAAAACACAAGAAATTATCGCACTTCAAGCTGCAGATTTGGTTATGGCCAGAGATTCTTACGGCATGAAATGGATCAAGGGTTTCCGAACCCGCCAGAGTGCGTAAGGAACATAAATAGGAAGAGAATAGTGCTGCATGGAAACTGCCAACATCATTTTTCAGCCTTCGGGACGCAGAGGAAAGATATCCAAAAATAAAAGCCTTCTGGAGGCTGCCCGTGAGCTTGGAGAGAACATCGAATCTCTTTGCGGCGGCCAAGGGTCTTGCGGAAAGTGCAGGGTTCTGGTTGCCGAAGGTAGCTATCCTAAATACGGTGTCGTTTCCAGCAGCAATCACCTTTCCGGGTGGAAAAAGGCCGAAGCCCGCTACATAGATAAAAAGGAAAAAAAGCGGGGAAGTCGTTTGGCCTGCTGTGCTTCGGTACAGGGTGATGCTTTAATTTTTGTCCCGGAAGAGTCCATGTCTTCCAAACAGGTTGTTTCCAAGCGTCCCCGGCCTTGTATGATAGATTATGATCCGATTGTTAAAAAATATTTTTTAAAATTGAAGCCGCCGACGAACAGTGACGTGCAAGGCGATTTAGAACGCCTGCTAAAGGCATTAAAACAACAGCACGGCCTGGAAGATCTGGGATGCGATACCGACATGATGCATTCCTGTGACATCGATCTATTACGCAGTCTGCCCACACGCCTCCGTGAACAGAATTGGGAGGTGAGTGTCAGCATCTGGATGGAACGAGAAATCATTCGTATCCTGCCGGGAAAAGTGTCGGACAATTATGGAATTGCAATTGATATCGGAACCACCACAGTCGTTGCTTCGCTGGTACATTTAAACGCTACGAAAATTCTTGATACTCAGTATATCTCGAATCCCCAGATCAAATACGGTGAAGACGTGATTTCGCGCATAAATTACCATTCGCGGAATCCCGGGGGCCTTCAGCAGATGAGTACCGATATCATCGAGGCCCTTAACCGTATGATTGAGGCATTGCTGTATTCCACCTGGCCGCAGGATACGGATCGGACCCCGGAAGCCTTTGATTATCGGAAAGGTCAACATCGGTGCAGAAAGTCCAAGGGAGAATTTTTATGCCTGGTTCCGGAGGATATCGAGGATGTCACCATTGTCGGAAATACCATTATGCATCATATTTTGCTCAACATCGATCCCAAACATGTCGCCCTGGCACCGTTTCCGCCCGTGGTTCAAAAAAGCCTTAATATCAAGGCCAAAAGTATGGGGCTTAATATATGTCCTTCGGCGTATGTCCATTTGTTGCCCAACGAAGCCGGTTTTGTGGGTGCCGATAATGTGGCTGTTTTAATGGCTGAAGCGCCGTATAAAAACGATCAGATTCAACTGATTATCGATATCGGTACAAACGGTGAGCTGGTTTTGGGAAACAAAGAACGTCTGCTGTCCACGTCCTGTGCTACGGGGCCGGCTTTTGAAGGTGCGGAGATCACATTCGGAATGCGGGCTTCACCGGGTGCTATAGAGCGCATCGCTATTGATCCTGAAACCCATGAAGTTGTGTATAAGGTTGTCGGACATGATGCATGGTCCAATTATGTAAGGCCCGGTGATCTTAAAGTGCGCGGTATCTGCGGATCGGGAATCATGGATCTGCTGGCTGAGCTTTATCGTTCGGGTATCATTACCAAAAGCGGATCCTTTCAGCAGAATCAGAAATCATCTCGATTTCGCTTCAATACCGATACGAAGCTCCGTGAATTCGTTATCGCCTGGGCTGGTGAGACGGCAATCGGTAAAGATATAACCATAACCCAAAAAGATGTTCGCCAGATCCAGCTTGCCAAAGCCGCGATTTATACCGGGTGCAAACTGCTAATGCGAGAATGGGGAACGGAACGGGTTGATGTGGTAAAAATCGCCGGCGGTTTCGGCATTCACGTCGATCCGGTCAAGACGCTGATCATGGGAATGATTCCCGACTGTGATCCGCATCAAATTATTCCCATTGGTAATGCGGCCGGTGCCGGTGCCCTTGGCACCCTGCTGAATAGGGAGTTAAGGGCTGAAGCCGATTGGGTGGCACGTATGGTCGAATACGTGGACCTAGCCTCGCTGAAGGATTTTAAAACAGAATTCATTGAGGCCCTGCATATACCTCACAAAAAGGACCCATTCCCTCACTTGGCGTCGATTCTGTCTTCTGAAATTCTTTTTCAATAAGTTTCCGAATTATATTTTATGAAGAATCCGGGTTGAATCCGATGATGATGGTACCCAGTTCCGGAGTGTCGATATCCCAACCAAACAGTTCTTTAAAATAGATATCTGCTGAGCCGACGGGAGACGCCGAAAGGATTTCATGAATTTCGGGGATACCTTCTATCTCAGGGAATGAAAGACCTCGAACGACAAAAACCGGGGGCTGGCCGCGTGCTTTTTTCATACGGTCGAAATGAAGAACGAAATCTTTTTTGAGTACCTTGACGCTGCCTTTCTCTTTAAGGGCCTCTAAGCGTTGGGGATCGGTAACTTCCTCCCCGATTACAATATCTCCGGCAACCCAGAAAAGTGAGGGTTCGCTGGCATGCCTGAACTCGTTATTATTTAATACCACGCAGACATATTCTCTGGAAAGAACTTCCACAACCCCTTCATTATAATAAGCGCCGATTCCAGATGACGATCCTTTCTCGCGGATCAGTTCCTCAAGTTCGAGAACTCTTTTCTTGGCATCGGAATCAAGCCACTTTACATCCAAAATTCCCTTGGTAGCCCGAAGGACAGTGTCGATATTTTCAATAGATGGGTTCATGCTTATATCCATTAATAAAACATTTCTTAAAAGGCCGGTTAATCCTCAAAATCCTGCTTGCTTAGTGTCCATCTAAAAATGGCTCATTTCTGAATTGGACACCCATTGTGTTCATATTGGATTCATGGATGGACATTAGTTAATTTCTATTTATGCCCCTTTGTTTCAGCAGATACTTGTCGTCTTCCTTTAAAATGATTTCTCCGTCTTTGTCTTTGATCGTGTTTTTAAGGATTTCATTGAGCACCTTTTGATCCACTCTTTCCTTGGACAGAAGTATTGCCAATTGAAGAGCGCACCAGTTTTTTTCAAACGCATCTTTCCCTTGAAAAATTCCTTTTTGAAGCAGCGTTATGATTCCATCCAGGGGATAGGGAACCATCCAGTTTCTGAATTTCTCTATATGTGCCAGCAAGGGTTCGGCTTTACTGCGAAAAGATGCACCTTCGTACCCTATGATACCCCATTCTTTTTCGGTTTCAGGATACCTTGCAATAAAGGCCACAAGATCATCCCTGAATTCAGCCAGAAATTCTCCTGACATCGGATACTTTTTGGGATCGCTCAAATAGGCCCTTTGCAGCAGAGCTTTGGTGATGGGAAATATTTTTTCATATTCAATTTTCGATCTTGTGGATTCCAATAGGGATGTAAAGCCTTGTTTGGTATCCGGACCAATGGACCAGTTTTCACACTGTTTATAAAATAAGTACTCGTCAATATAAGCGGCAGTTGCCGAATTTAAAAAAAACTTTTTAGACAAATTTTCCCCCATGAAAAAATCTTTGCCGGCCAGATAATGAAGTTTGGGGAAATCCAGCGACTGAATCCCAGAATTGTTGAAGTAATCCGCCGAATATGAAGGTGTCCAGCGCTCTTTGATGAGAAGGGAGGCCAGAGAGTTCACGTTTATTTCCAAAAGGGATTGTCTGACCTTCTCATTACCGGCAAGGGTGGCTTTTGCGGCAATTAAGTTTTGACAGGATACCGGTTTGTTTGAAGCCAAGATCAACAAGTCCGAGCCTCCCAGAAATACCCGGGAATATTTAAATTCCTGGTGGATGGTATTTAGAATCATTTCAATCATGGCCGGACTGGCGATGATTGTGTGAGCCCACTGCATCATTACGCCGTTTTCAGTAAGGTGGTTGTTCACCAGGTGATAAAACTCCCGGGAGAAAAGGGAATCGACTCCGGTTACCCATGGATTGCTGGGCTCCGAGATAACGATGTCCCATTTTTTTTGGCTTCTTCCAATGATGCGAAAGGCGTCACCGAGATGAATTTTAAGTCTCGGATCTTTATGAACATCGTAAGTAAACCTGTGAAAAAGGGGTAGTGCCCGGACCACCGAAGGTGAAATCTCCGCCACGTCGATGCGCTTCACATCCGGGTAAAGGGTGAGTTCACCGGCGGTAACACCCGTACCGAGGCCGACAACCATAACGTTGCTTCTCTTTTCCGCCAGCAAGGCCGGAATGTGGGCCAAAAGTTTTATGGTATAAATATCTCCGATGGTGGAAGAGTCTGATTTGCCGTTGACAAACAAGGCCATGGATTTTTTATCGAATAAAGGGAACTTGCGCTTGTCTTGGGTGACGGCAACCGTGGCTGCCGGACCGTCGTTATAATATTCCAGCTCGAATCCTTTATGAAGTTGTTTAAAAAAACGGGTCGAATCGGTGAAAGAATAGGGCAGGGGTGTTCGCAGACGGAACGTGCCGCTCATAAAATTCCCCTGATTATAAAACAAGGATGAAGCCCCCAGAAATCCGATGACGGCGATACATGCGATACCTGGAACAACAGATTTTTTGGCCAAGCGCCAACCGGCAAGTCCGGCTGAAAGGGCCGCCAAAGATGCGGCTGTCAGGAACACCCCCCGGTTGTTTAAAAAGTGATACAAAACGATCCCGCCCACAATGCTTCCGATAAGGTTGCCGGCGGTATTCCATGACAAAAGCATGCCCGAGTGCCGGCCCACATTCGGCAGATCGCGTTTTAATTCATGGAAGATAACAGGAACAGTGGCACCCATCAGACCGATGGGTAAAAGCAGCAAACCCGTTAAGCCCAAAAAGACCAGTATGTAATACCCCCAAAAACCGGAAGTGTTGGATTGAACCCCTATTCGTACCAAATGAGCCCAGTAAGGCCATTTATCCAGGAAGATGAAAATAATCAAAAGACTTATGGTTATCAACAACTGGTTGGCATACAGCAACCATTTGGATATATGTTTCATACCGGCGACTGCATAACTTCCGACTGCTATTGAGAGAATAAAGACCGCTACGATAATGGAAAAAGAATATGAAGAGCTTCCCAAAGAAAGATTGGTGATTCGGATCAAAACATTCTCCAGGCTTATTACGTAAAAACCGCTTAAAAACGCAATACCGTATAAAAAGAGCGGCGGGAGGCTGCGAAAATCCGAAAGCGCATCGGACATTGGTTTGACGGCAATGGTCAGCGTTTCGTCTTTGATGATGATTTCCTTATGCCATAGAGGCATGGCGATAAAGAAGAGTGCGGCACTGAAATTTAGAAAAGACGTTCCCATCATGGTCGCGGGCAGACCATAGTGTGGGATCAGAAAAAATCCGGCCACGAGCGCTCCTAAGAAAGCGCCGGCGGTGTTAACCGCATAAACAGTGGCGTGAACGCTAGTAGCCTCTGCCACGTTTTTAGATATGCCACGGGTCAGAAGAGGAACCGTTCCTCCCATACAAATGGTGGGTATGACCATGAGCAGGGCGGAACAGAATATTCCCTGGAAGATGATGATAAAAGGAGGCGAAAAACTCCAGGATTTTGTAAAATGATCAATAATCCTGAAAATATGGGGGAACAGCAAACACCATAGCCCGATAATACCTTCCAAGACAGCATAGCCAAGAAAATGGCGCTTGATTTTTGTTGTTAATTTTCCGCAAAAATAATACCCTATTGATAAGCCTCCAAGGAAAGTCGCCAGAATGATGGCCGTGGCCACACTATCGCTGCCCAGAAGTCTGCTAAGATATTTCTGCCAGGTGACCTGGTAAATCAAGCCGGCGGCGCCGGTTAAGAAGATGAATACATGTAAAGAAATCGATGCGAATGTTTTTGGCATAATGTTTCCTATGGATAAAATTAATACTGTTAGATTTTCGAAATGTCAATATTTCAGGATCTATATCGAATTTGACACCAATGATGCCGATCTTGGTGTTGCCATTCTAACAGAGTTTCGAATCCGTCTTTGTCGGCAGAGTGGGGTTCATCACATTTTTTGCAATATTCGGGCCATTGATGGTTATAAATATGATAAATGAGTTGTTTGAATGAAGCGGAAGATCAAAAAAGTAATACGGACAGGTTCACATTTTTTGTTAATTGCCGGTCTTTGTGTCACTGGGCTTTTTTTGACGGGGTGTGGTGCTGAATTTTTTTCGTTGACGACGTCTAACCATATTCGGGAAGATGCCCCTTTTATTCGATTTATCGGGAAAAATATCGGAACGGACTGGTATGGGATTTACATTCAAAAGGACAAAGTGGGGTATCTGAAAAGCACTTGCGGTCGTGAAAAAAGTCCGGATGGCATAATCTATAAGATTCAACTTTCGGGTACCGTTCAGATCCCGTCACAAACCGACGCCGATGGGATAAAATTACATTCGGTTGCCACGTTCATGTCGCAGCCGCCGTTTTCGATGATATATTTCTCGGACAGGATGATGCATAAAGAAGATATTTCGGAAACTAAAATTGTTAGAACACTAAAAGGATATGAGGCGAGAATTACTCAAGGCGGAGACATGCGCATCCGCATAATGGGAGCTTTTGAATACAGTCTTAAGGATTATACGACCGTTCAGGAATGGATCACCCGGGATCCCCGGAAAGGTGCCCAAATCACATACCCGTATTTAAATACTAAAACACTTAAACTGGAAGAAAAAACCGCCTGCGTTACAGGAATTCATAAAGCCATCGTTTCCGGAGTAGAGACCATTCTTTATGATGTGATTACCATGGACCTCCACGGATTCGAGGTGCAAGAAAAATTCGGTGCTGACGGAAAGGCTTTTCGTACGGTTATTGGAGGCGTGTTCGAATACCGGCTGGAACCGAAATCTTTGGCGACCCATACGGACGTGCCCGTTGATTTTTTCGTCAAAAACACAGTAGCCATCGACCGACCCCTGGGTCATCCCGCTAGAGTCGCGCTGCTAAAACTTTCATTCGACAGCACATCCGGAGCGTTTCTAGACAATGCCCCGGGTCAGTCTGTGGTACGTGACCCGACAGACGGTTCTGTTATTGTCATCGTAAATCCCGGAAAAGTTCCGTTAGTAAGTCCGACTACGGAAGAGATAAAGAAGAATCTGGCAGCCAACATCGATATTCCCGCAAATCATCCCACAATCATCCGTCTGGCGCATAATGCAGTGGGTGATGCAGGCGCAGATTCCGAAAAATTAAGCCGATTGGTCAAATTCGTTTACCGATATATCGAGGACGATTATACGGCCAACCCTTTGACAGTGATGGATATTGTTAAAAAGAGAAGAGGCGACTGCAGTGAACATGCCCAACTGTTTACGACCATGGCCCGTGCTTTAGGAATTCCCTGCCGGACGGTGGGCGGATTGGTTTACCTTGGCGATGAATTTCAAGAATTCGGTCTTCATGCTTGGAATGAAGCCGTCATCGGCGGTGTTTGGGTTCCGATTGATCCCACGTGGGGAAAAACCTTGGTTGACGCAACCCACATTCGCTTTTCAGTGGATATATCTAAGGAATGGCAGGTCATGACCGTCATTCCAAAGATGAAAATAAAAGTTCTTTACGTCGAACATACCCCATAAATCAGTTCAGGACACAGGTTCTCAGTTCAGAAAGAATTTCATCGGGATCGATATTCCATCCGATTCATACATGGGATTTTGCATCCGCCATGGTTTTAGCAAAAAACTCACGTCTCATGCGAGTGGAATCTGCCGGCGATACCCACCGGAGAGCAGCGGTTGTACACCCTGTTACGCAGGCCGGTTCAAGTCCTTCATCGATTCTATCTTTGCAGTAGTCGCACTTGAATACTTTTCCTGTTTCCGGATTCCATTGCGGCGCGCCCCAGGGGCAGGCTGTAATGCAAGATTTACAGCCGACACATAGAGAAGAATCGACAAATACGATTCCATCCTTCGCCCTCTTTTGCATCGCACCGGTAGGACATGCCGAGACACACCAAGGGGTTTCGCAGTGAAAGCAAGGCATGAATACAAAATTGATTCTGGGAATGCCTCCTACCAGCTTCGGACCTACGGGTATGATCATACAGAAGGCCGGGCCGACGGGCAGATCGTTCTTGGTTTTGCAGTGCACTTCACAAGCGTTGCATCCAATACACCTTTTCTGATCCTGATATATGTAATAGTTACTCATGGAGCTCGCTCCTCCCTTCTCTCGGCTCAAGCTTTTTTGA
>Ga0102962_1000966_pt1 | contig 11876 bp, 5 predicted proteins | sample SalPonF2_C_D2_MG_FD_84519 | JGI IMG/M metagenome (GOLD analysis project Ga0102962, IMG submission 84519) | Salt pond soil microbial communities from South San Francisco under conditions of wetland restoration - Salt Pond MetaG SF2_C_D2_MG ...
AAGGAATTGATCTTTGGTTAACCAGATTGGCTTTTTGAGCTTCTTCGGTAGTAGAGTAGACGCCTTTAAATATATACCCGTAAAAGCTATTGGCTTGTTCACCTGCCATGTTAACAATTTCTGCACCCTCCAATTCAGTGACAAGTTTATCACCCTTAATTTTTGTAACTCTATTTTTAACGGTTGACCAGGAAGCCTGCAAGTCCCATTTAAAATCAGATCCACTAATTATCCTGAAAAAGAAGCCAACATCCAGCCCCTTATTTTCCATCTGACCACCATTTTCCGGCCGCGAACTATAACCAAAATATGAATCGAGGGGTCTGTATATAAGCATGTTGTCTGTTACAGAAGAATAAAAATCGACATTTGCTGTTAAGCGGTTACCCCACAATGCTATATCTAAACCTGCATCAAGCTGACTAACTGTTTCATAAGTAAGTTTTGGATTCGGCACCAGTGCTGGATAAAGTCCAACTGTTTCACGAAATTTAATTGCATTATAATAATTAGTAGCGTTTGCCTCTCCTATATCGTCGTTGCCCGTTTTACCATATGTAAGTCTTAATTTAAGTTCCTCAAGCCAGGAAATGTTTTTCATGAATGATTCATTGGAGAGACGCCAACCAAGTCCTCCCCCATAAAATAATCCAAACGGCACACTTCCAATTTTGATCGTATTACTTGCCTCTTCTCCTATCCGGGAAGAACCATCCAAAGAAACAGACGCAGAAACTAAATATTTATCCAGATAACTATAGTTAATATTTTCGTATAGAGAAAACCAGTTCCAGTTACGGTTATTGCCCCCTATTTCTCTTAAATTATTGATTCCATCCTGCAATGCCCGGTACTGATCATTTGCTGAAGCATTTTTTGTAAGTGCCCAATCGTACTCAAAATTATTGGTTAATATATTAAACCCGGTATTTGAAGTAATGTGATGATTACCCAGTCCTTTGTCAAATAGCAGATGCGTATTATTATAAAAAGAAGTCAAACTGTTATTTCCTTCTTTTGAAACATTTATTGCCTCATCATTATAATATAATTCCATTCCTTTATTGGGCATAAAAATAAGTTCTTTGAAAACATCATAGCCAAGTCCAAAATTAGTAGTCAGTTTCAGATTTTTCTTGAGTGTTGCTTCAGCACCCAAAGTTGAAATGAAATGAAAATTACTGTTTTTAGCTTCATAATTACTAATGACAGCCTGCGGATTACTGACCCCAAGTTCATCAACGGGCGCAAGTGAGGTTAATTCTCTTCCTTCATTGTCATACTGAAAAGGATTAAGCATCGGTGATTTTGCAAGTGCAGTAAAAACAGGACTGGTTTGTCGTACTTTTGCAGATTCTTTAAGGTTTGACATATTGTAATTCATCGAAACACCGGCATTCATTTTTAACCAATTAGACATATTCAGGAGACTTACAAACCTTAGGTTGTATCCATCATAACCTGTTTTGTTAATTATACCGTTAGAATTTAGATAACCAAATGACAAGCCATATTTCGCTATTTCATCACCACCTTTAACATTCAGATTTACATTCGAAAGCATAGCATTTCTAAAGATTAAATCCTGCCAATCTGTATTATGCTGATAATCTATATAACGATCATCCTTGGGTGTCAGAAAAAGATTGGGATATTTTTCCCTGATAAGTTCTTCATGCATTCCGGATGAAAATAACTCTTCACTAATTAATGTTCTGTGTTGACCTGCATCCAACTGAGGAATATCATTTGAAGGCGCTAATGAATAGCCTGACCGTATATCCAAATCGATAACAGTTTGGGTTGCACTTGGATTAAGTGTTTGAACAATAATCAAACCATTTGAAGCCTTAGAACCATAGGCTGCAGTAAGAACCGGATCTTTTACAATTGTAATTTGCGAAATATCAAGAGTATTCACTGAAAGCAGCGGATTATAAGAATACCCATCAAGATTAGATCCGAATACGCCCATCGAGGATATAGGCATGCCATCAATAATATACATTGGCTCGTTAGAAGCATTTAATGAATTAATCCCATGAAGTAAGGTAAAAGCACCACTTCCAGGGTCTCCTGTTCGGTTAACCACATATAAACCCGGCACCCTTCCCTGCAAATATTGATCGAAAGACAAAACATCTGATTCTTCAATATTCTCTGTACTTAATGAAGAATTGGCAGTTACAAGATTTTGTTTAATCCTGTCCTGTGATAAAATAGTTACTTTATCATCACCAGAAGCAAGTTCATTACTCGTTAAATATATCTTGAGTTCACTTCTGTTGTTTACATTTATTCTTTTTCTTTTATATTTGCTTGAAGGCTCAACAATGAGCCATTCATTACCAGTCATCAATTCAACTGAAAATACACCGGATTCGTTTGTGACTACAGGCAATTCAGAGGAACCTTCAACACTAATTGATACTTTAGAAACCGGCTGGCCCGATCCATTAACAACCTGACCTTTTACCACCAAAGTATCCTGTGCATAAACTGAATTTGTTCCTGGAAATATTAAATTTATCCAAATAACTATGATAAATAGTGTTTTCAGAGATCTTATATTCATTATTTCAAAAATTTGCTTGTTAAAGTTTCAGTTCCTTACAGGAACCTATTTTGGCTGAATTAACTTTTTTGTTTGTATTTAAACCCATTACAAACATTTTATCTAAATTGGTTAAGTTAGTCTTTATGATTAATGATTTTCTCATATGTCAATTATCCTATTTCAGTTTTTTAGTCCTTCCCATTAATTAACAGGCAGAAAATCGATATAATCTAAAACCAACCCATTTGACGTAACATTCCCTGGCCCCTTGTATACAAACTTGATTTTTGCTTTGCTGAATTCAGTAATATTATCAACATACATATCGAAGCTGTTAAAACGTCCAGTAGGCACATAACGCCCCCCTGTTACGCTGGGCATGATTCCTCGGTATCTTACAAAATCATAATAATCGAAGGTTTTCACTAATTCATCATTGACATAAATATCATAAATACCGCCTACATCCATATGTGTATTTACTATCATCACATATTTTCTGGGAAAAAGATTTTGTGTATTGAATTCAAGAGAATAATTCCCGCTATATCCATCGGGAAAAAGTACCGTTTCAATAGTGTCATTTGAAGCTGAAGCGACATACTCTTTATAAGGTTGAAAGGGTTTATCACTATTAACTACAGCATTTTCACCCCACGCATATTTATTTATACCAGTTTGTTCTAAAAGTAATTCAACTTCAAATCTCGACGCTGCACTATAAAGTGAATCCGGAACTTTAAAATTTTGATAATTGTAGGCATAACCATTACTACATATTGATTTATCAACGGGCGTGTATGAAATTTCTATACTGTCTCCAAGAATATTCTTTAACATCAATGGCCCTCTTTCTCCGGGTTTTAATAAGAATTCTTCGGGTTCCAGTTTATTTTCAAATACTCCTTGTTTTAATAAAAACGGGACCAAAACTTCCTGTTGCCATACTTCTGGAATGTCCCGGTAATCAGTATACCCGTTTCCAAGATTACCGGCCATTTCAGTAAGAGCATTTTCATAATCTTCTTTTAAAGGAAAAACGATGGTTGCAGCCCTGTTACGGAATTCTTCACTCACTGGAAAGTATTCTTCTTCAAATTTATTAAATACATATGAAACTGTATCATAAATCGTATTCCCATTCTGATCAAAACCAATGGGTGTACTTAGCTCATTATCAAGAACGATTGAATCCTGGCTGTCAATATATTGTTTTAATATCTCATTATTGTTAGCATAGAATTCATATAGATTAGGTATAGGCTTGTCAACCTGATTAAGGATGAAAAATTTTCCATTCTTATACAATGGGCTTTCAAAATTAATTAATATACCATCTAATTTTGCCTGACTACCATATTTTTCAAAAAGTGCATATTTTTTTGATAATGTCCTTATTTTTCTTTTTCCTTCAACATTTCCTGACTGAATAAAATGTGTTGAAAGATGATATTTCAGAAGTGTACTATCAACTTCATTAATGGATAAAAATTGCTGTAATGCATCATTAGTAGGTGCAAAAACAGTATATGAAAGTTTTGTTTGAAAAAGCGTATCATAATGATATTCTTTTAAAAGCCGAACAAAACTTGCAACAGTTGAGTCATTTTGCATAGCTTCCCACACATTTTGGTCAACTGTTTCAGGGTAATCATTATAATGGTCCTCCCACACTTTTTCACACCCTGCAAAAACTACAACTACACTTGCTAACAATATGATTTTTCTTAATTTCATCTTATTTAACATTAAAATGGTTCAAATCTTATGTAATCCCATAAAAAGCGGCCCGGAATCAATGAATTGACTTCGACCACATGTTTTGAATAAATTGAAAAATCAAAGGTGCCAAGTTTGATTTTTTGAAAAGGATTATTAGAATTACCGCCGACAGTAAGATCAATTGAACTTCCTAACTTTTTACCATCAATATAAACCTCCACCATTGCATTATCAGGATTAAAAGCGTCAGCTCCTAAAAATACGTTATATTTCCCCTGTATAATTTTGGGGATTGTATACGCAATCGTAAAATCTCCATCAAGCTCAAGATAATCGTTATTCCAGGCCGTAGTTTGGCCATCAACCACATCCACGAAAAAGAGATCAGTTCCTGACCATTTTATATTTTGAAGTGAACTCTCATTTTCAATGAGAAAGTTACCTCCTTCCTGCCGATATTCATTAAAAAGCGGTTCTTCATGAAACTCAAACGTAACAATCGCTCTTGAAGGAATTTGTTGCCTCATTACTCTGTCTATAAAATGAAGAGCCCCACTTTGGGTAATAACATTACTTTCGTCATAAATAAACTTAATAAAATCGATATAAGATGTATCAGACTGATAAATAACAGTGTCAAATACCTGTTTCCCTTTATTTATTGCTACATCATACCCTAAACCGTTAATACTAAGGGAGATATTAGATAATGTTGTATAGTTTGTGTTTACATCAACAAAATCATCAATAAAATATTGTCCTTCTAAAAAATGGTAAGCAACAAAATTTCTTAAAGGATTTGTGGAATCAGTATACTGATCATTATCAGGACTAATTGCAGCAATTAAATCATCAATTGAATTTATTCCGCTTTTTTTGAAAATTGAATCAGCTTCTGCCAAAACTGTTACAGGTTGTCCATTTTCAATTTCTTTCAAATTAATATTAATTAGTGATTTCTGACCTGTAGTATCAACAGCTTTTTTAAAAATCGAATATTCATCATGTTGTTCCAGCCATTGATAAGAGGTAAAAGTAACCGGAACCAGCACACTTTGAATTTGGTGGATATATCCATTGGAAACTTCAATATTGGATTTAATAACTGCAGCGCTATTGTTAATCTTATAATACGAAGTATCAGTATTGACAATAAAACTAACGGTAAGATAATCCCCTGAAAGCGTTGGTTTAGGGAAAGCCCCAAAAGGAAAATCATCAGTTTTTGCTTCCATATTAAGAACATGATAGCGACAAAAAGCACTGGCAAATTCCTGATTATTTAAAATATCATCTAACGATGAAAACCTGGGATCACTTTCAATAAAACGATTTATAGCATCATTATCAGGTAAAAATAATGTGTACCCTGTTCCATTTGGATTATATGAGCTCAGCGCTTCATCAATTCCACCGATTTTCATGATTGAAATAAAACTGGAAAATTGATCCTCATTTCGAATTAAATAATCATATATTGTACCATCCTGCAAATCTTCAAAATTTGGTACAACTGGTTCAGAATTACATGAAACAATAAATACCGCCAGTAATAGATTTAATATACGTGCAACTTTTTTCATTTTAAAAATTATAATACGGGTTTTGTTCCAGATTTTTATTACGTTCAATCTCGGTGGCATATACCGGTAAATACCAACCCAGCGGATTTGTCAATCTTGCAGCCAACACACGTTTCTGAGTAGAAGAGGCATTACTTACTATAATTTCGATTAATTTATCTTTTCGTGCGTAATTGTTTCTACGTCCAAGACGAAGCAAATCAAACCATCGTTTTCCTTCATAAGCTAATTCGCGAGCTCTCTCCTCAAGAATTGCATCCTCAAAAGCAACAGTATTATTTGCTACGGACAACATAGATACACCTGCCCGGTCTCTGATTTTGTTAATTATAGCAAGAGACTCATCAAATCGCTGAAGTTGAGAAAGGGCTTCAGCTTTCATAAGCATAACATCAGCAAAACGGTAAATAATCCAGTTGGCACTAAGCTGGTTGTCCCCGGAACGCACTGATTGTCCGTCAGCAGCCTGTCCCACATATTTCCAAATAGCAAAATCATTATCTCCATATTTTGCTATGGTAGCGTCCTGGCCTCTAACAATTTCATTCGAATATTCAAATCCAAACATTTGAATGGCTTTTTGACTGGGAGTATATTGCTGATTTGCCCGCCGGGTTAAATTATAAGTATTGTTGCTTTGATTCAGGTTTTCATCAAATTGGAGTTCAAAGATACTTTCGAGTGAATTTCCAGGGTAAAATAATTCAAACCACCTGGAGCTGGGCAGTAATTTAAATTCATCATTTTTCTCTATCCTCTGAACATATTTTAATACATCTTCATAATTAAAACGCCAAAGTTCAATATCGGCCAGCAAAGCATCGTAAGCAGCTTTGGAAGCTCTCCCTTTATTCTCCGCAATAGTGGAAAACCCACCCGAAGGAGCGAATTGATAATTGGCTTGCAGATCACTCACAATTTGGTTTAGTACTTCTTTCCCGGGAGTTTTTGGTAAATAAAAATCGGCATTGTCTGTTTCGGAAGGTTCCAGAACCAGGGGCACATCCCCATATATTCTAACCAGATAGAAATAAGTCAGACTCCTTAAGTAATATGCCTCTGCAACTAAACTTTTTAACTGAAAGTCTGTAAACGTATCATCAATTTTCTGAACTTGTGGAGCATTTTTAATAACCTCATTGCAATAGTCGATCACAAGATAAAACTTGCTCCAGTCGCAATATGGGTTATCGGGATAAATGTTATTCTCCATAATATTCTGTTCGTCAGAAGATTGGTTTACCCCTCCCTGCAACATATCAGCACGCAATTCACCTTGAAGGAAAAGGGTTCTGTCCATACTGGAAAATGTTTCATAGGCAGACATTAAAACCGCTTCGACATCTTCTTTAACTTTCCAAAATTCATCCCGAACCAAACCATTAGGTGGAAGTATATCTAACCATTTGGTGCATGAAATTTGGGAAAAAACAAGAAGTATTATTAAAAAATATTTTGCTCTAATTCTCATAGCTATATCTAATTTAAAATCCAACTGCTATACTGAAAGTAAAAATCTTTGGAGGTGGAGTTCTTGCCTGATCCACGCCAATCCAAAAAGGATCACTTGCATCCTGTCCTACTTCGGGATCCTGTCCGGAATATCGAGTATATGTCATTAATTTTCTTGCACTCAATGCAAAATTTGCACGACGTATTTTTAACTTTTCACAAAGATTTTTACTAAGTTCATATCCTATTTTTACATTGTTAAATCGAAGGAAATCTCCCCTTTCGACGTATCTGTCAGAGCCAAGATTGTTAGCCGGATGGTTCATGTAAGCCTGGGGGAGCATCCCTGCCTGGTCTTCTCCCTGATAACGCCAGCGGTTTAATACAGCCTTACTCTGGTTATTCCGGTCATTCATTCCCTCTGTTTGAATAGCAATACCATTAATTATATCAAAACCTAACCGATATTGGAAACTGGCAGAAAAATCAAAATGCTTATATTTTACAACCGTCCCGAATCCGCCAATAAAATCAGGATTGCTGTCACCAATATAAACCACATCATTCAAATCGATTTTACCGTCGTGGTTAATATCTTCATAAATAGGATCTCCTCCTTTGAAAGTATAGGTATCGAGGTATCGCAAAGGAATTGGCCGGCCTTCACTATCATGCTTTATATGGCCATCAGCATCTTTTGCCACAGCATCCTCATCACTTGGGAAAACACCAAGGTATCTGAATCCAAAAAATGAACCAATGGCTTCACCCTCCTGTACCCTCAGCGGATATTGTCCGTTACCTATGGAAGTTGAACGTTCCGGATTAAAGTTTTCTGGAAGTTTATTAAATCTGTTTGTATTATGTGATGTGTTAAAGTTTACAGAAATCCGCAGGTCTTTTGTTTTTGAAATTATTCCATCTATCATTAATTCCCAACCCTTGTTAGACATCTCGCCTCCATTAAAATAAGAAAGTTCATCAAAGCCTGAAGATTTAGGAATCTGATAATTATCGAAGAGAATATCAGTTGTAACTTTTTGGTATATATCTCCCTGAAGGTAAATTCTATTATTAAATAAATTTAACTCAAGACCCAGGTCATTGGAGGAAACCGTTGCCCATCTCAGGTCGCTAAGTTGAATACTGGTTGGGGCAATCGCTGGATTATCCATATAACTACCATTACCTGTTGACGCGTATGTTGAAAACCGCGCATAAACATTATTTGGCTGGCGACCAGAAACACCCCAGCTAAAACGTAATTTACTATCTCCAAGAAAATCCCATGAACTCAAAAATGGCTCGTTTGAAAACCTCCAGCCAACAGATATACTTTTAAATATTCCCCATCGATTATCTATACCAAAAGAGGAGTTGGCATCCGCACGCAAAATTGTCTGTATCATATACCTGTCGAGATATTTGTAGTTGACATTTGCAATTCCGCTAATTGTTCTGCTTTCTCCCGGGCCATTCCCAATCCAGTTGATTTGAGGATCAATTGCCGGGTCTTGTATATCTGTACTTGGCGTTTTACTCGCCTGAACAGTCATCCATTCATTTGCCAATTGATTTGTCACCCAGGAAAACGCACCAGAAAGACTGTGTTTATCACTCTTAAAGGGTGAACTAAAAGCAAGCTGGCTTTCTGATCTAAGTGATCGGTTAAAGCTATTATTTTCTGATGCCATGTTAATGTCCCATGACAACCAGTCAGCCCCAATTGCATTATATGGAAGAAAGCTTTTTGATTTTGAACCTCCATACTGAAATGAAACGGTCTCCCGGAAAGTTAACCAGTCTTTCATACGGTATTGCAGCATAAAAGTATTTTCAAGTTTACTGGATTTATTGTTGTTTTTTCCGAGATCAGCAACAGCGACAGGATTAAAATACACATCACCATTCCCCTGGTAACTGTGAATAGGATTAAAATATTCACCAGTTGGATTTCCAAATGCATCATATTCCCATATACTCATATTGGGAGATTTTATATAAGCCATTTCGCGCACATTTTTCCCATTAACCTTCAGATTACCGTTGGTATTATTATTAGTATAATTAAATTTTATCTGAAACAACAATTTTTTTGACAGCGAATAATCAAGATTGATGCGTGTTGAAAATCTTTTTGAGTTTGTATTAACAGTTGTACCTCCTTCATTAACATAACTAAACGAAGTAAAATACCTTGTTTTTTGACCTCCACCTGATAAACTGAAATAATGATCATTGGTCTTTCCATTTTGTGTTATTTCAGCTAACCAATCAGTGTTTGCAGAATAATTGTAGAAATCCTGATAATCTTTATCATAAGCAATTTGAGGAGGAATATCAAAAATTCCACGATTATTATGCCACTCCTCTAACTGTAGCATAACATACTCATCTCCGTTCAACATCGGGATAGCTGGAGGCTGAATGTTCAAGCTGTACTTATACTGGTAATCGAATTGAACTTTGCCCATTCTCCCTTTTCGAGTTTCAATGAGCAAAACTCCATCGGCTCCTCTTGAACCATAAATTGCAGTCGACCCGGCATCTTTTAACACTTCAATCGATTTAATATCCTGAACGGGAACATTTATAAGGTTACTAATATCTTCAGAATTGGCAGAGGTTAAATCAAAATTCTCACTTATCCTGAATTGGGGGATACCATCAATTACTATCAGAGGTTGGTTATTTCCCATTGAACTAAGACCCCTGATTACCAATTGGGAACCAGAACCAGGATCTCCGGAAGCACTGATAACATCAAGACCGCTGATTCGTCCTTGTAGTGCATCAGCAGCTGAAAGGACACCCACATCTTTCATTTCCGCCAAATCCACTTTAACAGAAGACGATGCTTTATCCCGGTCATCGATATTTGTAAGATTATTTCTGGATTTAGATATTGCAGAAACTGTAACCTCACCTAAATTAACATTAGAAGATTCCAATTTAACAATAATCGTTTTGGTTGGATCTGCCTCAATTTCCTGTGATTTATAACCTATGAAACTTACTTTTAATGTATTTGAAGAATTGTTCATCTTGAGAACAAAGTCTCCATTAACATTTGTTATTGTACCATTTACAACACGATTTTCATTATTGTACTCTATAATATTAGCACCAGGAATAACTGTATTATCGGATTTATCGACAACCCTGCCCCTGATAATAGACTCTTGGGCATTTGCTAAAAAGAAGTTGCAAAGTGCTGTTAAAAATAGTATAGCGGTTCTGATTCTTTTCATTTCGTTCACAAACCTTTGGTTGATTTATCAAATTGATTAGATAATTTATTTAGTATCCACTTCATCAAAAATTAACACTTTGTCAATTTCATGAATAACTCCATTATTGAACATCTTATTAAAAACCTGATTTTCAGTGCCTGTCACGTTAACCCCTGTAATAACATTGGTGTTTTCCGACTCGTTAATAGCTTCGTAGTCAGACCCGTCTTTGCTTTTAATCTTTATAACATCAATTCCTGGTTCAACATATATTTGTGTATAAACTGTTGAGAACTGATTAGATTTCTCATCAACTCTGCAAGTAGTGTAATAACCAGGACTTTTATTTCCATCAGTAAAAATCATTTCGCCCTGTACAAAGTGCATCATAAGGAATTTTCTTAATTCTTCTATGCTTAAAGAATTTGTATCATAGTTATTAAGGGCTTCATCACTTGGTACAAAAACTGTATAAAACTCATTCTCAGAAATGAAACTAAATCTATATTCTCCTTCGAGTACCAATCCAGCCCGTTTCATCAAATTATAAAATTTGGGATATGAATTTTGTATTTTAGAATAAATAGTGCCAGATGAAAAGCTAAACCAATTATTTATTTCGTAAGTTGAGCCATTATCTGCTCCTTCACTAATTTTTACGGGAAAGTTGGGCGCAGTTACTGTTCCCTGAAATCCTTCTGTGGTAACATCTGTTCCGGATACCTCTCCTGTTACGTTATTTATAATTAGATAATTACCAGCCAGGTTGGGTATAAACTCCTTTCGTGCTAATCCTTTAGGCTGATCTACTGCAACATGATTTAATAACAATGTTCTCAAATCATTTTTAGAAAGATTGTATTTCACTGATGCTGAAGGTGAAAGCTGATAAACAGAGAATAAATCATCAATAAGGTTGTAAAATAATGAGGAATCCTTACGAAGATTGGCATCAGATTCAACAAACAACATATAATTTTTATTCTTACGCTTGAGTGCAGGCAGGAGCCCTGATTTTTCGATAGCATACATTGATCGTGAATAACCCGGTTGCAAATATACGGGACCTGTAATACTGGAAAAAGCTCTCGGGACAACTGGTCTATTTAATCCTATAAATGTGCAATTACTACCATATTGCTTTTGCACGATATCTGCCTCATCAACGTGAACAAGATCGTCTTCACCATTAATAAATCCTGTTTGAAGGTCTGAAGGATAAATGGCATTAGGAGACATGTAAGAATTTGCAATAATTCGTTTAATATGTTCCGGAGCGGCCTCAAGAGTTCCCCAACCACCAGGTATGTTGATATAATTATTTATAAG
>Ga0102962_1000969_pt1 | contig 11865 bp, 7 predicted proteins | sample SalPonF2_C_D2_MG_FD_84519 | JGI IMG/M metagenome (GOLD analysis project Ga0102962, IMG submission 84519) | Salt pond soil microbial communities from South San Francisco under conditions of wetland restoration - Salt Pond MetaG SF2_C_D2_MG ...
CGACGGTATCTTCGAGCGTCAGCAGCCGGCCGTCGTGCAGGTAGGGGGGCGAGTCTTTGATGCCGCGTAGCGGGAACGTTTTGATCGGGCCGTCGCCGGTGGCCGTGCGGGCGTCGTACGTTTGCTGCTCGAAGAACCGTTCGCTACGGAAGTTGTGCATCAGGTTGTCGGTGTAGTACGGGGCCGGGTGGCACTCGGCGCAGAGCCCCTTGCCGAAGAAAACCTCTTGGCCGCGCATTTCGCCCGGCGTTGCTTGGTTCGGATCGAGTTTGCCCAGCAGGTTCAGCTTCTCGGCCGGGGGGAAGTCGAGAATCTCCATGAACTCGGCCATGAAATGGACCTGGCTGGCTCGTTCCAGAATGTTCACGCCCTTCTTGGTCGCGATGACCGGATCGCCGTCGAAGTAGGCGGCCCGTTGCTCGAACTCGGTGAAGTCCTCGACGCTCTTCAATGCCCGTTGCGACCCGAAGAGCCGCTGAATGTTCACGCCCCGAACCGGCGGCGTGTCCAACCGGTGACGCATCGGCTGCGGTCGAATGTCGCCGACTAGGTGCGTCGCGCCGTTGCTGTGGCCGTTCACGTGGCAATCGAAGCAGGTCACGCCCAGGCTCGGCTTAACCGACCGACGGTCGTCGGTGGCGTTGAACTGTTGTTGCGGAAACGGCGTGACCAACAGCCGCAGGCCTTCCAATTGCTTGGGGTTCAGGATGCCGTTGAACAGCCGGTAGTAGTTGGCGATCGTCACCAGCTCACCCTGCGAGACGTCGCCCAGGTCGGTTCGCGTCGTCAGGAAGATCGGCGGGGGGAAGTCGGGCAGGAAGTGGTCCGGCAGGTCGAAGTCGAGGTCGAAACGTGTCAGATCGCGGCCTTCCTGGCGTTTGATCTCGTCGATGTGCTGCTTCGGAAAGACCATGCCGCCTTCGGCATGGTTCGGATGCGGCAGCGGCAGAAAACCGCCGGGCCAGAGCCCCTTCTTGCGAATGTCGGCCGGCGTCATGGCGGCCAGCGCGTCCCACGACTCGACGCCGGAGGGTAGCTTGATGCGCACGCCCTCTTGAATCGCTTTGCCGCCCGACATGGTGACGTCCTTGGACGGCCGATCGCGCAGATCGTACCGTGCTGCGAGCAGCTTCTTATGCCGCTGTTCGATCCGCGGCTTCTCGGCCTTCATCTTCGACATCACCGTATCGAAGTTGTCGTGGATCACGACCGGTGCATAGCTGGTCGGCTTCGGCTGCGCCATCGTGTGCGTCATCGTGTCTGCCGAGAACAATAACCGCATGCCGAAAAACATGACGCCGAGAACTGCAAGCACGGCCCCGACACGAAACGAGCGCATACCAGTCATCGCAATGCCCCTTTTCTTGGAAGGTTCCGAATCTTCTGCAAAAGAAAGATGCGGGAAGCACGCGACGCTGCGTCACAGACGACCTGCGCCGGCGGCCTCCCGGCAAAGTCTAGCTTCGCGTCAAGGCCGCGGCGGGAGCACACGAAAAGATACCGTCAACCGATATACGGATTGCAGCAATGTGTAGGGATCGAGGGCTTGGAGGCGATGCGTAGACGACGCGTACGTGCAAGCACACACCCTACGATTGACGGGCGAACTTGGCCGCTACGGAGCCTCATACCACTCGCCGCGTAGCCAATCGGCGATCAGGCCTAGCTCTTGGTTGCTTAGCGTGTTCTTGGCCGGCTCTTCGGGGAACTCGGCATAGATCGGCATGCGATCGTTCCTATCGCCGTAGAACCGTTTGTGGGCCGGGTTGGCGACGATGGCCATCAGCCACTCTCGCGAGCCGTAGCCAGTCAGGTCGGGGGCCTCGCCCAGGCGGCCGTTGTCGTGGAACTTGTGACAGTCGGTGCAACCGTAGAGGTCGGTGATCAGGTCCTTGCCGTCGGCGATAAGTTGGGCGTCCTTTTCGTCCGCCTCGGCCTGCGATTTCAGTTCTGCCCCGGCCGACAGGGCGACGGCGACCGTCGCGAGTTCTTCGCGAATGTCGTCGACCATGTCGTCGGCCTCTGCGTCGTCCCACCACTGCTTGACCGTGCCGGCCATCTTGCCCTTCTTGAATGCCGTGTTGCCGAAATAGGCGGGCGTAGCAATCTTCTCGGCATTGAGGAAACCGGTCAGCCACTCTCGCGATGCGAATCCGTGGAGGTTCGGGGCCGACGATTTCTCGGCCAGGATGCCTTTGCCCTCGGCGTCGGCAAAGTCGTGACACGCGGCACAATGGGCCGTGAAGAGAACCGGGCCCTGTGTCTTCGGGTCGTTGCGCAACAGCGTCAACGCACCGCTTACCGGGATGCCTTGTGGAGATCGGACCAACTCCAACACACGCTCGGCCTGCCCGTTGGCCGTCGCCAGGGCGGCCTGGAAGCCTTCGTCCTTCTTATCCTTCGACACCGAGTATAACGAAAGGACGACGAGACCCAGCAGCAGCACGGCCGTGAAGCCCAGGTTCAGTCGATGGCCGACATTGCTTCGTGCGAGAAACGGCATGACGAACGCGAACAGCACCAGCAGTTTGGGAATGACGAAGATCGGCACGATCGCCATGGTGCCGGGAAACAGGTGTGAGAATTCGTAGAGCCCCAAAAATGCCCATTCGGGCCGGGCCGCGTCGAAGGCAACGCTCGGATCGGCCGGAGCGCCCAGTGCCACGCCCGCATGGTCGCCGGAAAGCCCGTGCTGACAGGCGAGCAACAGCACGACCACCATCACCAGCAGGCAAGCAACTGCATTGATGACGGCCTGGTTGGGCCAGAACCGCCCGATGCGTCCGCCTTGTTCGGTCAGTTCGGCCACTTTCGCCTTATCGGCCCGATAGGCGAGCATGCAGCGAACGATCAGCATCAGCAGGAACAGGCTGGACAAAAGCCCCACGTGCAGGGCCAGGAACCGCGTGAGTGTGAGATGCCCGAAGGCCGGTCCGCCGGCCGCCAGTTTGAACAACCCGGCACCGACGCCCGGCAGTAGGTTGAGGAAGTTGACGCGAACTTTGGTACTGGCAAAACTGTTTTGGTCCCAAGCCAACAGGTCGCCGGTCAGCAAAAGCCCCAGGCAGAGCAGTCCCATCACGACGACCGACCAAAAGACCATCTCGCGCGGTGCACGAAGCGATCGAGTGACGATCATCTGGACCAGGTAGATCGCAATCAGCACGAGCGTGACCTGGGCCGAGTAATGGTGGATGGCCCGAAGTAGCCACCCGCCGGCAACCTCGTGCTGCAGGAAGTAGACGCTTTCCCAGGCGGTCTGGGCGCTGGGACTAAAATACATCCACATGACGAACCCGGTGATTGCTTGCACGCAGAACGTGAAGGCAAGCGTGCAGGGCCAGACTCGACACCAACAGGCGCGGCCGGGCAAGGGGCGATCCGAACATTTTCGCAGTCCCTCACCCAGGCCGCTACGGTCGTCGATCCATCGCAATAGGGCGTTCATGCTTTTGCCACCTTCTTCGCTGTGCCGGTCTGAAAATCTTCGAACTTCACCCAAACATCGGTCTCGTTGCGGATCTCGACTTCGAGCGTGTCGAGATCACGGGGGCTCGGGGATGTTGCGTCCAATCGCTTGCCGGCCAGATCGAAACTGGCCGCATGGCAGGGGCAAAAGAACTTGCCGCCCGCATCTTCCTCCCCGCTGCCCGCCGTGAATTGCACGCTGCAGCCCGCATGAGGGCAGACCGTTTGAACCGCCTCGACGCTCTTCGCCCCGGTCCGCCGCAGATAGACGGCCCCGATCGGCTCGTTGGGGAATCGGTTCCAGGCATCGGTCCGATCGGCGATGATCGGAAACTTGCGCGGCGTGCCGTCCTCCGGCAGTGCGTCTAACGACGTCAACCGCAACAACAAGCCCGACTGGCTCTTCTGCCGCAGCGGGTTCAATGCGGCGACGATCCCGACGACAGCCGGCACCGCCAAAGCGACCGTTCCGGCCACTACGGCAACGGCCTTGGCCAGGAACCCCCGCCGGTCCTCCTGGCCACAGATGTCTTCCGAGCTGTTGCCGGTCGAACAGCAACAAGCGGGCGAGGACTTCTCGGGCGTGTTTTCCATGGTATACCTATGTAATCTTATCGCAATCGTGACATTTGCACCGTGTGGCACGGCTAACTTGTTGGCCGTGCACCACCACCATTTCAACTGGCCGCTAAATGCGTGAAGCACACAACTGCCGCATTATTGCATGGCCTGACGAACAGCGTCAAGGACCTTGGCTCGGGCCGATTCGAGCGGTTCGTCGAGAAACGCGCCGGCCGCCTTCTTGTGGCCTCCGCCGCCGAATTGTTGGGCCAATCGACTGCAATCGAGATCGGTGCGGCTGCGAAAACTGATTTTAAAGCCGCCGGTCGGCTGCTCGACGAAGATGACGGCCGCCTCGGTCGAACTGACCGCCAATGTCAGGTTGATCACGTCTTCGCTGTCGGACCGATGGGCCCCGGTGGCCTCGAAGTCCGACCGCTCGATGGCCGTGTGAATCAATCGACCGTTCAGTTCCGTTTTGGTTCGAGCCATCGTCCGGCCGACCAGTTGCAGTCGGGCCAGTGTGTCCTGCTGATAGAGTTGTTCGTAGAGTTCGTCCGACTTCACGCCCGCATCGAGTAGCCGGGCCGCCAGCCGATGCGTCTTGCCCGTGGCCGAGGCAAAGCGGAACCAACCAGTGTCGGTCGTCAGCGCGGCGAACGCGGGCAGTGCGATCTCGCGGGTGATCTCGACACCCAGTGCGTCGGCCGCCTCGATGACCAGCCGACCGGTCGCTTCGGCCGTGGTGTCTTTGAACTCTTCGGCCCCGATGTCGTCGCCGCTGACGTGATGATCGAGCACGATTTTTTTGGCACTCGTCGCGCGGAGGACGTCGCCCATTGGGCCAAGTTGCGCCCAGGCCGTCGTGTCGAGCACGATCAACACCTCGCGATCCTCGAGTTGTTCCATCGAGACCTCGGCTCCCAACTCCTTGAGCTTGCTCTGGGGATCGAGAAACCGGTAGCTCGGCGGCGTGGCCTGACCGTTGACGATCATCACATCCTTGCCGAGCGATTCGAGGACGGCGGCCATTGCCAATTCGCTACCCAGCGCATCGCAGTCGGGTCGGATGTGGCTGGTCAACAGGAATCGTTGATTGGCTTGAATGATCTCGACGAATCGGTTCCAGTTGGGCATGGTAGGACTTCGTTGTTTTATAGGATAGGAGGTTGCAGGCTGCTACGATTCACAGGCTCTTTTCGGCGTTGACGATCATCGCTCGGGCGGCCACAGCATCGGGCGCGTCGCGCAGCCCATCGAGCAAACCGGGTTGCGTCAGCACCCGACTCAGGCGTGCCAAGGTTCGCAGATGGCCCCGATCGTCGATCGAACAAACGAGGAAGAAAATGTCGGTCATCGGTCCACGCCCGCCGAACGGGATGCCCGTGTTCGTGCAGCCGAGGGCCACGAACGGTTGGGCCAGGATTCGCGGCATCGGTCGCCTCGGGTGCAACAGGGCAACGCCGTTTTCCAAGGCGGTCGGGGCCATCTCCTCACGCTGTCGGACGGCTTCGGCCAGTTTGTCCGGATCCCAGAGCATTCCGGTCTCGGCCGCCAGATCGACCATCTTGGTAATGACCGATGTGCGGGTTCGTGCCTGAAGCGGTACGGCGACGGCTTCAATCGAGAGCAGTTCGGCGAGCGAGATCTCCCGGGTTTCGTGGTCGGGTGCCGAACGCTCGAGCACGTTTTCGACCTCGGACAATTTCTCTTCATCGGAGAGTCCGATACGGTCTTCGAGCCAATGGTGGATGTCTGCTTTGGAGAATCGCCACTCACCGCTCACCTTGCGACCGGGCAGCTTGTCGCGATCGGCCAAACGAACGATCTGTGGAGGCGTCAGGTGCAAATAGGCGGCCAAGCCGTCGACATCGAAATCTGTATGGGGCATGGAATTGGGCAGCAATCGGGGGGGCTCGGGGATGGCACGACTCGGAACAACGGGGGGCAGTCTTTCGCCCTTTGCCTATTCTCTCCCTCCAATGTCCCCGATTCGCACGTGCTTGTCCAGGCCGGTCGAAGGCCGTTGTCGGCCGATTCCAAGACCGGCTGGGATTTTCGCCTTGACAGCGGACCGAAAATTCGGACAATCCGGCCTCCGCTGAATGGATTCAGTTCAATTGACCCCTGTGGGCATGGAGGCCCGTGGTCGTGCAAGCTCTTCCCGGTTTGGGAATCCGCCTCAGTCTGCGTAAGTTGTTGCCCGAAGCCGAGTTTCTCGGCGGCGACAGCATCGCTGACGCTATCGGCATCAGCCGCTGCGTGGGCGACTCGCGACTCGTCCAGCCGGGCGATCTGTTCGTCGCAATGGCCGGCAGCCGATTCGACGGGCACGATCACGCAACTCAGGCCGTCGCAAGGGGTTGCGTGGCCGTGTTGGCCGAGCGTCCGTTGCCCGGCCTGGCCGTTCCCGTCTGCATCGTTTCCGACACCCGAACCGCTTATGGGCAGCTTTGCCACGCCTTGGCCGGGTCGCCCAGCGAGCAGCTAAAGGTCATCGGCATCACCGGGACCAACGGCAAGACGACCACCAGTTGCCTGTTGGCCAGCGTATTGATGAAGGCCGAACACAAAGTCGGGTTGATCGGAACCTTGGGCTATTTCGACGGCGACGACGTCGAAGATGCCACGCTGACCACGCCCCCGGCCGACAAACTCGCATTGCTGATGGAGCGCATGGTCCGGCACGGATGCTCGCACGCGGTGATGGAAGTCTCCAGCCATGCCCTGGCTCAGGCACGCGTGGCCGGCATCCATTTCGACGCCGGATGCGTGACCAACGTCTGTCGCGATCATCTCGACTACCATGCTTCGATTCAGGACTATCGTGCCGTGAAGTCGAAGCTGTTCGACTATCTGCCGGCCGAAGGATTTGCGGTCATCAACGCCGACGATCCGACCAGCAGCGGCTATCTCCGCCGCCTCGACGGACCGGTACTGACCGTCGGGATACGCAGTGCCGCCGAGATCAACGCCATGATGCTCGAACAGTGCGTCAGCGAACAAACATTTCTGTTGACGGCCGGCAGCGAGTCGGTGCCCGTGCGAACGAAAATGATCGGCACGCATCACGTCTACAACTGTCTGACGGCAGCGGCCGCCGGTTTGGCCTGTGGAATCGATCTGCCGACGATCGTTCGCGGTCTCGAAGCGGTCGAGTACGTCCCCGGTCGGCTGGAGCGGATCGAATGCGGCCAACCGTTCAGCGTATTCGTCGACTATGCCCACACGCCGGACGCGTTGACGGCCTGTCTGCAGACACTGCGTGAAGTCGTTTCCGGACGGCTGATTTGCGTGTTCGGATGTGGCGGTGACCGCGATCGGCCGAAACGTCCGTTGATGGGGCGAGCCGTCGAACAGGGCGCCGATGTGGCTGTCGTGACGACCGACAATCCGCGAACCGAAGATCCCATGGACATCATCGCCGATGTGCTCGAAGGGTTCGACGACCTGGCTCGGGCCGAGGTCGTCGGGAATCGGGCCGAGGCCATCCGCCTAGCATTGGCCACCGCCAAGCCGGGCGATTGTGTGCTGATTGCCGGCAAGGGCCACGAAGACTACCAAGTGATCGGCGAAGAACAGATTCCGATGAGCGACGGCGAGGTTGCCCGCGACTGGCTCTACGAAGTGCAACCGTTCGCCACGTCCTAACGACCACAGCAGAAGAGGTTTCCATTGTGATGAATACGGTTGGCGATCTTCGAACGGCCATCGACGGCCGGCTATTGACGCAGCCCGGTGGCGAGCAACTCGCCGCCCGGTTTGCCGCGATGCCGGTTGGGCCGATCACGACCGACAGCCGTCGCGTGGAGCAGGGCGACGTGTTTTGGGCGTTGCGGGGGTCGAATCATGACGGGGCCAACTTTGCGGTCGAAGCCTTCAGCCGAGGTGCTGTCGGTGCCGTCGTTGACCGGCAGATCGACGTGCCCGAAGACAACTGGGCCGTAGCGGTCGACGACACGCATCAGGCCCTGCGGCAATGGGCCGCCCATAAACGGCGCCATTTTGCGGGTACTGTCATCGGCGTGACCGGGAGTGTCGGCAAGACGACCGCCCGACAAATGATCCATAGTGTGCTGCAGGTCCGACTGAACGGATCGGCCAGCCCGCGAAACTACAACAACCACCTGGGTGTGCCGCTGAGCATGTTCGCCATGCGGCCGGAGCACGACTACGCGGTGCTCGAACTGGGTGCGAACCACAAGGGCGAAATCGCTTCGCTGGCCCAACTGTGTGCTCCGAAGATCGGCGTGATTACGCAAGTGGGCGATGCCCATCTCGGTGGGTTCGGGAGCCGCAGCGGGATCGCCCAATCCAAGGCCGAACTGCTCGCCGCGCTGCCGGTCGACGGCAGAGCCATCCTGGGTGACGATCCGTGGCTCCGGTCGGTGGCCGAGCAATGCAAGACGCCGATTACTTGGGTGGGCGAGAGCGACGACTGCGATTTTCGGGCGACCGACGTCCAGAGCGAGCAGGGACGCTTGCGATTCCGTGTGGCCGGGCACAAGTTCTGTGTGCCGGTCTGGGGACGTCATCACCTCGTCGCCGCACTGCTGGCCGTCGCGACAGGGCGGAGCATGGGCTTCGATTTCGAGGAAATGGCCGACGCGTTGGAAGACTTCCAACCGATGGCCATGCGATGCGAAGTCCGAGAAATCCGCGGTGCGACCGTCATCAACGACACGTACAACTCCAGCCCCACGGCCATGCAAGCCGCGTTGGAACTGATCGGCGACTTCGATGCCTCGGGACGCCGGATTGTCGTTTGCGGCGATATGGCCGAGTTGGGCGAGATGGCCGCGTCGTTGCATTGGCAGATGGGCCGACATGTCGTCCATGATGGTCGGGCCGAACTGCTGATCGCCTGCGGACAATTCGCGCGGCACGTGATGGCCGGAGCCAGGGCTGCCGGCATGCCGCAAGCTCGGGCGATCCCTTGCCAAAACGTCGACGAGGCGATGCCGCTGCTCGGGCAGGCGATTCTGCCGGGCGATGTCGTCTTGATCAAAGGCTCGCGAATGATGGAAATGGAACGTCTCGTCGCCGCATTGGAAACCTATCCGCGACGACGAAGCGCCTAACAGCTGAAAAACAAGCGTCCGGTGTGTGCGTGTACCCCACGCGAAAAAAACTCCACGAGGAACTGAAACCGCACAACAACAATACATTGGTGAGCTCCGTCGTATGTCTCGGGTTTGCGGGAATCCGGACAACCCTCTCCCTCCTTGGGTTGGAGCATATGCTTGTCGACAATTGCGGTAACTGGGTCAACCGCGTCGACAAGTGCTTCGCGACGGAGCTCAGGACTGAGCGCCGGGGCGGCGCAACAGCGTCGTCCCCGGTTGCTCAGGGATACACTAGGTGAAAGGCCGAAAACTGGGACGACGGATCGGGAAAAGGGAAGAGAAGTCATGGGATGACTACTTTCCTTCGTACTGCTGTTATTGGGAATTCGATAGCCAACCACGAAGTTCACGAAGCACACGAAGAAGGCAGTGGATGATTCTGCTCATGTGATTTCTTCGTGTGCTTCGCGAACTTCGTGGTTTGTTCTTTTCCTTCAAGAATGGCCCCTTCCTGGGAATTCCCTTCCCCCTTTCCCATCTTTCCCTCTCCGTTAGCCTGGACTATTCTAAAGGTCTCCTTACCCTCTTCCCTCCATGCTTTTATGGTTGCTCGACCACCTGACATCCACATGGCCTGATGTTGCCTTGGCCGCATTGGGGAAGATCACGTTTCGCGCGGCATTGGCCGCTATGGTCGGTTTTCTTCTGGCAGTTCTGTTGGGACCGCGGTGGATCGCTTGGTTGCGGTGCCGTTTCCGCGAACCGATCAAATGCGACTCGGCCGAAGTTCGCCGGTTGCATCAAGACAAACAGTTTACGCCGACTATGGGCGGACTGTTCATCATCGCCGGGCTAATTGTCGGCGTGATGCTCTTCGGCGATCTGGCCAACCCGTATGTGCAGGTCGCGCTGCTGGTCGTCGTCGGGCTCACGGCGATCGGGGCCGCCGACGATCTGGTGAAACTTCGTGGCTCGGCCAGCGGGATCTCCGCCCGGGCGAAAATGGCCGGGCAACTGGCCGTGGCGACCGTCGCGGCCATTCTGCTGTACCACCAACAGGCGACCGTGCCCGATGGACTTCTGCTGCGAATACCTTTCTCGGCGACCGGTTTTTCGATCGGACTGGGGTTCATTCCGCTGGCCGTGTTGGTGATCGTCGGCAGCTCCAACGCGGTGAATCTGACCGACGGGCTGGACGGACTGGCCGGCGGTTGTCTGATTTTCGCGACGGCGGCGATGACGCTTGTGGCCTATGCGAGCGGACATGCCGAGTTGGCCCAATATCTGAACCTGCCGAGGATTCCCGGCTCGGGCGAAATGACCATCCTGGCTGGCGGGATGATCGGCGGCGTGATGGGATTCCTCTGGTTCAATTGTCATCCGGCCCAAGTTTTCATGGGCGATACGGGTGCATTGCCGTTAGGTGGGCTGCTGGGGCTGTTGGCCGTCGTTGCCCGGCAGGAACTGCTGCTGCTGATCGTCGGCGGTGTGTTCGTCGTCGAGGCCCTGAGCGTGATCCTCCAGGTCGGCTCGTACAAGTGGCGCCGGCGGCGTGTGTTCCTCTGTGCCCCGTTGCATCATCATTTCCAACTGAAGGGCCTGGCGGAGAATAAAATCGTCGTGCGATTCTGGATTGCCTCGGCCCTGTGTGCGCTGCTGGGAGTGGCCAGTTTGAAACTGAACGTCGACGAACCGCTGACCACACCGCCATCGATCTCGGTCACAACCACAACGACACGGTAGCAACCATCATCATGCCTCCAACCTCACGGCACATCGTTCTGACCGGCGGCGGGACCGGGGGCCATCTTTTTCCCGGGCTGGCCGTCGCTCGACGACTGGTCGACACGACGCCCGACGTGCAGATCACGTTCGCCGGCAGCGGCAAACTGTTCGAACAGCAACACGTCTGTCGCGAGGGCTTCGAGTATGTTGCGCTGCCTTGCCGTCCATTACCTCGGCGGATTCGCGACGCCTTCTCGTTCTTTGCCGACAATGTGGCCGGCTACCTGGCGGCACGCAATCTGTTGGCCGAGCAACACGTCTCGGCTGTCGTCGGGCTGGGTGGTTTCGCCAGTGTGCCGACCGGTCGGGCTGCCATCCAACTTGGCCTGCCGTTGATCCTGTTAGAGCAAAACGCAGTGCCCGGCCGGGCCACGCGGTGGTTGGCTCGCTCGGCAAGCCACGTCTGCGTCGCCTTTGCCGCAACGCGGTCGAAGCTCTCGTGCCAGGCAGAAATCCGCGTGACGGGCAATCCGATCCGCTCGGGATTCGGCCAAACGAGAGACGCCTCGATCAACGGGCCATTGCTCGTCCTGGGCGGCACCAACGGGGCCCGATCACTCAACGAGAACGTACCTCGGGCGCTGTACAAGATTCGCGCGAAGCTGGGCGACCGGCAAATCGTCCATCAGTCGGGCGAGTCAGACCTCGACGCGACGCGGCAGCTCTATCGCAAGCTGGGACTGGCGGCAACCGTCGTGCCGTTCATCGCCGATATGCCCAAGGCCCTCTCGGACAGCTACCTGGCCGTGTGTCGCGCCGGCGGCACCACGCTGGCCGAACTGGCGGCGGCCGGCCGGCCTGCGATCCTTCTGCCCTATCCGTATGCCACCGACGACCACCAACGCAAGAACGCCGATGTGCTCAGCCATGCCGGCGCTGCGGTGACGGTCGATCTCCGCGAATTGCCCGGCCGGGCCGACGATCATCTGGCCCAATCGCTGTCGCAACTGCTGGACGACCCCCAGCGGTACCGCCGCATGTCGGC
>Ga0102962_1000970_pt1 | contig 11861 bp, 12 predicted proteins | sample SalPonF2_C_D2_MG_FD_84519 | JGI IMG/M metagenome (GOLD analysis project Ga0102962, IMG submission 84519) | Salt pond soil microbial communities from South San Francisco under conditions of wetland restoration - Salt Pond MetaG SF2_C_D2_MG ...
AGGAGGCTGGGGAGCTGCAGGAAGACGGCGAGGCCGCCGGTCATGGTGTAGTCGGTGTTCAGCTTCTGCTGCAAGACCGGGAGGAGCGGCGCCACGAAGGCGGTGAAGCTGTCGTGCGCGAAGTGCCCCCCGGCGACGGTGGCGACATCGCCCGTCCGGAAGCGCTCGTCGGGGGGCGCGGCGGCCGCGGCCTCGCCGGACCGCACCGCGCCTTCGACCACGGCATCGGTCACGGGCGCCGGGCCGGACGCCGCGCCGGACGCCGCGCCGGACGCCGCATCGGACGCCGCCGGGCCGGCAACGCCGCCGACGGGAGCCTCGTGGTGGTCTTTCGGATCCATGCGGAAAAGCATAGCCCGCGCCTGCGAGGCCCCGAGACGCCCGGATGGCGCGCCCGGCCGGGGGCGGGCAGTCGGGGGCGGGCAGTCGGGCCACCACGGCAACGGAAGCGGCAACGGGGCGTGCGACGGGACGTGCGACGGGACGCGCGACGGGACGGGGGCCGGACGCGGCACCGGGTGCAGCGCCGGTGTCGACACCGGCCTCGACACCGGCCTCGACACCGGGCTCCGCGCGAGGCTCAGCGACGGACCGCGAGCAGGAAGCGGTCCATCCAGCGGTCGGGCAGGATGCGCATCAGCAGCCCCACCACGCGCGCGTCGAAGCCCACCCGGTAGCGCGTCCGCGCGCGCGGCGCCGTGAGCGCGTGCAGCACCGCCCGCGCCACCCCGTCGGGCGGGATGCCGGCGGCATCGACGTCGTTCACGCCGCCGGCGACGGTGCGGATGGTAGCCTCGTAGAGCTCGGCGGCCTCCTCGGGCATGCGCGCCAGGCGCGCCTCCCCGGCGCCGATCGTCTTGTCCCAGATGGGGGTGCGCACGCGGCCGGGCTCCACGATCGACACCTGCAGGCCCCACGGCCCCAACTCCAGCCGGAAGGCGTCGCCCAGCGCCTCGATGGCGAACTTGGAGGCCGCGTACGCCCCCAGCAACCGCGAGGAGACCAGCCCGGAGATGGAGCCGACGAACACCACCCGGCCGAGGCTGCCGCGCACCGGCGAGGGCCCGCCCGCGCGCGGCCACGCCACACCCACCGGCGCGGCGGGCGCCCGCACCCCGTAACCGCGGCGGGCCCCTTCGGCCGCCGTCTGGTGCTCGCGCGCGCGCCTCAACAGCGGCAGCATGGCCTGGGTGACCGCCACCTGGCCGAGCACGTTGACCTCGAGCTGGTGACGGAGGTCGTCGAGCGGCAAGAACTCCAGCGGGCCCGCCACCACGATGCCGGCGTTGTTCACCACCCCGTGCAGGCCGCGCGCGCCGGTGCGTTCGTCGATGACGCCGGCCGCGCGCGCGATGGCGCCCTCGTCGGTGATATCGAACAGCAGGGGCGTGATGGCGCCCGCGGCGCCCGCCCCCTCCTCCGCCGCGGCCCGCCGCGCCTCCTCGCCGTCCTGCTCGAGCCGTGCGGCCGACTCCTGGCGCCGCACGCCCGCGAAGACCTCGAAGCCGCGGCGGGCGAGCAGGCCGGCCACCGCCCGACCGATCCCCGTCGACGCACCGGTGACCAGGACGGCTGGCGGCGTGTCCCCCTCCGAAGCGACATGCACGGGGCCATCTTACGGTGTCGGGACCGCGGTGTCGGGACCGCGGTGTGGGGACGCGCCGTCGGGACCACGGTGTGGGGACGCACCGTCGGGACCACGCTGTCGGGACCCGCTGTCGGGACCGCGCTCCCGGGCCCCGTGCCCCCGGGGCCCAAAGCAACCCGCGGGGAGAGATCCCCGCGGGTCACCGGCCGAAAGCCGTGAAGGAGAGAGTTGTGCTTCCGGAGCCTCAACGCCGGGACGGTCCCGGCTACAGTACGTTCACCCTAACTCGTTTGCCTCGTTTGAGGCCCGGAAGCACGTGCACCAGCGTATCGACGCCATTTCAGTCCTTGTCGGTCTCGTGGAGCGGCCTACTCAGCGCCTGCTCGCCGATGCACGGTCATGCTAGGTGACCGCCGTCTCGGGGCAACAGGGACACATGTCCTGGAAGGCTCTGCCGGCACCCCTACGGAGCCCCGCGGGCGGGCGCCACCCGGGGGCCGATGCCTCCCGTCCCGCGCCTCCCGTCCCGCGGTCCTCGCGGGGACGCGCGCGCCGGGCCGGGAGCCTCCCCGCAGGAGACGCGGTCGCTCAGGCGGTTGCTCAGGCGGTCGCTCAGGCGGTTGCTCAGGTGGTCGCTCAGGTGTCTGCGGCGAAGCTCCCCTGCAGCGCCGTCCGGACGTGATCCGGCACGGGCACGGGTCGCTGCGCGCCGTAGTCGAACCACACCACCACCGACTCCACGGTCGCCGCCCGCTCGCCGTCGGCCAGCACCTCCTGGTGCAGGCCGATGCTGCTGCGGCCGATGCGCGTCACCTCGGTGGTCACCACCACCCGGCTCCCGAGCCGCACCTGGGCGTGGAAGTCGATGGCGATCCGCGCCAGGATCGGCCCGCCCTCGTCCCAGCTCACGCTCCGCATCAGCGCGATGCGGCCGAGCTCCGCGTAGGTCGCGTAGGCCGCGTTGTTGACGTGCCCCAGGGCGTCGGTGTCGCCGAAGCGCACCTGGATCTCGACTTCGTGCGGGCCTCGGCCCGCGGCCGCGTGGGGCTCGCTCGGGGATCGGTCGTCCGGGCTCATCAGGCGCACTCCTCCAGGCGCGGGGTGGGCGTCGGGGCGCGCCGGAGGCTCCGGCACCCTGCGGCGACTCCGGCGCGCCCGCGCCGCGACGGACGCCAGCCTACCGCGAGCGCCGCGAGCGCGCCGGCATCGACGCCCGCCACGCTCAGGCGCGCCGGCGCTGGCAGCGCGCGCAGTAGACCGTGCCGCGCTGCCCCACCACCGTGCGCCTGAGCGGCGCGCCGCAGCGCGGGCAGGGCTCCTCCGCGTGGCCGTAGGCGGCGAGCTGCTCCAGGTAGGCACCGACCTCGCCGTTGACGGTGCGGTAGTCGTTGAGGGTGGTGCCCTGCGCCTCCAGGCTGGCCGCCAGCACGTCCCGGATGGCGTGGTGCAAGAGCGCCGCCTTCGCCGCCGACACCCGCCGGGCGGGCGTCTCCGGGTGCACGCGGGCGCGCCACAGGGCCTCGTCGGCGTAGATGTTGCCGACCCCGGCGACCGGCCGCTGGCTCAGCAGGCAGGTCTTCACCGCGGCGCCCGAGCGCCCGAGCGAGCGCCGGAAGCCGGCCACCGTGAACGCCTCGGACAGGGGCTCCGGGCCCATGGCGGCCAGCGTCGGCAGGCCCCGGTAGTCGCCCGCCGGCACCACCAGCAACCGCCCGAAGCGGCGGGCGTCGCGGAAGTACAGCGTGTCCGGCGCGCCGCCCGAGAGGCGGAGCCGCACCCGCAGGTGCGCCTCGTGCGGCGGCGGCCGGTGCGACACCACGCCGGTCATGCCCAGGTGGAGGACCAGCTCGTCGCCGCCGGAGAGCGGCATCACCAGGAACTTGCCGCGCCGCTCGACGGCGCACACGCTCTGGCCCACGGCGCGGGGCAGGTCACGGTACTTGGGGCCGGCCGGCGCCAGCCGCTCCACGGCCAGGATCGTGCGGCCCGTGAGCCACGGGGCCAGCTCGCGACGCACGGTCTCCACCTCGGGAAGCTCGGGCACGGTCGCCTGTCGGTCGCGCGCTCAGGCCGGCCGCGGGTAGGTGATGGCCCCCTCGTAGAGGGCGCGGCCCACGATGGCGCCGTCCAGGCCGAGCCGCTCGTAGAGCTCCAGGTCGATGTCGGCGCCGACCCCGCCGCCGGCGACGAGCCGGTGCGGGAACGCCGCGCGCATGCGCGCCACGGGCTCCTCGTCCACGCCGCGCAGGGTGCCGTCGCGGCTGATGTCGGTGTAGATCAGGTGGCGCACGCCCTGGCCCGCCACCCGCCGCGCCAGCTCGGCGGCGTCGACGTCGGTGACCTCCGCCCAGCCGCGCACGGCCACCCGCCCCTCGCGGGCGTCGATGGAGACCACCACCCGGTCGGTGCCGAAGTCGGCCACCAGCGCGTCGACCACCTCCGGCTCATGGATGGCGACGGTGCCGAGCACCACGCGGTCGACGTGCTCGAGCCAGTCGGTCGCGGCCTCCACGCTGCGCACGCCGCCGCCGAGCTCGAGGCGGACGCCGACCTCGGCGGCCATGCTCCGGATCAGCGCACCGTTGTCGCTGCGCCCCAGGGCCGCGTCGAGGTCGACGACGTGCAGCCAGGCCGCGCCCAGCCCCGCCCAGTGCCGCGCCGCCTCGAGCGGCGAGTCGAAGTAGACGGTCTCGCGCTCCGGATCGCCCTCGTAGAGCCTCACCGCCCGCCCCTGTTGGATGTCCACCGCCGGGATCACGTCGAACATGGCACCGCGAGCATAGCGCGCGCCTCAGGCGTCGAGGTCGACGTAGGCGTCGAGCCGGTCCTGGGCGCGCTGGCGCTCGGCCTCGCCCGAGGCGCGCTCGACGGCGGCCTCCAGGAGCTGCGTGTAGAGCTCCTCGAGCCGGACCTGCTCGTGCTCGGCCCAGGGGGAGTCGAAACCGGCCAGGAAGTCGCCGCTGTACAGGCGCAGCGCCCGCTCGACGGCGGCCTCGCCGTCGCCCTGCAGGGCGGCCTCCGCCGCCCGCTCGAAGTCCTCGGCGTCCCAGCGCACCTTGGCGTCGAGCTGGAGCTCGAGCCGGTCCCCCTCGAGGGTCAGCGCGCCGACGCCGGCGAGCATCTTGCGCAGCCGGCTGACCAGCACGTGCAGGTGGTTCTCGGCCGCCTGCCCCCACCACAGCTCCGAGCGCACCTCGTGCACCGGGCAGCGCTTCCCGTTCGCCAGCAGGAACAGCAGCAGCTCGACGGCCTTGCGCGCCTCCCAGTGGAGGCGCCGCCCGCCGTGCCTGACGCCCAGCCCGCCGAGGCTGGTGACGACCATCTCGTCGTCGGCGCCGCGCAGCACGCCGGCGCGCTCCAGGCGCGCCCGCACCGCTTCGCGCAGCTCGGCCGGCGTGAAGGGCTTGGTGAGGTAGTCGTCGGCCCCCTGCGCCATGCCGCGACGGATGTGGTCGCGGTCGCTCATGGAGGTCAGGTAGATGAAGGGCACGCTGCGCAGCGGCGCCAGCTCGCGCACCGCCTCGTGGAGCTCGAAGCCGGTCATGCCGGGCATGATGACGTCGCTGACGATGAGGTCGGGGCGGAGCCCTTCCCTCAGCGCCTCCAGGGCGCGTTGCGGCCGGTCGAAGGCGACCACGTCGTAGCTCGACAGCACCGAGGTGACGAGCGTCAGGACGGACGCGTCGTCGTCCACGACGGCCAGCTTCACGTCCTTGCCGTCGCGCAGCGGCGCCTCGGGCGGGCCGGCGTCCTCGACGGTGGCATCCGCCCCGTCGGGCGCCCGTTCAGGCGCCGTTTCAGGCACCGTTTCAGGCGCCGTTTCAGGCACCGTGGGCCTCCGCGGCGCGGCGTTCGGTCTGGAAGACCCCGAGCATGCCAGCCATGATATGCGCGCTCCCGCCGGGGAGCGATAAATCTTCACACGTTCGGGCACGCGCCCGGGCGGCACCCGCGCGGGCGTCGCCGGCCGCCTTGACACGCCCCGGGCGTCACCTATACTTTTAAGGGATGGTTTCTCGCCGGGACGCTCTTCTCAACCTGGCCCCCCTCCTCAACCGTGCCCCCGGATCCGCCGATGAGGTGGTGGGGACCGGTCTGCTGGAGCCCGAGCCCGAGCTGCTCGAGGCCGACGGCCTGGTCCTCGACGGTCCGCTGGCGTGGGAGGTCACCGTCCGCAACACCGGCGGGGACGACGACTTCATCGTCGACGGGGCAGTGAGCGGGCATGCCGTGCAGGAGTGCCGGCGCTGCCTGACCGAGGTCCTGACCGAGGCGCGGGCAAGCTTCGTGATGCCCATGCTCTACCTCGCGAGCGAGGAAGGCCTGCGCCTCGACGAGGTCAGCGACGACGACGAGGAACGTCTCGTCTTCGGCCGGCCCGAGGTGGACTTCGCCCCGCTGCTGGCGCAGCTCTTCGCCATCGAGCTGCCGCTGACGGCGCTGTGCCGCGAGGACTGCAAGGGGTTGTCGCTCGACGGCGTCAACCTGAACGAACACCCCGAGCTCCAGGAGGCGGACCGCGCCCGTCGCGACGCCGCCTCCCCGTTCGAAGCGTTGAAGGACATCGACCTGACGTCGCAGTGAAGCGGCGTCGCGACCGACGAAGGAGTGAGTCTGTACCATGGCCAAACATCCCGTTCCCAAGAAGCGCACTTCCAGCTCGAGGCGCGACCAGCGCCGCAGCCACCATGCGCTCACCGCGCCCAACCTGGTCGAGTGCCCGGAGTGCAAGGCCATGAAGCCGCAGCATGTGGTATGTCCGGAGTGCGGGAGCTACGCTGGCCGGCAAGTCGTCGAGGAGGCCTGAGGGCCTTCCGCTCGGCGACGCCTGGCGCATCGCTGACCTCGCCCACCGGGCGCTGAAGCCCCCGCGTGCGGCGACGGGGACGGAGTTCGGGTGGCGTGAATCAGAGCGGTAGCAGACGGGCCGGTGTCACGGCGCTGGGCGCCTACGCGCCGGCGCGCATCCTGACCAACCAGGACCTCGAGGCGATGATGGACACCTCGGACGAGTGGATCACCACCCGGACCGGGATCAAGCGCCGTCACATCGCCGCGGAGGACGAGTTCACGTCGAGTCTGGCCTTCCGCGCCGTCGAGGATCTCCTGGCCCGCCACGGCGACGACGCCCTGGCGGGCGTCGACATGGTGATCGTGGCGACGAACACGCCCGACGCCCTGTTCCCCTCGACCGCGGCGATGGTGCAGAACCGGTTCCGTCTCGCCGCGGGCGGCTTCGACATGCTGGCGGCCTGCCCCGGCTGGCTCTACGCGCTGGGCATGGCCAAGTCGCTGGTCGAGTCCGGGCAGTGCCGCCGGGTGCTGGCGATCGGCGCCGAGGCCCTCACCAAGATCACCAACTGGAACGACCGGTCCACCGCCGTGCTGTTCGGCGACGGCGCCGGCGCAGTGGTGGTGGAGGCGGTCGAGGAGCCCTACGGGCTGCGCTCGGTGGTGATGGGCGCCGACGGCTCGGGCGCGCACCACCTGCACAAGCGCTCCGTCGCCCGCTGCCTGCCCAACGGCGACGCGCTCTCCGAGACGCTCTACATGAACGGCCGCGAGGTCTTCAAGTTCGCCGTCCGGGTGATGAACACGGCCACCATCGAGGCGGTCGAGAAGGCCGGCCTGCACGTCGACGACATCAGCCTGTTCGTGCCGCACCAGGCGAACCTGCGCATCATCGAGGCCGCCCGCGAGCGGCTCGAGCTGCCGCGCGAGCGGGTGGTCGTGACGGTCGACGAGTACGGCAACAACTCCACGGCCAGCATCCCCCTGGCGCTGCGCACCGCGCTCGACGACGGCCGCATCACGCCCGGCGACAACCTGCTGCTGGTCAGCTTCGGCGCCGGCCTGACGTGGGCCGCCGGCGTCCTGACCTGGGGGGGCGGGGCGTGAGTTCCGCGGAGACCGACGCCGGGCTCGCCGTCGTCTTCCCCGGCCAGGGCTCGCAGGCCGTCGGCATGGCCAAGAGCTTCTACGACCGCAGCACCGCCGCGCGCAAGGTGCTCGACGAGGCCGAAGCAGCGCTCCCGGGCCTGCTGGAGCTGATGTGGCAGGGCCCGGCCGAGGCCCTGCGGCTCACCGCCAACCAGCAGCCCGCGCTGGTCGCCGCCGGCGCCGCCGCCTTCGCCGCGTGGCGCGAGGCGGGCGGGCCCCAACCGCGCTACGCCGCCGGGCACAGCCTGGGCGAGTACACGGCGCACGTCGCCGCCGGCTCCCTCACCGTGGCCGAAGCGGTCCAACTGGTGCGCGCCCGCGGCACCTACATGCAGGAAGCCGTGCCCGCCGGGGAAGGCGCCATGGCGGCGGTCATGAAGCTCGACGCCGCCGCCATCCGCAACGCCTGCAAGCACGTCGACGGGGTGGCGGAGGTGGCCAACCTCAACGCGCCCGGTCAGACCGTCATCTCCGGCGAGGCCGCCGCCGTGGCCGCCGCGGCCGAGCGCCTCAAGGCCGAAGGCGGCCGGGTGGTGCCGCTCAAGGTGTCCGCGCCCTTCCACTGCAGCCTGATGCAGAGCGCGGCCGATCGCCTGGCCCGCGATCTGGAGCGCGTGCGCTTCGGCGAGCCCGCCTTCGGGATCGTGTGCAACGTCACGGCCGATCTGCTGCCCAAGCCGGATGACGCGCCCGAGCTGCTCACGCGGCAGGTGACCTCGCCGGTACGGTGGGTGGAGTCGGTCAAGCACCTGCGCGCGCTGGGCGCCCGGCGTTTCCTGGAGCTGGGCGCGGGCAAGGTGCTCACCGGCCTGATCCTTCGCATCCTGGACGACGTCGAGGCGGTCAGCGTGCCCGACATGGACGCGCTGCGCGGAGCGCTGGAGGCGGCGTGAGCGGCGCCCGGCAGACGAAGCACGACGAGAAGGCCGCGCGCAACGCGCTGGTCACGGGCTCGAGCCGCGGCCTGGGCCGCGCCATCGCGCTGGAGCTGGGGCGGCGCGGTTACCGCGTCGCGGTGCACTACCTCCGCAGCGAGGGGCCCGCGCACGAGGTCGCCGACGCCGTCCGCGAGGCGGGTGGCGTGGCCGAGGTGTTCGGCGCCGACATCGGCGACCCGGCCGCCTGCCAGCAGCTCGTGAAGGACGTGACGCAGGGCCTCGGCGGCCTGGATGTGCTGGTGAACAACGCCGGCATCACGCGCGACACGCTGGCGCTTCGCATGAAGCCCGAGGACTGGCAGAGCGTCATCGACACCAACCTCTCGGCCGCCTTCCACCTCTCCAAGACCGCGCTGCGCGGCATGCTGCGCGAGGGGTTCGGGCGCATCGTCAACATCACCTCGATCGTGGGCATCCGCGGCAACGTCGGGCAGGCCAACTACGTGGCCGCCAAGGCGGGGCTGATCGGGCTCACGAAGGCGCTGGCGCGCGAGTACGGCGCTCGGAGCGTGACCGTCAACGCCGTCGCGCCCGGCTTCATCGAGTCGGACATGACGGCCGCGCTGCCGGACGAGCTGAAGCGGGCCTACCTGGAGCAGATCCCCGCAGGACGCTTCGGGCGCCCCGAGGACGTCGCCGCCGCGGTGGCGTTCCTCGCGAGCGAGGAGGCCGCCTACATCAACGGGCAGACGCTGCCGGTTGACGGTGGCATGGTCATGCCGTAATGTTTTCGAGGCTCCGGACCGGTGCCGGCGGCCGCGGCCCACAACGCGCGACGCCGCGCCCTCGGCCGGGAAGGTCGGATGGACCGCGAGTCGGAGTGCCGGGAACCGCCCCGCAACAGGCGCCGTGAAGATGCCCCCGAGACCGCCGGGAACGGCGGCGTGGGCGCACGGATCGATGAAGGAAGCGCGCAGGTGCCGTGCTAGAATCACCAGGATTCAGCCGCGGTAACCCACGCCTGCGTGAGGAGGAGCGAACGATGGACGAGCAGGAGATTCTCCAGAAGATCAAGGAGGTCGTCGCCGACAAGCTGGATGCCGACCCCGGCGACGTGACCGAAACCGCCTCCTTCGTAGACGACCTGGGCGCGGACTCGCTCGACGTCGTCGAGCTCGTCATGGGCCTCGAGGACGAGTTCGGCGTCGAGATCAGCGACGAAGAAGCGGAGAACATCCGCACCGTCGGCGACGCGGTCAAGTTCATCTCCGACAAGCAGTGACCTAGCGCTCTTCCCGCCGGGACGTCCCGGCGGGAAGAGGCCTGGTAGAAACCGGCTGGTAGCAAGCGGTTGGTGGGAAGCGGCGGCGCACGCGTGGCGCGCGTGGTTTCGAACAAGCCGTTCTCGCGCGGTCCGGTATCGTGGTGGAACTTATGAGACGAGTCGTGGTTACGGGCCTGGGCCCGGTGACGCCGATCGGCAACGGTGCCGAAGCCTTCCTCAAGGGGCAGCACGAGGGTCGCAACGGCATCCGTGAGATCACCCATTTCGACGCCTCCGCGCTGAGCGTCCGCATCGCCGGCGAGGTGGACGTCGCCGTCGAGGACTACATCGAGCGCAAGGAGGCGAAGCGCCTCGACCGCTTCGTGCAGCTCGCGCTGATCGGCTCGGCGCTGGCCCTGCAGGACGCGGGCCTCAGCGAGGACGACGTCGCCGGCGAGCTGACGGGCACCTGCATCGGTTCCGGCATCGGCGGTCTGACGACCTGGGAGAACCAGTCGCAGACCCGCTTCGAGCGCAGCCCCATGCGCATGAGCCCGTTCTTCATCCCGATGCTCATCGCCAACATGGCGAGCGGGCACGTGGCGATGCGTTACGACCTGCTGGGCCCGAGCTCCACCGTGGTGACCGCCTGCGCCACCGGGTCGGGCAACATCGGCGACGCCTACCACATCATCCAGCGCGGCGAAGCCGACGTCATGCTGACCGGCGGCACCGAGGCGCCCATCACGCCCATGGGGATCGGCGGCTTCGCGGTGATGAAGGCGCTGTCGACCCGCAACGACAGCCCCGAGACGGCCAGCCGCCCGTTCACCGCCTCACGCGACGGCTTCGTTGCCGGCGAGGCCGCCGGCATCCTGGTGCTCGAGGAGTACGAGCGCGCTCGCAAGCGCGGCGCGCGCATCTACGGCGAGATCATCGGCTACGGCACCAGCGCCGACGCCTACCACGTGACGGCGCCGGCGCCCGGAGGGCTGGGCGCGGTGCGCTGCCTCAACCGGACGCTCAAGTCCGCCCACATCGACCCGTCCGACATCGGCTACATCAACGCGCACGGCACCAGCACACCCGCCAACGACCTCAACGAGACGCTTGCCTTGAAGAACGTCTGGGGCGACGCCAAGAGCGTGCCTCCGGTCTCCTCGACCAAGTCGATGACCGGCCACACGCTGGGCGCGGCCGGCGGCATCGAGGCCATCGCGACGCTGCAGGCGATCCACTGGGGCGTGCTCCCCCCCACCCGAAACTATCTCGAGCCCGATCCCGAGCTCGACCTCGACTACATCCCCAACGAACCGCGCGAGAAGCGCGTCGACGTGGCGCTCAGCCAGAACTTCGCCTTCGGCGGGCAGAACGCGGCGCTGATCTTCCGCCGGGTGTAGCGGAGCCTCCCCCTGAGCCTCTACGTGGGCGTCGACGGCGGCGGCAGCAAGACCCGGGTGGTGGCCGTCGACGGCCGCGGCGTCGTGCACCTCGACGCGCTGGCCGACGGCTGCGACCTGCCGGCGCGCGGCGAGGCGTTCGTGCGCCGGGTCCTTGCCGAGGTGCGCGCGCGGGTGGTGGAGGCTGTCGAGGCGGTGGCGGCAAGCGAGGCCGGTTCCGCGGGCTCCGCAGGGTCGGTGGGGTCGGCAGGGTCGGTGGGGGCCACGGGGTCGGCAAGGTCCACCGGGCCCACGGGGACCACGGGGACCACGGGGACCACCGGGCCCGTGCTGGCTCTGGGGCTGCCCGCCTACGGCGAGACCCCCCGCTGGGACGAGGCGCTCGATCGCCTGGCGGCCGAGGCGTTCGCCCCCTGGCGCTACCGCGCGTACAACGACGTCCGGCTCGCGCTCGAGGGCGCGCTCCCCGTCGGCGAGGGCGTGCTCGTGCTCTCCGGCACCGGCTCCATGGCCTGGGGCAAGGACGGCGCCGGCCGCGAGGCGCGCTGCGGGGGCTGGGGCACGCTGCTCGGCGACGAGGGGAGCGGCTTCGACCTCGGGGTGGGGGCCCTGCGGGCCGCGTGCCGCGCCGCGGACGGCCGCGGGCCCGCCACCCGGCTGGAGGCCGACGTGCCCGCCGCGCTCGGCGTGCCCGACATGCACGCAGTGCTGGCGCTGCTGAGCGAGCTGCCGCAACCGCCGCGCGCACGCGTCGCGTCGCTGGCGCGCGCCGTAGCGCGTGCAGCCGAGGG
>Ga0102962_1000971_pt1 | contig 11860 bp, 7 predicted proteins | sample SalPonF2_C_D2_MG_FD_84519 | JGI IMG/M metagenome (GOLD analysis project Ga0102962, IMG submission 84519) | Salt pond soil microbial communities from South San Francisco under conditions of wetland restoration - Salt Pond MetaG SF2_C_D2_MG ...
ACTGATTAACCGGCCAGATAATTGTCTGACTCCTCGCGTATGCCGGATCAAGGGTTGCGATACCCTTTGACTCATTGTATCTGAAAACTGTACGGTTTACTTGCTCATTTTCCTTTTGTGTACATCCTGTTATAAACATGATGAACAAAAGCTGTAGGAAAGCAAGGTACATTCCGGCATGGTAAAGTTTTTTCCGGTGTCTTATATTAATGTGCTTCATTGATGATCTTTAGACTGTCCTGAGCAAAGATATAAAAAAGTGTAATGAGAATAACAGAAACAGACTGCAAAGACATGGTATCAGATCTATAACCAGTTTTAATCAAATAAAATTAAGACTTAATAAAAATAAATTTAATTTTATTTACAGATATTAGATTGACAAATATGAGTTAATTACATGAAAACCTTCCATATCCAAAATTTAATAAAGGTTCTTTCTCATGTTAAATTACATTTGGATTTGAGAGTATTCCTCAAGCGTAGAATATTATTATTCAACATTTAAATAAAAATAAATAGGACATGGAAACAAAAAAAGTTGGCATAATTGGTTCAGGAGTAGTTGCCCGCGCACTTGCTAATGGTTTTATCAAACTTGGATACCAGGTTATGGCTGGGTCACGGAATCCATCAAAACTAGATGACTGGAAAAACACAACCGGGGAACAGGCTTTTTCCGGTAACTTCAGTGAGGCGGCATCTTTCGGCAATCTATTGGTACTTGCTGTAAGTGGCAGCGCAGCATTAAATGCACTCTCTATTGCCGGAAGTGATAATATTAAGAACAAAATAATTATAGATGTGACCAATCCAATTGCTGATGCCCCGCCTCAGAGCGGGGTTCTTCAATTTTTCACTGACTACAATCAATCATTGATGGAAAAGTTGCAACAAGCATATCCGGGAGCACATTTTGTCAAAGCCTTTAATTCAGTGGGCAGTGTACTTATGGTAAATCCTGATTTCAAAGAAGGAAAACCCACAATGTTCATTTGTGGAAATGATGAGTATGCCAGGAAAATTGTATCAGAAATTGTTGAAAAGTTTGGCTGGGAAGTTTCAGATATGGGAAAGGCCGAGGCTGCCAGGGCAATAGAACCCTTGTGTATGTTATATTGTATTCCCGGAATTTTAAAAGATGAGTGGTCCCATGCTTTTAAGTTGTTTAAGAAGTAAGTAAAAGGACCTGACAGGGGAAGTAACCCTGTCAGGATAAGCTTTTAGAATGAAAGGTTGATGCCGGCAAGAAAATTAAATCCTGCCTGTGGAAAATACCCGTCCAGTACACTGTATTCACCTCCGTAATAATAGCGGTAAACCCATGCATTGGTCTCATATTCAGTATTCAGGATGTTATTAAGCTGGAGACTAAATTTGATTTCCTTCCCGATAACATCCCTGAGGGAGTAATTAACCAAAATATTATTGATAAAATATGGGTCGAGTGATCTTTCTTTTGAGGATGTATTGTCAATATACTGCCGGCTAACATACTTTGAAAGTAAGCTAACTGTAAGATCGGTTAGCGGGGAATAAGAAAGTTGGCCCCCGGCAATTATATCGGGAGAAAAAGCAAGATTTGTGGTTCCCAGGTGGTTGATCTTCTGATAGGGTTCGGTAGCCGGATCGTTCCAGTAGTCCCAGTTGTCAACATATTCAGTAAAATCCTTTATCTTATTACGGCTAAAAGTTGCATTGGCGTTGATTTTGAGATTGTGAGTGATTTGTGCTCCGGCTACCAGTTCAATACCAGCCCTGTAGCTGTTCTTCACGTTTGTCATGACCGGGTTCCCCACATCATTGATTTCTCCGGTTAATACCAACTGATTGTAATAATCCATATAATACAAATTGGCAGAGACAGCTGCATTTGTAAAGCTCAGGTCGTACCCAAACTCATAATCGTTCAGTGTTTCGTTGGTTGGATAGGGCTTTTCGGGATCTGTATCAGTATAATTACTTCTGGTGGGTTCCCTGTTGGCCACTCCCCAGGAGAAATGTATATTCTGATTCTGGCTTAGGTTATAATGCGCCCCAAGTTTTGGGTTAAAGAAATTAAAATTATGATCCTGGCCAATATCCCTTAAATCATCATCAATTCCGGTTATCTGGTAATCAATGGTTCGGTACTGCAGGTCAGCAAAAAGATTCAACCGGCTGGTAAACTGGTAATTTATTTTTCCGAAAATATTAAAATCAGTTTTAATCCCTTTTCCGTCGTACCATTTATAATTGATATCACTGTTTGAAGCGAATTCCATCCATTTGATTTTTCCATAATGAGCACCATCATATTTATTCCATGATCCGCCAATGGAGGCTTCGGTCTTTCCCTTGCGGTAATTGGCTGCATAAGTAAAGCCATAAAAATAGTTATCCAGCCATTTTTGTCTTACCAGGTCAGTTTTGATGATACTGCTGTCCTTTACATATGAAGGATCAACTCCCATATTATTTATAATGAGTGAATCATTTCCGACAAAGATTGGGTTCAGATTGTAATCAGAAAATTTGTCACCCTGTCTGTATTGTTCATAATAGCCTCTTCCTCTGGTATAGTGTAAGGCGGCATTAACATTTAAACCTGACAATAATTCATGTGAAAAAAGCAGTTGATAATGATCCTGTTGATAATTATCTGTTTCATTTTCATAGGTGTACAGGTTGTATGTCCGGGGATTGCTGTTTAATAAGTTATCAGCCTGTTGCTGATTATATCCGGCATCAGCAATATATTTTAACATGCCGGCAGTATCATTTTCAAGCTTCACTTTGGGAACTCCATTCCATGCCTGGTAAGTCTTTTCTTTTCCGGAAAATACGTTTAGTCTAATAATAGTATTGCCTGAATAATAAGCTCCCGAGGTGTAAAACGACTTAAGGTCAGAGGAAGCTCTGTCAATAAAGCCATCGGAGGTGATTTTTGATAATCCGGCGTCAAAGGTAAATTTATCCTTTATCATGCCGGTTCCGACATTGACACTGTTTTTAAAAGTATTGAAGGATCCTGCAGTTGAGTTTACCCTGGCATAGGGATCTTTGTGTAATGTAGAGGTTTGCACATTAATAGTACCCCCAAAAGACGCGGCTCCATTTGATGACGTTCCCACACCACGCTGGATCTGTATATTGTCGGCCGAACCGGCAAGATTAGGTGTGTTTACCCACCAGACTCCGTGCGATTCGGCATCATTCATCGGGATACCATTGAGGGTGACATTAATCCTGTTTGCATCGGTGCCCCGAATGCGTAAACCAGTATAGCCTACACCGGCACCAGCATCCGAAGTCGTTATAAGTGATGGAGAAAGGCTTAGTAAGTAAGGAATATCCTGTCCCATATTTCGTTTTTCAATTTCTTCTTTCTTTACCGAAGAATACGCAACGGGGTATTTCTGACCGGCTCGTGTTGCAGTTACCAGTACCTCATCAGCCATTATGGTTGATTTTTCCAACTGAATATTGACAGTGACATCACTGGTGGCATCAATTGGGCGTGTAGCATCTTTGTATCCGATATAGGATACTTTGAGTGTGTATTTGCCTTCTGGCAGATGATTGAACTGAAATTTACCCTGCAGATCAGTGGTTGTCCCTTTGTAGGTTTGCTCTAAGATAACATTGGCTCCCACCAATGATACTCCATCAGCGTCCGTAACAGTTCCTGAAACCGACACCTGTGAAAAGGCGTAGTTATACAGGCATACGAACGCGAATAACATCATTACGCGTCTCATGACTTTGAATATATTTTATGATTACTACTAATCGGGCAACGATTCTCGCTGCTCGTTATCCCTTCGCCGGCATTACCCGGATCAGGTCCTAAGGGTATGATCTCAGCCCGTTATATTAAGGCACCCCCCTTAGAGCGTAATGCAAATGTAAAGCAAATATTTCACAAAAAAAAGCCGGATCATTGACCCGACTTTCTTAAAAATTATCCTAAGTGTAAGATTATTCAACTTTTAACACATCTTTAAAAGCTTTTTTCAGTGTTTCTTTTGGCAAGGCACCCATTGCCATCTGAGGCTGGCCTTCTGCCGGTACAAAAAGTAAAGAAGGAATACTCTGGATACCAAATACCGAGGCGAGTTCACGCTCCGATTCAGTATCAACCTTGAATACATCCATCTTGCCTTCATATTCTTCAGCTAGTTCTTCCAGAATTGGTGAAACTATTTTACAGGGTTGACACCAGTCAGCATAAAAGTCAATTATACAGGGTTTAGCGCCTTCAAACTTCCATTCTTTATTGGTCTCGTAGTTGAATACTTTGTCTTTAAATGTCTGATTTGTTAAATGCTCTACCATCATTTTTAATTTATTTATTTTACTGTTAATTATTTTTCTTTTTCTCGTTTTCTATAAAGTTAATTAATTATCCTAAACTTATCAAATAGTATTCCAATGCCATAAAAAGACAATTATCTTCCAAATAGGGTAAATAATTGTAATTTTGTCATAAAATAGTTAAAATTGTCATATCTACATATGAAGAAATGTCTGAATGATCATGTATTTGATATAATTGCCCGTGTTGTAGAAAAGGAAGGGTTAGAAGCTTATGTGGTGGGCGGATATGTCAGGGATGCCCTGCTGAAGCGTAATTCAAAAGATATCGATATAGTAGTAGTGGGAAGCGGCATTGAACTGGCCAAAAAAGTAAATGAAGCTACCGGGAGAAAAAATAAGGTGAATTATTTCGAAAATTTTGGTACAGCCATGCTTAAATATGGCGACCGGGAAGTGGAGTTTGTTGGTGCCAGAAAAGAATCATATCGAAGAAACTCACGTAAGCCACTGGTTGAAAACGGCACACTTGAAGATGATCAGCGGCGCCGTGATTTCACTATTAATGCCATGGCCATAAGTTTGTCACGTGACAATTATGGCGAACTAATAGATCCGTTTAATGGCAGGGAGGATTTAAAAAATAAGATCATCCGTACGCCGCTGGATCCTGACAGCACATTTTCTGATGATCCTTTGCGTATGATCAGAGCTGTACGTTTTGCCACTCAGCTGGGATTTACTATTGAGTCTGACACTTTTGAAGCACTTAAACGCAATGCTGAGCGCCTGAAAATCATATCCAGGGAACGCATCGCCGATGAACTGCATAAAATAATGGCTGTTGACCGACCTTCAACAGGTTTCAGGATTTTTGAAAAAGCCGGATTACTTTCAGTTTTTTTCCCCGAACTCGACAGATTGAAAGGAGTAGAAACCCGTGATGGTATGGCTCACAAAGACAATTTTCTACATACCTTAAAAGTGCTGGATAATGTGGCTGCAAAATCAGACAATCTATGGTTACGCTGGGCAGCACTACTGCATGATATTGCCAAACCGACCACCAAAAAGTTTATTCCTGTTCAGGGATGGACGTTTCACGGGCATGAGTTTATCGGGGCTAAAATGATTCCTGATCTTTTCAGGAAAATGAAACTTCCGCTTAATGAGAAGATGAAGTACGTGCAGAAATTGGTACTCCTTCACCTCCGGCCAATTGTACTGGCCCAGGAAGTGGTTACTGATTCAGCTGTACGAAGATTGCTTTTTGATGCAGGCGATGACATTGATGATCTGATGATGCTTTGTGAAGCGGATATCACTTCCAAGAATGAATTCAGGGTGGCAAAATATATGCAAAATTTTCAGATCGTCCGTGCTAAACTGAAGGAGATTGAGGAAAAAGATGCAGTCAGGAATTTTCAACCCCCTGTTTCCGGCGAAGAAATCATGAAAACATTTGGCATTAAACCTTCCCGGGAAGTGGGAATAATAAAAAATGCAATTAAAGAAGGCATCCTTGACGGGATTATTCATAATAATTATGAAGAGGCAAAAAAGTATATGCTAAAAAAAGGTGATGAACTGGGACTGACACCTGTTCAGGATGGAGAATGAGGATGCTATTTGGCGGGAACAGGGCATTTTCGTATCTTGTTTCCGTATTTCCTTCTTCCGGGTTATTTTAGAATGTAAATTTACTATGCAGAATGGAATTATAAACTGTATAATATCTGTTGTACGGTTTTCATTAATTTGACGTTGAGTAATATACATTAATGGAATGTTGCCTGATTTATCAGGATGCTGAAGAGTAAGGAAAGCTAAATTATTAACTGTTTAAAAGATATTTCAATATTATTTAAAATGGCGGATTATTACAAGGATGAAGCAAAACATTATGTAGCTGTTGACTGCATAATTTTTGGATTTGATGGCAACAGACTAAAACTATTACTGATAAAGAGGAATTTTGAGCCAGGGAAAGGACAATGGTCTCTTATGGGAGGTTTCCTTAAAGAAAACGAAGGCCTTGATAACGCCGCACAAAGAATTCTTGAGCAGCTTACGGGACTGCAGGATATTTTTCTTGAACAGCTTCTGACATACGGTGAGGTAGATCGGGATCCTGCTGCAAGGGTACTCAGTGTCGCTTATTACGCACTTATTAACACCAGTAATTTCGATGAGTTTAAAGCTAAGAATTATAAAGGAAGCTGGTTTGAGTTAACTGAGATGCCCGAACTGATATTTGACCATGCAGAAATGGTAGATAAAGCCAGAAAACGGTTGCGGCGTAAAGCAAAGAATCAGCCTATTGGGTTTGAGTTATTGCCTCAAAAATTCACACTGCCCCAGCTAATGAAATTATACGAGGCTATTTATGATCAGAAGTTTGATAAACGAAATTTCCGAAAAAAACTTTTATCCTATAACATATTAAAAATGCTTGATGAAAAGGATAAAAAAGGGTCCAGAAAAGGTGCCTTTCTGTATCAGTTTGATGCTGATAAATATGAAAAAATGATCCTCAACGGTTTTAGTTTCGAATTATAATTTCTATTCAAAAAGCGAGATTATCTCATTTGTTGACAGTGTTTTGAAAGGGTTGTTTGAACTGATAAATGCCTCGGCAAGTTTGGCTTTTCTCTGTTGTAGCTGTAGGATTTTTTCTTCAATGGAGTTTTCGGAAATAAACCTGTAAACAAATACCTGCTTATCCTGTCCGATGCGATGTGCCCTGTTTATGGCCTGATTTTCCACCGCCGGATTCCACCAGGGGTCAAGCAGGAAAACATAATCAGCTGCCGTAAGATTCAACCCGGAACCGCCGGCTTTAATTGAAATCAGAAAGAAACTGGTATCCTGTTGCTCCTGGAATTTCTTAATCTGTTTCTCTCTGTCACGTGTCTGACCCGTGAGCATTGCATATTCGAGCCCTTCCTTATCAAGGTAATCAGCAAATAAATTCAGATGTTTGACAAATGATGAAAAAATCAAGACTTTATGTCCTTCATTAAGAATATTTTCAAAATTTCTGGTTATCTCATTAAATTTTCCGGATTCCATATTGTCCACATCACTTAACATATCCGGATGGCTGGCAATCTGCCGGAGGCGGGTAAGTCCCTGGAAAACCAGGAATCGTGATTTTTCTTCTGCGTCTTGTTCGATCGATTCAAGCAGTTCATTGCGGATCTTAGATTTCTCTTCTTCATGCATTCTGAGCTGTTCTTCAGCCATATCGCAGAAAACAATGTTTTCAGTTAAAGCCGGCAGGTCCCTTGCAACCTCTTTTTTTGTCCTGCGCAGAATAAAGGGGCTGATGAGTTTCTGCAGTTTGTCTTTTTGTTCCTCATTGTTATTTTTTTCAATGGGAATCAGGAACTCATTTCTGAAAAAGTTATAATTACCCAGTAGTCCATGATTCAGGAAGTTCAACTGAGCCCAGAGGTCAGACAATGAGTTCTCAATAGGCGTTCCGGTAAGTACCAGCCTGTGCTGTGCTTCAAGCTTATTTACTGCTTTGTAAATCTTGGAATCAGGATTTTTAATTGCCTGACTTTCATCCAAAATAAGATAAAAGAATTCATATGATGCAAGTAAGTTGGTGTCGTTTCTTACAATCCCATAGGTAGTAAGTATAATATGGTACTGATTAAACTCTTCGGTGGAGGTAAATCGATCCAATCCGGTGTGCAGGGCAACTTTCAAATCCGGAGCAAACCGGTTTAACTCATTCTTCCAGTTGTGAATCAGAGAGGAGGGAAGAACTATCAATGTTGCTGGTGGCAGATTGTTGTCAGCAGTTGATGGTGGTGGCGTTTCAAATAAACTTAATTGCGCTGCGGCCTTCATTTTAGCTGGTGAGAACCCCTTGTATTCAGTAATTGATTTCTTAATCAGTGCAATTGTTTGCAGTGTTTTACCCAGTCCCATATCATCCGCAAGACATAAACCGAGATGGTGTTTTTGCAAATTATACATCCAGGAAAAACCTGATTTCTGGTAGGGGCGTAAACTGGCATTTAGTCCGTCAGGAAGTGTGGTTTCATTTTGTGCTGAAGATTCTGAAAGGGTCTGGAATTTATCCAGGTATTTTTTATCAATGTCTTCGGATATGTTTTCAAGTGCTGTAAAATGCATTTTTTTGATTTGTATGGATTCCCCCATCAACTTTCCATAAGTAAATACCTCTCTGAAACGTGAGAACCATTCGTTGGGCAGGATCATAATTTCCCCGTTGGGCAGCTGGTATTCTTTCCTATATTCAACTATATGATTTTTGAATTTTGAGAATGGAATTTTAAAAGGGCCAACATGTACCATGGCTTTTAAATCAAACCAGTCAATTGCTTCATTGAAATCCAGCGATAATTTCGGTTCAAGAAATGAATATTTTTCTTTGAAAAATTCCTGCTCAACTGCAAATCCGGCAGATGACAGCTGCTCTTTATGATTCGCCAGCCATCGGATAAGTTCACGTCTTGTTTCCTCCTGATCACCATTTAAGGATTCAAAATCTGCCGGAACATAATAGGCTCCCGTTTTTTGTGTAAGTCCTGATTCAATGGCCTTCTGTTGCATAGCTTTTTCAAAATTGTAGTCCCGTATGGTTTTATGGAAAATATACTCACCTTCCTCTATGTCAAGAATTACATAAGGTTCTGTAACAGTATCTGCATGGTATTTTTTAGCTGTATTATAATCAAACGAAAGCAGCAAAACCGGATTTCCGCTCAGGTCGTTTTCAAGCGAGAGTAAAGGAGCAGGACGATCAGAATGGTTAATAATTTTAAATCCCTCGTTATTAACATGATAATTTTTGATTGCTTTTTTTACAAATATTTCAAAATACTGTTTTTCTTTCTCCTTCGGTATGTCAATATGGGTTTTATTGAAAAATGGTAGTAGTTTTTTACCATCAATATCCCTGAAAATATACATGTTATTTTCCAGTATTAGATGACAGGGATCGTTAACCATTATAATGCTACTTTGGTCAGTAAGACTCATCTCTTTCCCGCTGTGGCGAATAGTGAGGAAATATTTGATACCTGCTTCATGCCTGTGAAAATTAAATACTACTGAAGCGGGTTCCTGTTCAATATTTATTTTATCTGATTGATGGATATTGCCGGTCAATAATTTAAAATAGAGCGGAATTTTTTCAGCTATAATTAGCTCAATACACTTTTGAAGTCTTTTTTCAATAAATGGACGTATTTTATTGTTAATATCCTCCCGGGTAAGCTGATTGTGAAATTCTCCCGGACTGATATTCTTTCTTGAAAATATCCTGATCAGGGAAGTATCCGAATACTCTTCGGTTAACCTGGTTATTTTTTGTTCTGCATTACTGAACCGCTCCGGCTCTTCATTAATATCTTCTGAACTAAGCCTTCTTTTCAGTACATAGAAATCTTTTTGAGGTTTTTTTGTAACCAGATAAGGTACAAGTATATATCCAAGCGTTCTGTGTTCAGTAACCGTTATGATCAGCGTTTCTTCCATGTCACAAAAATGGTAAAAAGTTCATTATAAAAGTACCGCCTTTGGAATGTTTTTAAAGTTCATTACAAGTTGGTTTGTTAACCAGCGAAATAGACAATTCGTTGGATCAATACAATATTCAACTAATTCGTAAATTAATTTTTTTGAGATGGTATAAAACGTTGTTGGTTCTTGACATGGAAAATATCTCTTTTTGTTAAGGTAGTTTTATTGATCTTTCTGATTGTATTTAGAGTCTGTCAATAAAGTCAAGTATCGAGGCACTATTTAAGATCAATAAATACCGGCAAATGATCACTAAAACCTCCGTGATATGAATATCCCGTATAGGTACGGTTGGGGCGGAGACCAAAATATGTTTCATCTTTCTCAAGTAAGAAGGGAGGATCAAAAATCTCTGCCTTTTCTCCGGTGACTGAAAGTGTATTTGAATTCTTAAGCAGATTGCCTGTAACGATAAACTGGTCGAGAATTGACCATTGTCCCTGGTATTTGTGTGTACCACCGGCATGTATACCGCTAATACCTGAAGAAAGATTGTATAGTTTCACGGGTTTTATTGTGTCTCTTGCTGTTTTAGCCCCAAGCACCTTGCTGATACTGAAGGCTTCGGGTGGGTCATTGAAATCTCCCATAATGATGATTTTTGCATCCGAATTTTCACTAATTACGGAATCCACAACTCTTCTCAGAGTGAGTGCTGCAGCACGTCTGTTGGGTTCTGAGTCATACTGTCCCCCATATTTTGAAGGCCAGTGATTGACAAAAATGTGAATGGTGTCTGTGTCCATGCAGGCAAAGGTTGCATACAGAATATCTCTGGTTGTGCGTCTTGTTCCCGGAAGATTGACAGTAATAAATTCTTTGTCTGTAAGTTTTAATTTCTCCGGGTTGTAAAGTAGCGCAACATCAATCCCTCTGAAATCGGGAGATTCCTTATGTACTACACTATATTCATAAAATGAAAAGGGCGACTCATACACCAGCTGGTTTATTATCATACGGTTTTCAATTTCACATAAGCCAATACATTCAGGAGGATCCCAGCCACCAACTGCCACAATTACTTTTGATAATTTACTGATTTTGTCCTGCATTTTATGCCAGGTCCAATGCCTTACTCCATCAGGCAAAAATTCATCATCTTTTGTCAGACTGTCGTTAAAAGGATCAAACAGATTCTCAGTATTGTAAAACATTATGCGTAGTTCCCCTCTTTCCTGCTGATATTGTTGTATCCGGTCCTGTGCCGCCAGCCTGTCCGGAATGCAGATATACAAAATAACTGTAAACATACATATAAGCAGCAGGGAAGTGCTTCGTTCATATTTTTCTATAGTATTACTCATCTCCAAAAAAAGTTTGTTCGAATACCTTATAAAATTCTATCCTCATTTTCTGGTTTCATTTATTTTGGAATAAGATCAAACCAATCATTTCCGGACTGGTCTTCTTAAAATAAAAGGATTAAAATATAAGTGGGGGATTATGACAAACAATAATATGACTTTTCCGGAAGGAAGAGAAGAAATTGTTGTTCAAAAATAATGAACGGGAAAATTATTAATTCAAATTTAGGAGGTCAACGTGCTAACTCGGTAGAATCGATCCTTTCGTAGGCACCCAAATCAGGCGCTTTATCCTGCAACCGGCTGTTTCCGTCGTAATCAAATGGTACTGTGGTGCCGATTTGAATACTTCCGGTATCCTTTGCCGGGGACAATGTATCAAGCTGCAGGTTTACCGGTTCTTCGTAATTTGCTACCGGCCTAACAAAACGCGGATCTTTATTTATAATTATATCCCTAAAGTGACTTGTATCTTCAACAGATACAGAATCGGTATTTACCCTGAGTAGACAGTGGTCGAAGTAGTAATTCATTTGTTGGTCATTCAGAGAACTGATTTCTAATTCGTTATCGAGGTTCCCATAGATAATGGAATTGCCAAAATCAGCCTGTACCAGGTCATCTGGCCAGGTAATATATGCTTTTTGCAGTGAATCATAAACCAGTACATAATTGGAAATAAGCAGTGAAGGAACACT
>Ga0102962_1000973_pt1 | contig 11857 bp, 8 predicted proteins | sample SalPonF2_C_D2_MG_FD_84519 | JGI IMG/M metagenome (GOLD analysis project Ga0102962, IMG submission 84519) | Salt pond soil microbial communities from South San Francisco under conditions of wetland restoration - Salt Pond MetaG SF2_C_D2_MG ...
CCTGCCGGCGACCCGCGGCTTCGATGTCGGTTCCGGATTCTCCGGCACCCGCATGCGGGGTTCCCAGCACAACGACCCCTTCGTCTGGAAAAACGGCCGGCTTGGCACCCGAACCAATTTCAGCGGCGGCGTCCAGGGCGGCATCAGCAACGGCGAGCCGGTGTACTTTCGCGTCGCTTTCAAGCCCCCGGCCACCATCGGGCGTTCCCAGCGAACCGCCGACCTGAGCGGCAGGGAGGTGGAGCTTGCGGCGGAGGGCCGGCACGATCCCTGCGTTTTGCCTCGCGCCGTTCCGATCGTCGAGTCCATGGCCGCTTTGATCCTGGCGGATTTGGCGTTGATTCAGAAGATGCGCGGTCAAGGTCCTACAAATCCCTCCGGTGGCGCCTTGAAGAAGACGCCGGGTCGGAAACGGTTCTGAAGGCAGAGCATCAGGATAAAAAAGGAGCATCCCGAGAGGCGTTGCTCCTTTTTTCTATCTCTGGAGGTGGAAAAGGCGGCCTGGCGAACAGTGACCACCGTTAATCCTTGGCGATTTTGCCCTGGTCGGGTATTCTTTAATTAGGGGGTGGTGGAACGTCTTTTTCAGGAGAATGGGAATGGATAAAATTTACGATGTGTTGATCGTGGGTGCGGGCCCGGCGGGAATAACGACGGCCTTCCTCTGTCAGAAGAGGGGGTTGAGTTACCTGGTCATCGAGTCGGGGAAAGAGGTCTTCCACGGCGTCGCCACCACTTATCCCGAAGGGAAGAAGGTCTATCCCTCCAAGCCGAAGGACAGCGGGGAGCCTTTTCTGGTGGAGGAGCTTCGGCCACCCGACAAACCGGTGACGGTGGAGAAGTACATCCAGTACGTGGAACACTTCGTCGAGCATGAGAAACTGGTCGTGCAGACTGATACCCAGTTCGAGGACATCCAGGATTCTCGAGATCACATGGTGGTGAAGACCTCCCATGGGCCGCTCAAGGCGCGCAAGGTGGTCCTCGCTTTCGGCAGCAGCATCCCCAAGGAACTGACGGTGTACGGCGACGCCAAGATGGTGGCGAAGACCCTGGAGGACCCCAAGAAATATGTCGGCCTGCGGACTCTGGTCATCGGCGGGGGCAACAGCGCCGCCGACGTTATCACCACGATCCTCAAGGCGAAACGCCAGGCCAACGATCCGCACCCGGTTTTCTGGGCGCACGTTGCCGAGACCTTCGACGTCAACAAGGAAACCGCCCAACGCCTTGGGGAAGAGGTGCTGCTGGGCGGGCACATCCGCCTGCTGCCGGGGGCCGTCCCCAGAATCGGCGAGGTTGACGAGGAAGGGGTCGACCGGCTGATCATCCGCACCAGCGAGGTGCGCCAGCCCGACGGCATCGAGATCTACAATTCTCTGAGCTTCCCGATGAAGAATGTGATCGCCTGTATCGGCTCCCAGGGGCCGTTACCCATATACGACAAGATCGGTGTGCAGACCATCGTCTGCACCGAAGGGGTCTGCCGAGTGGCAAAAGAAGGGGATCGCCTGGTTCTGATAACCGAAGAGTTCGAATCGACGCGGAAGGGAGTTTATCTCGTCGGCGGAGCGATTTCTCCCTCCTATATGCGTAGCGGCGGCGGTTCGATTCAGGAACAGCATCATCCCAATTTGATCTATACGGCCATCAACGACGCCTACCATGTGGTAGAGAGTATCCGAAAGAAGCTGAAGGGGAAGGCGTAGGAGCCCCCTCCTTCGGCGGCCTCCCGGAGGCACCGGAAGGAAACCGAAGGGCACGACGGGGTTTCGGTGGGCACGCCACCGCCGGTTTCAGCCTCAGGTAAAGCCGCTTCCGCCGCAGGAGGGCGGAGCGGCGGAGGCTGATGGCCCCGAAGAGCCCGCGACGGGGGCTGAAACGGTGCGAAGAGCCGCGCCGCCGCAACGGGGGCAGGCCTCTTCTTCTGAGGCGAGGCGCTGGATCTTTTCAAAGGTTGTTCCGCATTCCCGACAACGGTATTCAAAGATGGGCATTGTTGCCTCCCTTAAGTTAGCGTCCATTATGTAGGAATATATATAATCTGTTAGAATGATTCAAGGGGGAAAGCGCAGATAGAAAAAGGGCGCAGCGAAAGCTGCGCCCTTTTTCTGTAAAAACCAAGCAGGTATCTTTAAATTATCCGAGGATTTGCTTGAGATCTTCCTCGGCGGTTCCAATGGGAGCGATGTTGAAATTCTCGACCAGGAAGTTGAGGACGTTGGGGGTGATGAAGGCCGGGAGGCTCGGACCGATCTTGATGTTTTTGATTCCCAGGTGGAGCAGGCTGAGGAGAATCGCCACCGCCTTCTGCTCGTACCAGGAGAGAATCAGGGACAAGGGCAGGTCGTTCACGCCGCAATCGAACGCATTCGCCAGGGCCAGGGCGATCTGGATGGCACTGTAGGCGTCGTTGCACTGACCGACGTCGAGCAGGCGCGGAATGCCGCCGATATCCCCGAAGTCGAGTTTATTGAAACGGTACTTGCCGCAGGCGAGGGTCAGAATGACCGTATCCTTGGGGGCCTTCTCGGCGAATTCGGTGTAGTAGTTGCGCCCGGATTTGGCACCGTCGCAGCCGCCGACGAGGAAGAAGTGCTTGATGGCACCGGCCTTGACGCCCTCGACGACCTTGTCGGCGACCCCGAGAACGGCGTTGTGGCCGAAGCCGGTGAGGATCTCCTGGCCGGGCTTCTCATCGAAGCCGGGCTGAGACTGGGCCTTGTCGATGACCGCGGAGAAATCCCAGCCATCGATGTGGGTGACATTCGGCCACTGGACCAGCCCCCAGGTGAAGAGGCGGTCCTTGTAGGACTCGGCCGGACGCTGAATGCAGTTGGTGTTGAAAATGATGGCGCCGGGGAAGTTGGCGAACTCTCTGGCCTGGTCCTGCCAGGCGCCGCCGAAATTGCCGGCCAGGTGGCTGTGTTTTTTCAGCCCCGGATAGCCGTGGGCGGGCAGCATTTCGCCATGGGTGTAAACGTTGATTCCCGTGCCTTCGGTCTGCTTGAGCAGCTCTTCGAGCATCCGCAGGTCGTGGCCCGAGACGAGGATCGCTTTGCCCGCTTTGGTCCCGAGGTTGACCGGGGTCGGCACGGGATGACCGTAGTGGTCGGTATGCGCTTTGTTGAGCAGTTCCATGGTGACCAGGTTGATGCGGCCGCACTCCATGGCTAGTCCGACGAAATCCATCAGTCCCAGAGTCGGGTTGAGCGTGGCGGCCAGGGCCCGATGGGTGAAGGCATGGATTTCGTCACTCTCGGCGCCGAGGGTGAGGGCATGGTCGGCGTAGGCCGCGTACCCTTTCATGCCGTAAATCAGAATCTCCTGGACCGATTTGACATCCGGGTCGACGGTTTCGCTCTTGACTCCGTGAGCCTCCCCCTGTTGGACCAATCCGGCGGTATCGGCCGCGGGTTGCCACTGGGCGGCGGCAGGAACCTCCACGGACACCGGCCCGGCGAGTGCCTGGGCTTTGGTTTTGACCGCTGCGGCCCGGCGAAGAATCGCGGCGATCGCCTCGGCGTCGAAGTCGACATTGGTGACGGTGGAGAACAGCCCCTCGATCATGAACCGATCGATTTCAGCGTCCTTGCGCCCTTGAGCACGGGCTTTGTCGGCCCAATAGGCGATCCCTTTCAGGGCGTAGACCAGCAGGTCCTGTAGCGCGGCGACCTCCGGCTGTTTGCCGCAAACTCCGATTTTGGTGCACCCGGTTCCCTGGGCAGCCTGTTCGCACTGATAACAAAACATGGACACACTCCTTCCTCTGGTTGTTGGTGAGAGTTAAACTCCATTCCATGGATCATCTCGCTTCGCAAAAAATCATGGACGAAAGTATTCGATTTTTCTCGCTCAGCGGGTATAATTAGACAATATCCGGCATGCGGACCTACCATAATTGCGCCACCAACAAACCACCTTGACCAAAGTCAAAAAGGCGCTAAAAACGAAAAAAGTTTATTCGGGACACTCTGGACGGTATTCGAACGTCCTTACATAACAGGGAAGAGGCTGTTGCAGACACTGAATCCATTCATTTCCGGAGCGAGAGTGTGAAAAAATTTTTCAAGATTTTCGGCATCATCGCTGCTGTTTTGGTGATATTGATCGTTGTTCTGGCGATTCTTGCCAAGGTTCTGGTGACTCCGGAGCGGATCAAGCAAACAGTTCTGCCGAAGGCAGAGGAGGCACTTCACCGCCAGGTGAGCCTGGGAGATGTGGAAATCAGTCTCTTCTCGGGGATTACCCTCAAAGATCTGGTGGTTAAGGAAAAACAAGCGCCTGTCGCGTTTATTGCCGCGAACAAGGTCGTTCTCCGGTACCAGTTCTGGCCCCTGTTGCTCGGGAAGGTCGTGATTGACGAAGTTCGGTTGGAAGGCCCCAAAATCCGCGTGGAGCGCTTCAACAACGGGCTTTTCAATTTCAGCGATCTGGCCACCTCGGGAGAGAAGTCTCCGAAACCATCACCGGGTGCGGCGAGCCGGCATCCTATCGACCTGCTGGTTTCCGATGTTTCGGTTTCCCACGGGGAGATTCTCTTTCTGGATCATTCAATCAACCAGCGGGCCCCTTTTCGCTATGCCCTGTCGGATTTGACAGCTCAGGCCACGGATATTTCCCTCGACCGATCCTTTCCGTTCCAGGTCACAACCCACATCAACGGATCGATATTGAAACTGAAGGGAGAGCTCAATGCCAAGACCAGGAAGGGGAAACTTGCGGTCACTGTCAACAACCTCGATGCCATGGCCTTCGCCCCCTATTTTCAAAAGAAGGTGCCGGGACAACTGAGGGGGCTCAAGATCGACCTCGACGTCGAAGTGGACGGCGGCCCGGATTCTCTCGTCTCGCAGGGGAAAATCGGGCTGAAGGATGTCAACCTGATCCTGAACGCCTTTAAGGACGCGCCGATTCGGGACGCCGCTCTTTCCCTCGATTATGACATCACGGCGAATCGTGCCACCTCTCGATTGGATATCAAGAAGGCCGAAGCGAAGTTCAACGGCATTCCGCTCGCTCTGACCGGCACGATTACCCAGTATACGACCGATCCCCAGGTGGATCTCTCTCTGGCATGCTCCAAATGGGATCTGCGTTCGGTGGTGAAAGCCGTCCCTCCAGGTCTGGTCAAAGGCGTGGCGAATATGGACCCGGCGGGCATCATCGACGCCAACCTGCATCTTGCCGGGTCCCTCAAGACTCCCGGAAAATTGCTGCAAAAGGGTGACGTGACTCTGACGGGCGTTTCGGCCAATGCCGGCGGTCTCCGACCGGCGGTGACCGGAGAGCTGGATCTGAAGGCCGATTCCCTGAATTCGAAAGATCTGACTTTGAAACTGGGCGACAATACGGCGGACATCGATCTGCGGGTCAGCCACTTCATGTCCCGCCCCCTCGTTGTATCCAGTCGCCTGAGCGCCGATTCCCTTGCCCTGGATTCGCTCCTGAAAGGCACTGCCTCCGGGGCCGCTTCCCAAAAGGAAGGTTCCGCCAAAGCACCCGCCAGGGAGTTGGGGCCATTGAACCTTCCCGTGCGGATGACGGGGGCGGTTCTGGTGAAAAAAATCCTGTACAAAGGGTTGCCCATAGAGGATTTCGATCTGACCTATCACCTGGAAAAAAATATCCTCACGGTCGACCGAATGACGGGCAAATTGGCTGGCGGGACGTTCTCGAAGACGGCCCGCGTGGATCTCGCCAAAAAAGGTTTCGTTTACAGCGGGCACTCGGAGGTGAAAGGCGTTCAGGCCGATCCCGTCGTCAGCGGATTTTTCCCCAGGGCCGCCGGAACGGTCTTCGGCACCCTCAATCTGGATCTCGACTTCTCCGGGCGAGGCACCCAATTCGACGTCCTGCGGAAAAATCTCTCCGGAAAAGGGAATTTCCTTCTGACCAACGTGAAGCTGACCGGGGCCGGCCTGGTCCGGGGACTGGCCGACTTTCTCAACCTGCAGCAACTGCGGACCCTCCATTTCGACCGTGCCCAAGGAAATTTTCGCATCGAGAAAGGAGAGGTGCACGTCTCCTCCGCCTTCAACGGCGCGGAGGTGCGCATGCATCCGACCGGTACCGTGGGGCTCGATGGCTCCCTCGACATGGCATTGAACACCGCCTTGGCGCCGGCTCTGGCAAAGAAATGGGCGCCTCAGGGGGGGCTCTCGCAGATTCTCACCGAAAAGAACGGGTGGAGCCAGATTCCGCTCAAGGTTGCGGGAACCGTGACTTCTCCGCGTTTGGCCCTCGACACGGCGCAAGTGAAGAAGAAGCTGCAGAAGCGCGCAGGGGAAGAAATCCAGAAAAAAATCGAGGAAAAATTGTTTAAACAGCAGCCGCCCAAGGAAGGAGCCTCCCAGGGGAAACAGGAACCGGCCAAAAAGATGCTTGAAAATGCCGTCAAAGGCCTTTTCGGGAAGTGATCAGTCAAAGTTGTTTTATCGGAGCAAAGGAGTCTGCAGTTATGACGGGAACAGAGGATTTCAGCGGGTTTGAAGTTATTCGCGCGGCCATGGAAATAGAAAAGAAGGGGCACCGATTCTATGCCACCATGTCGGAACAGGCGCAAAACCCTCTCGCCCGGGAAGTTTTCTCCTGGCTGGCCCAGGACGAGGTGCAGCACTTGGAAACGCTGGAAAATCTGGTTCCGAAATTCGAAGAAGGGGCTTTCTGGGACGATGAGGAATTTTTCCTTCCCTATCTGCAGCGCTTTTCCGAAAACAAAATTTTTCCTTCCTCCGAGCGCCTCCGAGAGCTTCTCAGCCATCCGGAAATGGATCTGAGAGCCCTGGATCTTGCGATCGAGGCGGAAGAGCGTTTTGCAGATTATTTCGCCAAAGCCGCTGAGCATTCCCGCAACGAGAATGGCCGGGAAGCCTTCGCGTGGCTGGCAGGGGAAGAGAACCGTCATGCCGAGGTACTCAAGGCCCGAAAGAAAAAAATCCTGAAAGAAGGTGCGGATTGAGGCAAGGGGAATGATCGGGTCGCTTTTTTCTGAATCTCGCCTCTGCCCCGTGCGTTGTGCTTTCTTGACAGAAATGTCTCTATTGATAGAGTTTACTCTCGCGGGGAAACCGACGGATCTTTCGGCAGATCGTTTCTGAATGAAAACCTTTTCGACCAGAGGAGGTATGGATGAACGTTTTCGATTTCGCAATGAAAATGGAAACGGACGGCAAGGGCTTTTATGAAAAGCTGGCCCGTGAATCCACCATTGCCGGCTTGAAGACCATTTTTCTCAGATTGGCCCAGGATGAACAGAAACACTACGAAGTCTTTCTGGCCCTGAAAAACCAGACCCAGATGGCCACCATGGAGGATTCCACTTCTCTGGAGGATTCCGAAAACGTCTTTGCGGGGCTCCTCGAAGGCAAGGAGGGATCCGGACCGGTCAAAGGCGATCTGGAGGGCTACCGCTATGCCATGAAGATCGAAGCCGACAGTTTTCGACTCTACGAGGATGCCGCCAAGAGAGAGAAGAACGTAGAGGTCAAAAACCTCCTGCTTAAAATTGCCGAGGAGGAACACAAGCATTTCATTATCGTCGAGAACATTTTCAATTTCGTCAATGCCCCCAAGCAATACCTTGCCTGGAGAGAATTCAGCAACCTTGATGAATTCAGAAACTTCGGTCGGGATGTCGATATTTAAAAGAAAGTGACGAGTGACGCATGACGGGCGGGCCGGGAAAGGCCCGCCCGTCATGCGTTTTGGGGGAGGGCAGATTCTCCAAAGCGCCCTGACCTTTTCCCTGCTGACGGGGACTCCCGGGATTTCAGGTTTCCAAATCGGATTCGGCTCGATATATTAGATCTGATGGCTGCTGATCGAACCGGCGGCCTCAGTGGCCCGATTGGTTAATTCCTTTGGTTCATTTTGGCCCTTTTGGCCGCTGCCTGCGTTGCGCCTCCTCGGGGTATGCTTTGGCTAGGCCTGCGTCGGCGTGCCTTGACAGCACCCAAAATGTCTCAAAATCCACTTAAAGGACTAACCAAACGGTCCACTAGGAGAAAATATGGAAATCCCTGAGACAATGCAGGCCATGGTGTTCGAAGAACCCGGGCGCCCCCTTCGGTTCAAGCGGGTGCCCGTCCCCCGACCCGCGGTCGGAGAAGTGCTGATCCGGGTCGATTACTGCGGGGTATGCCGGACCGATCTGCATATCGTGGACGGGGAGCTGGAGCATCCGAAGCTGCCGTTGATCCTTGGTCACGAGATCGTCGGCACCGTCCTGCGGCCGGGGGCGGGTGATTCCACGTTTCGAGTAGGAGACCGGGTCGGGGTGCCGTGGCTGGGGCGGACCTGCGGGAAGTGCTCTTATTGCCGCAAGGGGCAGGAAAATCTGTGCGATGATCCGCTCTTTACCGGATACACACGGGACGGAGGATATGCCGAGTGCACGGTGGCCGATGAACGCTACTGTTTTCACCTGCCGGAGGCGTTTTCCGGTCCCGAGGCCGCCCCGCTGCTGTGCGCCGGCCTGATCGGCTATCGCACCTACCGGATGACCGGTGAAAATGTTGAAACTTTGGGAATTTACGGCTTCGGAGCGGCCGCCCACATCATCGCCCAGATCGCCGTCCACGAAGGAAAACGGGTCTATGCCTTCACCCGCCCGGGAGACACCCAGACCCAGGAATTCGCCCGGCGCCTTGGGGCCGTCTGGGCGGGCGATTCCACCGAAATGCCGCCGGAGCTGCTGGATGCGGCGATGATCTTCGCTCCCGTGGGGGCACTGGTACCCGCTGCCCTGAGGGCTTCGACCAAGGGAGCCGTCATCGTCAGCGGCGGGATTCACATGAGCGATATCCCCGCTTTTCCGTATCGCTTGCTATGGGAAGAGCGGGTGATCCGGTCGGTCGCCAACCTCACCCGGCGGGACGGGGAGGAATTGCTGCAGGTGGCTCCGAAAGTACCGGTGAAGACCGAGGTTCAGGTGTTCCCCCTACGGGAGGCGAACGACGCGCTCGAACGCCTGCGGGAGGGGCGGATCGAGGGGGCGGCCGTGCTCAGGGTGGCGGAGAATGGTTGACTCTTTGGATGGGATGAGCGTGGATACGGGCGCCGCACACAAACTTCTGAATCCGGGAGTATCTTTCTTGAGGAGGCTGCCTTTTCATGATGAGTGACGATTCCTGGATTGATGTCACCGTGCCAATCCGTGCCGGGATGACCTGCTGGCCTGGCGATCCGCCGGTGAAAATTGAGCGGATCGAAGACCTGGAGCGGGGAGACGAGATCACCTTCTCCCGAGTTGAACTGGGCCTTCACGCCGGCACTCATGTCGATGCGCCGGCACATTATCTGCGCGGCGGCGCCACGATCGATAACATGCCGAAAGACGCGATGATCGGGACGGCCAGGGTGATCGGGGTTCGGGATCCGGAAATAATTACCGCAGAAGAACTGGCGGAGAACGACATCTGCGCAGGGGAGATCCTGTTGTTCCGGACTCGGAACTCCAGCCGAACCGGAAAATCGGGGTTTGTCGAGGATTTCGTCTACTTCTCCACTTTGGCCGCGAAGTTTCTCGCCAATCGTCAGATTCGGCTGGTTGGCATCGATGCTCTTTCCGTGGGAGGGTACCGGAAAAACGAAACGATCGCCCACCGCGTTTTGCTTGAGGCAGGCGTCTGGATCGTAGAGAATCTCGACCTGTCGCGGGTTACTCCCGGAGAGTATGAGTTTCTCTGCCTGCCCGTGAAAATCCAGGGTGCCGAGGCCGCTCCGGCCCGTGTTCTTTTGAGCCCTCTGTGTCGCAACGGTGCTTAGGCCTCTTCCTAAGTCATTGAAAGTATAGGATACTTTCTCCCCTCCTAGTAACCAATCAAGATGCTAAGCGACTGGAATATCAAGCTCTGCGAGGTATCGAGCAACCCAGCACTTATAGCGTCCCCCGAAGACGAATTCTCGGAAGCGGTCCCGGTCTGGCCAAAAGGCCTTGACCCGGTGACCCCTTTTGTCTTCCATCACTTTTCCCACCAAAATCAAATCCTCACGACAAATATTAATAAAATATAAATTCAGGGCAGGGCGATCAATAATTCCAATGCTGTTCGGAATTTTTTCTGCCGTATTCCCTTAATTTTTGGACCTGGCACGCAACCTGCTCTAGGTAGCCTGAGTTTCAACGCGGCAATCTCTAACGATAAATGTTTGGTCGATGATTGGGTGTCTCTAATACCAACTCACAAAAGGTAAGTTCGAGAATAAATATGACGTAGCAAAAGCTAAAAACCTATCTCCGATAAGGGCAAAACCAGAGGAATCTGGCGACGCAAAGCCACGGGTCCGAAATTGTAAAGGATAGCCGGGTTGCCGAAGAGAACATTAGCGCAACTAAGAAGGGCTACGGCCAGTTTTTGAAAAGCGCTTATCTTCGGCAGGGAAGATAAGCGCTTTTTTACGTCTATAGAGGAGGTGATAACTGGAAAAAGGCAATATCGAACCTGGAAGCTGAATGGAAAAACCCTAACGAAAATTAAATGAAGAATTGGCAATGCAATTTTTATCCTTTTAGTTTAATTCTTTTTGCCAAGAAATTACTAACTAAGAAGGAAACAATATGTCTAAAAACGTAAAAAAATGGATAAAACTTTGGGTGCTTGCGATTCCCATAGTCGTACTAACCTTATCAGGATGTGGAAATAATACCGGGACAGACAGTCTCAGTGGACTTTTGGGTATGATCGGCTCCGGGGGAATCGGAGCTGCAAGTGGTGTTGCCGTCGATCCCTATATCAACGGCGCCGTTTTTGAGGAAATCCCTGCCGGTGGAGGTGCTGCGATCCAGCAGTCGACCCCCTCCGATGCAAACGGAAAATTCGCCTTTGCCCAGCCCTTGACCCCCGGCTCTACGATTCAGATGAAAGCTGGTGGCAGCGGCGAGCATAACGGAGTTCCCTATACCGGGATCTTGAAACGAAAAGTGGACGCTACCGGCACCCTGGTCGTCTCGCCTCTGACGACTCTGGAAGCCGATGGTCTGACTGCCGATCAGGTAGTCACCCTTCTGAGTCAGGCCGGCCTGAGCGGTTTGACGGTTGCCGACGTGACGGCTGATCCGATGGCGGGGCTTGCCGGCAAGCAGACCGTCGCCAGCGGGGATTTGACCAAACTGCAGGCCGCCATGGCGGTGAATGGCTTCTTCCAGGTGATGGGGAGTTATCAGCCCACCCAGGACCAGTTCAATGCCAACCTCGACAAGCTGTCCGGGATGGTGAGCGCAGCTAAGGAAGTTGTCAGTAAAGATGCCTTCGATGCGGTCGCGGCCGACAACCAGAACACGTTGAATGTGGTCGGTGGTCAGATGACCACGATGCCGTATATCGACAGCTCTGCTCAAATCATGCAAGCCGTTGAAAACCAGGTAAAAGCCGATCCGCAGAGCGATCCGGCCCAGGATGCCGCCGATCTGATGACCCAGGCCTCCAATTTGGCCCTGCAGTACTATGTCAAGCAAAACCGCGGCAACCAAGCGGTTGAAAACGCCGTTGCCGACGGCACCCTCCCGAACGTCACGAAAGATCAGATTCCGACTCTTGACACGAGCGCGGGAAGCGGTTCCGATACCAATACTGGCTCCGGCACCACGACCAACCCTCCCTCGGATTCAAGCGGGAGCACCACCACTCCTCCGGCGACCGTCGACGGCGCCACCTTGTACGCTAACGACTGCGCCACCTGCCACGGCTCTCTGGCCAACAGCAGCAAAACCGGGGCTACCGCCAGCCAGATCCAGGGCGCGATCAACAATGTCGGTGCAATGAGCTCCCTCTCGAGCTTGAGCAGCGACGAAATCCAGGCCATTGCGGATGCGCTTGCTCCGGCTTCCACCACCGACCACAGCTCCAGCTCGGGC
>Ga0102962_1000974_pt1 | contig 11839 bp, 8 predicted proteins | sample SalPonF2_C_D2_MG_FD_84519 | JGI IMG/M metagenome (GOLD analysis project Ga0102962, IMG submission 84519) | Salt pond soil microbial communities from South San Francisco under conditions of wetland restoration - Salt Pond MetaG SF2_C_D2_MG ...
CAAATTTGCCCGACAACACCTTCGTGATCGCTGCTGTCAAGGTCGTCTTACCGTGGTCTACGTGACCTATAGTTCCAATATTGACGTGTGGTTTGGTGCGTTCGTATGTCTCCTTTGCCATTGCAAATATCCTTTTTTATAAATTCGTTATTAGGCTTTATCTTCTATGATTTTCTGAGCTACTTGTTCGGGAACAGGTACGTATTTGTCAAACTCCATTGAGTAAACAGCACGTCCCTGAGAAATTGAACGCAATTGTGTTGAATATCCGAACATTTCAGAAAGTGGAACGAGTGCTTTAACAACTGACCCGTCGGGATTATTTTCCATTTTTTCAATCATTCCTCTACGACTATTCAGGTCTCCAATAATATCACCCATATAGTCTTCGGGAGTAATAACTTCAACGCTCATAACCGGTTCAAGCAAAATGGGTCCAGCTTTTTTAGCAGCTTCACGGATACCACTTCGGGCACAAAGCTCAAAACTCAACTGATCCGAGTCAACATCGTGATAGGATCCATCATACAAGCGTACTTTATAACCTTCAGCTTTATATCCCGCAAGAACACCGTTTTCCATTCCCTGTTTCATACCTTTTTCAACATTACTGATGAATTCACGTGGAATGGCACCACCTTTGATTTCATCAACAAATTCAAAGCCAGTATGATCTTCAATTGGGGACAGTTCAAATGTCATATCAGCGAATTTACCACGACCACCCGTTTGTTTCTTATACAATTCACGATGAGTAACTGTATTTGTGATAGATTCGCGGTAAGATACTTGAGGATTACCAACATTGGCTTCCACCTTGAATTCTCGTTTTAAACGATCAATAATGATTTCAAGGTGAAGTTCGCCCATTCCTTCGATAGTCGTCTGACCGGTTTCCTCATCCGTACTTACACGGAATGTCGGATCCTCTTCAGCAAGTTTAGCCAGACCAACAGAAAGCTTGTCGTTATCAGCTTTTGTTTTCGGCTCTACAGCAAGTTTAATAACCGGCTCGGGGAAGACCATTTGCTCGAGAATAATCGGACTGTCTTCACTACTTAATGTATCACCAGTTTTTACTTCTTTGATACCCACAGCAGCCGCGATATCACCGGCTCTTACCATTTTGATATCTTCTTTACTGTTGGCATGCATTTTCAATAAACGTCCAATACGTTCCTTCTTACCAGTTGTCGTATTTAAGATATAGGAACCGGCTTTAAGCTGACCAGAATAAACACGAATGAAGGTCAGTTTCCCAACATAGGGATCGGTCGCGATCTTAAATGCCAATGCAGCAAAGGGCTCTTCGTAGCTTGGATGTCTTTCGAGTGTTTTTTCTTCATCATCCGGATCAACACCTGTAACAGCAGGCACGTCGACTGGCGAAGGAAGATAGCGGACGATAGCATCCAAAAGTGGCTGAACACCTTTATTCTTGAAGGCTGTACCACATAAGACGGGCGTAATATCCAGTTTCAAGGTTGCATCCCTGATGGCATCTTCAATTTCTTCTACCGTTATTTCTTCTTCCATCAGGTATTTTTCCATCAACTCATCATTACTATCAGCAATGGCTTCAAGCATGATTTTGTGATATTCCTCAGCCTGTTCAATGAGGTCGTCCGGGATGTCGACAACGTCAAATTTAGCTCCGAGTTCCTCATCATGCCAGATAATGGCTTTCATATTGATGAGATCTACAACTCCTTTGAAATAATCCTCTTTTCCTATGGGAATTTGAAGAGGAACCGGATTAGCCTTGAGCTTTTCGTCCATCTTTTCGATCACGTTGAAGAAATCGGCTCCAATGCGATCCATTTTATTTACGAAGGCTATTCTCGGTACATTATATTTGTTAGCCTGACGCCATACCGTTTCCGATTGTGGCTGTACAGCACCAACTGAACAAAATACGCCTACGGCTCCATCTAATACACGTAATGAACGCTCAACCTCAACGGTGAAGTCTACGTGGCCGGGAGTGTCAATAATATTAATACGATGATCTTTCCAAAAACAGGTTGTCGCTGCGGAAGTAATAGTAATACCACGTTCTTTTTCCTGATCCATCCAGTCCATCGTGGCACCGCCATCGTGTACTTCACCAATACGGTAATTAATACCTGTATAATAGAGAATACGCTCAGTGGTCGTAGTCTTACCGGCATCGATATGAGCCATGATACCGATATTCCTGGTTTTGGTAAGTTGATCTAATGTTTTAGTCTTTGTTTCCGCCATTGCCTTAAAAAGGTTTTATTCAAAATCTGAAGTGTGCAAATGCCTTATTGGCTTCAGCCATACGATGGGTCTCGTCTTTTTTTCGAATGGCTCCACCTTCATTATTGGAAGCGTCCATAAGTTCACGAGATAATCTGATTGCCATCGATTTATCATTTCTGTTTTTAGCTGCTTGTATTATCCACCGCATGCCAAGCGCCGAGCTTCTTTCGGGTCGTACTTCGACCGGCACCTGATATGTTGAACCGCCAACTCTTCGACTTCTAACCTCAACAACCGGAGCCGTGTTATTTAAAGCGGTACGAAATACTTCTACACCAGGCTGGCCTGTTTTTTCTTCGATGATCTCGAAGGCCTGATATAGGATTTTACGCGCTACATTCTTTTTACCATTTTTCATCAAATAGTTTACAAAACGCGCAACTTGAAGATCACCAAATTGGGGATCTGTTTTTGCAATCCGCTTTTCTGCTGTTTTTCTTCGCATTTTAGACTACACTAAAATTCATTAATTATTTTTTAGGCCGTTTAGTACCGTATAGACTTCTTCCTTGACGACGTTCATCTACTCCGGCGGTATCTAATGTACCACGAATAATGTGATATCTAACACCAGGTAAATCCTTGACACGTCCACCACGAATAAGTACGATACTGTGTTCCTGGAGATTGTGACCTTCACCAGGAATGTAAGCTGTAACTTCAATTCCATTCGTTAAGCGTACACGAGCAACTTTCCGAAGAGCCGAATTTGGCTTCTTTGGTGTTGTAGTATATACACGTGTACAAACGCCTCTTCTTTGAGGACAATTTTGTAAAGCAGGTGCAGTTGTTTTACTGACCTTACTTTTTCTACCTTTTCTTACTAATTGTTGTATTGTTGGCACTTAATTCTCTGGTTTTGTTTACTGTTTTGTCAGAGCTTGAAAATATAACGAAAGTATATGATCTATTCCAAATTATTTATTAATTAAAGTTCATAAAAAGAGAAATAATCCACTAAAAGTCCTTAAAATGTGTGCGAACTACTCAATTTCGGGGCTATAAATTATAATACTATTATATAACAATATTACAATATCAGTGAATTTAGAACAATTAAAAGGTGTAAGTAAAAAACGTCTGCAAGCGCTAAATCAGTATGGGATTCACAGCCCGACGGATTTATTGCATCTATTCCCAAACCGGCTCATCGATAGAACACGGGTACTTCCCATAGCCCGGCTGCAAGGAACGGGTGATGAGGCAACCGTAATTGGTAAAGTAAGCGACATTTCTATAATCGGTTATAAGAACAAAAAACGTCTTGAAGTAACCATTCAGGATGATACCGGTCGGCTTAAAGGAGTCTGGTTCAGCGGAATTTCATATTTTCAAAAAGTATTCAAAAAGGGACAATTAATTGCTTTTTTTGGTGCGGTTAAGCAATATGGTCGTAATCTGACGATAGCACACCCTAACTATGAAAAACTATCAGACACCTCTGATGTCCGTCAAGTCGCTAATATCCTGCCGGTGTATCCCAGTACCAATTTTTTTAAACGGACCTACATTACGAGTACAATTATTCAAAATTGGAATAGGGAAATTCTCAAAACTCTAAAGATACGTGAATTTATGCCGGAAATACTTTTAAAAAAGCATGGTCTTCCTAAACGGCACGAGGCTTTTCGAATGATTCATCTGCCTGAAAAAACCAGTCATTATTATACAGCTCTGAGGCGATTTAAATTTGAAGAGCTATTTCTGTTTCAACTGAGTATGGCTAAGCTGAAACAACATATTAAATCCCAAAATACGGGTCTGGTATTTAATCAGATTGGTAAATTTACACAAACATTTTTCAATGATATTCTACCATTTACTTTAACTGAGGGCCAAATTCATTCTTTATCAGCCATAAAACAGGATCTACGTTCCGGTAAACAAATGAATCGGTTGATTCAAGGTGATGTTGGCGCCGGTAAAACGGTAGTCGCTATTGGAGCGATGTTGATGGCCCTGGATAATGGCTATCAGGCGAGTTTTATGGCACCAACCGAAATATTGGCGGAACAACATTACCGAACACTCAATGAGTATTTATCTCCTCTTGATATTAATATCAGACTCCTCACTGGCAATCAAAAAGCATCTCTGAGAAGGGATATTCTTACGGATATACAGTCGGGAGGTTGTCAGATTGTGGTTGGAACCCACGCAATCATCCAGAAAGAAGTCATTTTTGCCAAATTGGGATTGGCTGTTATTGATGAACAGCATCGCTTCGGCGTCTTACAGCGAGCCGATTTATTAGAAAAGGGAGAACATCCTCATGTACTGGTGATGTCGGCTACCCCAATACCTCGATCGCTTGCCATGACACTGTATGGTGATCTGGATGTCTCTTTCATTAAAGGACTCCCCAAGGGTCGGAAACCTATTAAAACCGCGGTACGAGGCGAGAAAAGTCGTGAAAAAGTATATGATTTTCTAAAAACCACACTCGGTGATGGCGGACAAGCGTATATCGTCTATCCCTTAGTTGAAGAATCTGAAGCTTTGGATTTGAAAGATGCGACTATGGGATATGAACTCATTCAGCAGCGTTTCCCCGAATATTCAGTCGGACTGTTACATGGCCGGATGAAAAACGATGAGAAGGATGAGATCATGCGTGCTTTCATTAATAACGATATCAAAATCCTGGTTTCTACAACAGTCATTGAAGTGGGAGTGGATGTGCCTAATGCTTCGGTCATGATCATTGAACATGCTGAGCGGTTCGGACTTTCACAGCTTCATCAGCTCCGGGGACGTATTGGACGCGGATCACGCCAGAGTTATTGTATTTTGATGGCGGATGTGAAACAAAGTAAAGAAGCCAAAATACGTCTCAAAACGATGGCGGAAACTAATGATGGCTTTAAAATTGCGGAAGTTGATTTAAAATTACGGGGTCCGGGTGATTTTCTGGGAACCAAACAAAGTGGTCTGCCCGATTTTAAAGTGGCGGATATTTTAAAGGATCAGGAGTTACTTGCTTTAGCCAAAAATGAAGCTACCGAACTCATAAAAAAAGACCCGGAACTTAAAGAACCGGGTCATCAAAGCTTAAAAGAGGTTTTTATTCCCTATTTTAAGGAGAAATCTCATTTTTATAATCTTACCTGAGAAAACCTTAAATGAATTGAAGTTTAACTTTTCACAAGCATCTAAATCATTGTTTAGATTTATCGAAACGTTTACGTTCGTTATGATCGAGATATAACTTTCGAAGTCGCAGGCTTTTGGGCGTAACTTCTAGCAATTCGTCGTTATCAATAAACTCGATACATTGCTCTAAACTCATTTTCTTTGCTACAGCGATTTTGACACTGTCAGCCGTTTGAGCCGCTCTGTGATTGGTCAGGTTTTTCTTTTTGGCGATATTGATGACGATATCATCCGTGCGATTATTTACACCGACGACTTGTCCCATATACACCGAATCGCCAGGCTCCACAAAGAATTCTCCCCGGTCCTGAGCACCTTCCAGAGCATATCCGGTCGTATTCCCGTTTTCCAGAGCGACAATCGCGCCTCGATTTCGTCCCGGAATTTCGCCTTTATACGGTTGATATTCATAAAATTGCTGGTGAGCAAGACCGGTACCACGAGTATCGGTAAGCATCTCACTTCTGAAACCAATCAATCCCCGGGATGGTACATGAAACACAAGTCTCGAATTATCACCTTCCTGTCCCATCGACTGCATAATTCCCTTTCGCTGGAGAAGGTTATCAATAATTTTGTTACTGTATTCTTCAGGTACGTCAATAACTACTTCTTCGACCGGTTCATATTGTTTTCCATCTATCTCTCTAAATATAACTTCCGGACGGGATACGGCAAACTCATACCCTTCACGGCGCATGGTCTCAATCAAAATGGATAACTGAAGTTCCCCGCGTCCCGATACGCGATACACATCCGGATTTTCGGTCGATTCTACCCTTATAGAAACGTTTGTTCTGGTTTCCTTCTCGAGACGATCGTTGATCATATTGGCTGTAACATATTCGCCTTCCTTTCCGGCAAACGGTGAACTGTTGACCCGGAAATACATCGCGATGGTCGGCTCGTCAATATCATAATAATCGATGGGAGTGAGATCAGAAGTATCGGTCAGAGTATCCCCGATCCGGACTTGTTCGTAACCCGCTAGCGCAATGATATCGCCAGCTTTAGCTTCTTCGACGGGATCCCTTTTTAATCCTTTAAATGTAAATAATTTCGTCGCCCTGGCTTTTTCTTTTAAATTGGCTTTTCGATCAAGTAGGGTCACTTCCTGATTTTGTTTGATGATTCCCTGTTCAATCCGGCCAACGGCAATTCTTCCGACATAGTCATTCCATTCGATGTTACTAACCAACATCTTGAATGGCGCGTCATAATTAACATCTGGCGAAGGAACATGTTCAAGGATTTCTTCGAACAAGGGATATAAATCCTGATCTTCTTCCTCTAATTCTCTTTTACACATGCCATCTTTACCGACAGCATATAACACGGGAAAATCAAGCTGTCCATCTTCCGCTTTCAGATCCACAAAAAGATCAAATATCATATTTAACACTTCATCGGGACGCGCATCTTTACGATCAATTTTATTGATCACTACAATTGGTTTATAACCGAGTTTCAGTGATTTTCTTAAGACAAAACGTGTTTGCGGCAATGGTCCTTCAGCGGCATCAACGAGAAGGATTACGCCATTGACCATTTTAAGGATTCGTTCGACTTCTCCACCAAAATCAGCGTGACCCGGTGTATCGACTATATTAATTTTGACATCTTTCCAATAGATGGCTGTATTTTTTGCCATAATCGTGATTCCACGCTCCCGCTCAAGATCGTTGGAGTCCATGACACGATCAACGACTTCCTGATTTTCACGGAAGGTACCACTTTGTTTCAACATCTGATCCACTAAAGTCGTTTTACCGTGGTCGACGTGAGCAATTATGGCAACATTTCTTATATCCATTCCAATCTTTCTATTTATCAAATTTTGTGAAGACTCGTAATATACACTTTTTTTCTCTTCTAAGTGAATAGTCAAGTTAACATTTTGTTAATTTGTCTGTATTTATAAACGACTCAAAACGCTAACAAGTATATAAAAGAAGACTTTGCAAAATCATCTTTTGGACCAATATCGTCGTTATCGGAATTTTAAAATCCCTTTGATCTTGATATTAACCCAGATCCTTGTTTACAAAGTCTTCAAAAATTTTTTATGATGAGGATTCTCTCTATTTGAACAGATTGAATGATTTATCCTTATTACATTGTTGGGTAACCCAAGAGCAGTATTTAAAAAGAGCATTTACTTATCAATTATGGATCTATCAATTATAAATCAGAGATTTATTGTTTGTGGAGCAAGCAGCGGTTTGGGTAGAGCCATTGCGGAGAACCTGTTGGAGGAAGGTTCACAGGTTATTGCTATCGCCAGAAGAGCCAATCTCTTGCAGGAATTGCAAAGTAAGTATGGGAAGGAAAAAATAACGGTTATTCCCGGTGATCTAAGAAATGAAAATACGATACGGGGGATTGAAGAAAATGCCAAAAAGTATGTCATACATGGTATCTTGCTGAATGCAGGTGGACCTCCGGCCAAAAAGGCCATCGAAACGACGATGGACGATTGGGATGAGGCTTATCATTTAGTGATGCGGTGGAAGATTAACTTGACCAAACGGTTACTGCCATACCTTATGAAACAGGAATACGGACGTATCCTATTCCTTGAAAGCCAATCGATTAAACAACCGGTGGAAAGTCTGGTACTGAGTAATGCTTACCGTGCCGGAATTGCTGGTTTTGCAAAGACACTGGCACTCGAAATAGCGTCTTCAGGTGTTACTGTAAATATTATCGCACCCGGTTCACACGATTCTCCGGCTATTGAAAGAGTCATCCAAAAAGCAGCTGAGCAACAAGGGATTTCCTATCAGGAAGCTCAAAAAAGATTGGAAGATAATATTCCTGTAAAACGGATAGGTAAACCCGGAGAATTAGCAAAATTAGCCGTTTGGATGCTTTCTCCGTTATCGGGATATATGACGGGACAGATTATTAATCATGATGGGGGATTCAATAAATCACTATTTGGATAAATTTATTTGGAATAAACAGAATAAACATTATGCCCTGGTATCAAAAGAAAATACGATTAAAGCGTAGAGCTCGCGGTTTTCATCTCATAACTAACGAAATATTAGATCAATTCCCTGAAATACAAAATATTCAGACGGGTTTGGCCAATATCTTCATTCAACACACAAGTGCCAGTCTGACCATTAACGAAAATGCGGATCCAACGGTCAGAGAAGATTTTGAGACCTATTTTACACGAGCAGTTCCGGAAGATATGTCGCTTTACCAACATACTCTGGAAGGTCCGGATGATATGACCTCACACATCAAATCATCCATACTGGGATGTTCTTTATCGATTCCGGTAACTAACGGACAATTCAATCTTGGTACCTGGCAAGGGATTTATTTATGCGAACACAGAAATCGCGGCCGGGAACGAACGATTGTTGTAACGGTATACGGAGAATAAAAAAATAAATCGATCCTCGATTTTGAGGACGCTAAAGAAAGCTGCGAAATTTGGCCGTGTTCTGCGTTGAATTTAAAAATGCTTGATCAACGTACCAGAGTGCATCTCATGCGTATTTTTATCCCGAAAGCTTTCGGGACACGACTATATTTCTTGGTGAATAATCCGGGTTAACCAAAATATATTTGACTCAAAAACTTATTCGATATAATATCTTGCTATTTAGATTACTTAACTGTTTTATTCCGGAGTAAGCGAAGGCCATTGGCGACGACCAGAAGAGTACTGCCTTCGTGTCCGACTACGCCAAGTGTAAGCGGTAAATTTATGGTAAATACGGATATAATTAATACCGCAATCACAGATAAACTAAAAATGATATTTTGCCAAACGACCTTCCTTGCTTTTTGGGCCAGTTTCAGTACATAGGGCAGTTTACTTAAATCATCCGCCATTAGAACGATATCGGCGGTTTCGAGTGCAACATCCGTTCCGGCCGCACCCATTGCAATACCGACATGACTTGTCGCCAACGCCGGTGCATCATTGACACCGTCCCCAACCATCGCGGTAATAACAGAATTCGAAAGATTTTCAATCTTTGCGACTTTTTCTTCAGGCATCATTTGTGCGTAATATTCTTGTATACCTAATTTCGATGCGACTGCTTCTGCAACTTTTTGAGCGTCTCCGGTTAACATAATAATTCTGTTTATGCCCAATTTTTTTAAATTATGAATCGAAACTTTGGCTTCATTTCTAACTACATCCGTTATAGCTAAAAGACCTAAGGGTTCTTTATCGTTACTAATGTAAGCGACCGTTTTCCCTTCACTTTCAAGATCACTTGCTTTCTGTAAAAAAGGTTCAGGCCATGTAATAGAATGCTCATCGAACAGCTTCTTATTTCCGACTAATATCTGTGACCCGTTGAGATTTGCAATGACTCCTTTACCCGTAATGGTTTGCAAATCACGAATTTCATCGAAATTTAAATTTCGATTTTTAGCAGCTTCGACAATCGCAGCTCCCAAATGATGTTCCGAACGACTCTCAGCACTGGCAGCAAGTCTCAGGATATCGTCTGCGGATAACCGATCATTATTAACGACCGGAAAATTTCCATTTACAGGCACAGTCATCTCGTCAACCCATTCATTTACAGTGATAACATTGGTAACAACCGGTTTGCCCTGGGTTAAAGTACCGGTTTTATCGAAAGCAATCGCAGATATCTTCGCAGCTTGTTCCAGGTAGGCGCCACCTTTAAACAAAATGCCATTACTTGCTGCGTTCGCTATAGCAGACAAGATGGAAGCCGGCGTGCTTATAACCAGTGCACAGGGAGAAGCCACAACTAAAACGGTCATTGCTTTGTAAAAAACCCGATCGAACGGAAGTCCTAAAATGAAATAAGGCACAAAAATAAGTCCCATTGTTGCAAGGATTACTAACGTAGCATACTTGGGTTCAAAATCATCCAGGAAACGCTGCGCTTTGGCTTTCTTACTCTGCGCTGTCTCAACCATCTGAATAATTTTTGAAAGTGTAGTGTCTTTGGATAACCGGGTCACTTCAATTTCAATTGCCCCTTTAGTATTCATGGTTCCTGCAAATACATCATCCCCTTTCGATTTTCGCACGGGAATACTCTCACCCGTGATAGCGGATTGATCAATCGAAGAGGTACCCTGAGTAACTTTCCCATCTATAGGGACACGTTCTCCGGGCTTGATCAAAACGATTTGGCCTAATTGTAAAAGATCGACACGGACAAGGTTTTGGGATCCGTCTTTCTTTAGTACCAACGCTTCATTCGGTCGCAGTTTCATCAGTGATTTTATAGCATTCCGGCTACGCTCCATAGCAAACATTTGCAATGTATTACTCAGAGAGAACAAAAATAAGAGGGTTGCTCCTTCCATCCACTGACCAATACTTGCCGCTCCCAAGGCCGCGACGATCATCAAAAAGTCTACATTAATTTTAAATTCCTTAAGCGACTGAATGCTCTCATAGATTCCCCAAACCCCGCCACTGATATAAGCGATTATGTAGAGTATCAAATATATCTGCTCAGGTAGCCAACCCGTTTTCTCTCCAATGAACCCTGAAATCAAACTGAGCGTACAAATCAACGTCAGAATGATCTGCAGTTTTTTGAAAAATTCCTTTTTATTCTTGATGCAATTTCGCCCTTTTAATATTTCTATTACTCTATTCATTTATGGAAAATGGAAAATCGTTAAATCCTTTTATTAGACAGGCTTATTTAAAATAAAGTTTAGCAGTAACAATCATAAGATTCAATTTAAATACCGTTATCCACCCTTCTCAAAAATAATCATAAATAACTTATTTATATACACTTATGTTTTTTAAGAATTCTTTACTCTTCTTAAAATTGAATATAAATAGCGATTATAAAACACTGTCTTTTCTTTATTTAGACTCAATACTCATAAATCCATTTACCAAAAGCACACAAGTTTAGGAGCAATTATATAGGGACGTCTATTTAATCCGAATCATTCACGTTTACAATAAGAGAAGATTTTGCAAAACCGCCTTTTTGCCCAATATCTGTGTTATCGGAATTTTAAAATCCTCACATATGATCAGATATACTGTGGTTTTAAAATCCCTCTGGCCTTGATCTTGATCAAAAATCCTGGTTTTGTAAAGCCTTCTAAGAATCAATAACTAAAACCTTATTAACGTGAGGTTCGTTTAAGCTTATAGTCTATCTACTTAATAAAACGTAACTGTTAAATGAGTTTTTTTTAGGACCACCGACCACCGACAACAGACGACAGACGACAGACGACAGACGACAGAGGTTGTGAAAAAATAACAATGTAAACGACAAAGCACCTTAATTTTTTAATTGTTTTTGAATTTTGTTGAAGAGCCTCTCCCTGTCGCGGATTTATCCGTGACAGGGAGAACTTGTCCCGCATACTTTCGGGAGAATGAGAGTGGGTAAGCAGAGCGAAATTG
>Ga0102962_1000975_pt1 | contig 11815 bp, 14 predicted proteins | sample SalPonF2_C_D2_MG_FD_84519 | JGI IMG/M metagenome (GOLD analysis project Ga0102962, IMG submission 84519) | Salt pond soil microbial communities from South San Francisco under conditions of wetland restoration - Salt Pond MetaG SF2_C_D2_MG ...
CATACGGGCAATTCCTGATATTGAATGTCCATCCATTAGTAAATGAAAATAGAGACGGTGTTCTTTAGGAACAATACTCAACATTTTTGAGCAAAATTCATCATCGAAATTTTCATAATAAATTTGTTCCTGTGAATCTTCAATGCTTATATGTTGACGATTGCGGTAGTCACGTAGCTTGGATTTTAAGCAAATACGCAACCAACTTTTGAACGGCAAGTCTCCATCTTTATAGGTTTCAATTGCCTTATCCAAAGCCTCGGATGCAATTAGTTCGAAATCAAAACCAGGAAACATGCTTCGACGAGCATACAGCCAATATAAAGCATAGTGAAAATTATCCAAATAGTTACCCACGTGGGCCTCAATGGTGTGTTAGTATGTATTCATAGTTCCTTCCTTGGTGTATCTTACGGGGATAGGGTTCATAATAGAACGCAATAGGGTAATCATTGTTGCGTTCAACCACGACGACACCAGTGATCGTGCAATCAATTTTTGGCGTCAACCTAATTGTGTGGTGCATTTTAGCATAATGCGTTAATGCCACAGTTTTTACTTTGATATCAACGTCTTCAATAATCTTGTATCTTGATTTATGCAATCTAGCATAGTTATATACAAGATTACCGATAACAACGATTTGGTATTTTGGTTTGAATACCCGCATCATACTCCCAATAGAAAACAGCCAAGCTCAATAAGGCTTAATGTGATTGCTGAAATCAAAATGTCTACCGCTTTATAGCGACAAACATAAAACACAATATATGCTGAAAACAACCCTCCAATATAAATGTGTGCGATTGCTTGAAATGCTTCTGATTTATAACCTGCTATTCGAGCGCCAGCGAACAGCAGTGTTGCGAGAATAATCCAAATGTTCAAATAAGTGTCCTCCATTCTTGGGGTTTGATTGTGTCAATCAATTTATCTAACTCAGCCGTTAAAAACTCTATACGCATTTACAATTCTCCCTTCTGAATATGCTCCCGCCACTTGATCGATAACGAGATTAGACATATTGGGGTCAATGTTGACGCCAATAAAACGCCCTTTCATGTACTCAACATACTCATTATTTAATGCTTGCTCGAATGCGTAGTATAAACGCTCTTTGTCAGAATCAGGAAGATCGCTGAGGATTTCTTTGATGGATCTCACGCTGAAAGCTCCTCAATTGAAATGAGATAATCACTCTTAACTGTTAGCTTAGGTAGAATTGGCTCGCCCGGCCTTCGTGGTTCCCATGAAATGTTACCATAATACCAGGCAGCATTCTTTTTGCTTCGACCTTTACAGTATTGTGGAGGCATTTCACGGCCAATTCGGATCTTTGACCATTCAGAAATGTACTCAGCAGGGCACCATTCTTGGAATCTTTCAAAGAATTCTTTGACTGCAATCATTGAACCTGTTACATGGTAACAGTTTTCTCTAAGAAACATCTCTAATAGTGTTTCATTTGAGTGTTCAATCGATTCCTTTTCGATTGTATCAATCACTGGCACGTTAAGACGATCGTTACTAGGTGGTATTTCCAAATTTAACAATGCTGCTAGAAAATCTGGTGCTTCTTTTTGGAGCATAGGGATCAATTGTTTCTTTGGAATTAACTCTGAAGGGTCAATAGGCATAACTTGAATTACCGTAATTCGGCTATCACCTGTAAAAATAGGGCAATAGTTATGGTCATTCGCTGCATGAACCCAATGTGTAGTATTTGGGATGCTGTATGGTGTCTGACCTTTGCGATGAATTGTCATTTTTGGGCTTGTAACCCAGTCTTTGATAGTGTTTGCCGCTGATTTATTGCGTTTTAGGTCAGTTTCTTCAATGACGCATAACACAGAATTCTCTAATTCTGCGTTGAAACCTGATTGTGAAAGCAAAGCAGTATCACCACGAACGACACCATGAGTCATTAGAAGTGAAATTGCTTCATGAAAGATCGATTTCCCTGTATTTTGTTCCTTCGAATACAGAAAAAGGTAAGGTAGTGGTTGATTTGGCTCTTGAAAAAGACTAGCAATCCAGCATTTTAAGTAATCTGCCCCTGTTAAAATGCCGTTTGCCTTTGCCCAGCCGTTCATTTTAACGGCTTCATCCAGTCCTTGACCTAAATGATTAAGAATTTTTACCCATGTAGGGTAAGAAAGTCGATCAATTTCCTGTGATGGAGCATATTTTAACTGTGGAGAATTACGATTCCAGGTACGATCGCCAAGATATTCAGGTTGAAATGGGTAATTTACCAATGTCCACGGCTTAAAAACTGACGATCCGAGGACATTTGTTGTTTCTTTACCACTCAAACCAAAATACTGCATCCCTGTTCTTACATCCGTTAGGGGTTCTGTTCGCCATTGTCCATCTGTTTTGAGTACCCAACCATAATCTTCACCAGAAGAAGTAACAATATGGCGTACAATGTCATCGTAATTACCGACTTCAGCACTTGTTGGTAAGCTTGTTTGAACATTAAAAACACGCTTCCATGCTTTTCCTTCATTGATCCAACCTTTCATTTTGTTTGGATCATCTGTATTTTCATATTTTACTTCTACAATCAATCTTCCATCTTTGTGTTCTTTGAATTTAACGCCCCTCGCACACATTGTAGCATGAAGTCCAAGGTCTGTTCCCAAAGACAACGCGGCTCTTTGAGCGTCTTCAGCATTCGTGAAGACGAAACCTCCTGAGGGATGTTCAACACCTGAATTTGAACGGCAGGCTGACTGTAAATCGGGCTCTTGATTGTAAAAGCATCTAGTCCATCCAGAGGAATCTTGATCCCATGATTCCGCTTCCACGATCCCTTGGGAATATCGGCGAATAACCCATGCTCCTCGCCGTAATGGAAAACAAAAGCAGTTATAATCTCCCGTATGTCTTCCCTCTGCAACAGTGCCGAAAATTCCTCTGAGTTCCAATTCATCATGTGCTCTCTTTAACGAGTAAGTATGCGTAATAATCATGTGATGATCGCTGTCATAAATCATCGTATGCCCATTATCACGCAACCAATTCATCAATTGTTTGTGCTCATCATCAAATGTCACATGAGCACGTTGACCAGTAAGTTCCTCAAACATGCGTTCTGCATCAGGAACTTCTGAATCTTCAATAAAGGCCGGAACAACTTTTGCTTTTCTTCCTGTGATGACTTTAAGATGGTCACGCCAATTATCTGGTATCTCTTCTAGTATTCCGCCTTTCTTTATAAGTTCAAGGCCATCCGTGCCACGCATCTTACGATGCCAGCACCACATATTTCCACCACATTGGTCTACTTTGCTTGTAAAATCAAATCCGACCATTCCAGACATCATGCTTAGAATGGCACGGCCAAGCGCTTGATGCTCAGTATGGTTAGCAGTAGGAACAGCATCGAGGAAAACGTAAAGATGCAATCCAGAACCAGAAGTAGACCGACGAACTGTAACCCAATTGATCTTTTGAGCAGCAGCCTCAACAGCAGCCAACTCACTATCCAAAAGACGGCCAGCATGACGTTCACTATGACCAGTGATAGCGTCAAAATCGAATGCGACCCATCGTGATACACGATTTTTCCAATCCCATCCTGTCATTCCAATGCCTTCAGCATGTTCAGAGAGATCAAAAGTGATCTCTTTATCAACATACTCAGGATCAGAATAAGCGTTCCAAGGAATTCGAAATGTTTTCCACGTTGTTAAATCGTCAGTATAGCCATGCCATTGTCTTCCTTTGAACTCGCCATCAATACGTCGGCCACCATCTTGGCCGACATTTACTTGAACCTCCATGTCATGATTGTACAATCCGGCAAGATCAGGATGAGTATTGATTAAGAGAAAATTCTTAATTGCCTGCGTCTTCGTTGGTTGCATTAGTCACTCCTCTTGATTGTGGCAGCCATTTTAGTGTATAAGGTATGTGCTTCTTCAGCACGTTTTCTTCCGCTATCTGTGATAGAATACTGTGTATTATCAATGTTTCCATCACTAATGATAAAATCTCTTAATCTTAACCTACTCAACGCATTAAGAAATAAAATCGTGTCTTCTTTTATCCCTAATTCATCCCTCAAATAACGAAGAAGTAGAAGTGATCCTGAAGATTGATTGTACAATCGAAATAGAATCGCTGTTTCGATGATGTCCATTAGAGCACCTGCCTTAGTGATTGCACAATCAATTGTACTTTTTTATTTCCTTCATCTGTGATTCTATGCTTGCGATGGTTAATACAATCGCAGTCATCTGTACAACTGTACACCCGTATAAAACCATTAGTTCTAAGCTTAATGGTTGTTGCAATCAATTCAGTAGGCATAAATTTGATCTGCATGGCTTTCATTTGATCTGCCATCTGTGGTACTGTCTCAAATCCTCGTCGAATAAGAGCCATTGTCATGAATTCTAAAAGTGAGGATTGATTGTCGCAATCAATTTTCATGTTCTGGTTCCTTAAAATTGATTGTTACAATCAATTTCGACTATCACAATCAAAACCGTGTTTTGCAATCAAAACCGCAAAACGCAATCAAAATCACGTTTTGCAATCAATAGGTCGATGGGCCGCCCGCTCACAGGTACATAAGGCCAAAAGGGCGAAACCCTTTAGTAATTTTTTAAGTGACGACCACCAAACGAGTTATATCCATAAATAACCTCTTATATAAGCAACAATACCATCTTCACTATCTTAGGGAAGATAGTAATGTAAGCACCCTCGAATCATCACTATCTTCAGTAAGATAGTGATGATTAAATTGCCTAGCTAACCCATCTTTTTTATTTTGCTGATCTCTGGAGACAATTGTCAGATTGGCACAAATTATGCAAGTAAAAAATCGTCGTTTTAACTCGTTACAGGCTAAGGGGTTATAAGCACGACTTACAGGTCGTATTTTCGGGGATTGTCGTAAGTCATTGTAGGGGTGGGGCTTAGCTAAAATCCTACCCTAACGTGTTATATACTTCGCATGCTCCCGACCCTCTTTCTATCGCAGGGATGCAAGGAATATAGCAGAGGAATAATCAGGGTTAAATCCTGTTATCCTGTAAGCCCCAGCCCCACAATGACTTACGTCAAAACTGGCCTCTTGTATAAAGTTGTTCACCATGTACACTTGTGTCATTTTGGGAATTTTCCAAAAAACCGCTAAAGGTGCCTGACCATTTGGCCTTATGTACTAATGGCGGGCAATAAATGCCGGCCCAGCAAGTTGATTGCATTGATTGCGAAACGTGATTTTGATTGCGTTTTGCGGTTTTGATTGTGTTTTGCGGTTTTGATTGCAAAACACGGAATTGATTGTGCAATCAATTTTAGGGTTTGGCGTGATTGATTGTACAATCAATTGATTGTACAATCAATGGCCCATCACAGTTTATTATTATTGATTGTGACAATCAATTGATTGCCGCAACCAAATCTAAACACGGAGTATTACAAGATGTCGAGTGAACAGCGAGGCAAGCTGAAGAACCTTCAGATCACCTCTATCAAGGAAAGCCCGGTCGCCCTTCGTTCCGTCAACCGCAAAAGTGAGGATTACCTTCATTTGGTTGACTCGATCAAGAATCGAGGCATTCTTAACCCGATCCTTGTCCGCGAAGTGAAGGACCCAGAGAGTGGCCAGACCATCTATGGTCTTATTGATGGCCTCCATCGGTTTTCCGCTGCTCACGATGCTGGGCTGGAAACGATTCCAGCTCTTGTCCAGAACATGGATGATGCTGATGTTCTGGAAGCCCAGATCATCACGAACGCCCAGAAGATTGAGACGAAGCCTGCTGAGTATTCACAGCAGCTTCTTCGAATTCTTGCGGGTAATCCCACTCTCACGATGTCGGAACTAGCGAAGAAGCTTAGCCGCTCCGTGGCGTGGTTGCAAGAGCGCCTCAAGCTCAACAATTTGATTGACTCAATCAAAAAGCTTGTGGACGATGAGAAGATCACCCTGAGCAATGCTCAGGCTTTGGCAAAGCTTCCTCAAGAGGAGCAAGCCAATTATGTTGATCGTGCCATTTCAATGACTCCGCAGGAGTTCACTCCCGCTGTCAATGCTCGCGTCAAGGAATTGCGTGATGCGAAGCGACAGGGGCGTGATGCAACACCTGCTGGTTTCACACCTGTTCCGCATGCTCAAAAGCTTGCTGCCGTCAAGGAAGAGCATGAAAACCATGAAATCGGCAAGACTCTGATTTCTCAGACCGGCGTTAAGACGGCTGAAGAAGGGTTCAATCTTGCCATCGCTTGGATTCTTCATCTCGATCCGCTTTCTATTGAAGAGCAGAAGCGGAAATATGATGAGCGAAAGGCGGCTGAGGCTGAGGCCCGCGAGAAGCGAAAGGCTGATCGCGAAGCCCAGAAGGCGAAGCAAGCTGCGGAAGCTGCCGCCAGCGTGTAATTGATTGACACAATCAGTTTTCGGATCTTGAGACTCAAGTTTCACAAAACACAGGACAATATCCATGTCAAACGAAATCGCCAACACCCAGGAAACTGCGATCAGCGTTCCACAGCAACAACATGACGATAGTATCTTTGAGCAAGTAAGCTCCTCTGGTAAATATCTTCCTCGCCTGCAACTCTACGGTTCCAATTCCGATAAGGCAAAGGAAGGAGTTATTCAGAGTGGTCACTATGGTCTTACATCAAGCAAGGACCAAATTGACGATCTTGGCAAAGAAGTCGATGTGTTGATTGTTTCGTGGCGACCGAAAGCCCTGGACATCTCTGGCGAAGAGATTATCGCAAGCTATAATCCGAACTCAGAATTGTTCAAGAACATTCAGCAACGCGCTGATGTTCCGAACTCTTCTTGCATGTTCGGACCAGAGTTTCTTGTCTATATTCCAGACAAGGCGAAGTGGGCAACACTCATGATGGGGAGTAAGTCTGCCCGTCGTGAAGCGCCAAACGTCAAGTCTCATATGGGGCAGTTTGCCACCTTGAAAGTGACACTTGCCGCTAACAAGCGTTATAAGTGGCACGCCACGGTCGTCAGTTCTTGCTCGACGGCCTACGACGTTCCGGCAGATGAGGAAATCAAAGAGAAAGTCGAAAATTTCCTTAATCCTCCGGAAAATGAAAACGAGCCTGTGGAAGAGGCCGCGTCTTCAGATCGAAAGCGTTGATTGTCACAATCAATTGCCTTCACGACACACCATTCTAACGGGTGGTGTGTCGTTTCCACCACACGTTGTGGTGGGGTGCCTTGACAAGAATATGGCGTACCACTGTCGCTGGTGGTGCGTCATTTCCAACACTCGTCGTGTTGGTGCTCCCTGGACTGCGGAATGACGGCTAGCCAGGTTCGCATCTGGCTAGTCGTTTTACGGTAGCTGCCCGACGCCATCACTTGGCTTAAAAGTCCCGGCTCCTTTTAAGTCCGTACTTGCGCCTAGTACGTACAGTGAAAAGCTCCGATAAGGGGCATCGGGCATTACATCAATTAAGAGGAATACATGAACAGATTGATAACTCTCGCTGATTACCTTGATACTGTTGACCCAGTTACATTTAATATTCACGCATACATCACAGGACGCATCGGAAATAGTACTCATGATGAATTGGTTGTCGCAATCAAAGAAAAACAAATTGCGGCATGTGCGATCGGGCATTGCTCAATAGTATTCCCTGAAGAGTGCCGTTTTATTCTCGAAGCGAAGCGAAGCGAATACAATACAATTCGTGTTGTTCTTGCTGATAATGATGCCCCTACAATGACTGCCATGAGTAAATTCTTTGGAATTACTCATGCTGATTACGCACACTTGTTTCATCCGTCATCCTATTGGATCGGTTGCGTCATGCCTTGGCACGTGGCACATCGTATTCGCAACCGTGTTCAAGAGATTGTTGAAACTCAGAACATCGGTAATTGATTGTCCCAATCAAGAAAGGGATGCGTTATGCGATTTCTAAAAATTCAACTCACTTGCCTTTGGTCTGTATTGCTTATTTTGATTGGGACGGCATTTGTTCTGTCTCATAAAGACAGGCTTGAGCTTGTTTCACCTAACGGTGAGTACAAAATCAGTATGCAAGCCTTCGACAATGCCGCAGGCATCTGGATTACTCATGGTAAGGGAATGGGCAATCCACAAGTTGCCATTTACAACATGGAGGGGCAAGGGGCAGTTCTAGGGGCGTATGCTGCTCACCCAAAAGACGATATTCGGGCATTGGATATTGCAATCAGTGCAAACGAATTTGCAAACCCAATTCAATACGTCACCCAAGATGGGAAAGTGAAACATTTCGAACCGGATTGATCGAAGCTAAGGCTAGATCACCGCCTGGAGATAATATGAACATTGTCTATCCGTCGCCGCGTAAGGTTGGTCTAGGTGTTCGTCTGAAGAGTTTGTCATCTGAAAAATGGTGGGATGCAACCAAAAAAGCATGGATTGATAATCCGCCTTTTCAATTGATTGACCTTCAAAAAATGACGGACACCTATTCCCAAGATGATCCAAATATACCGAAAGGTAGCTCACTTGCTGGTGCACCAGCTTGTGATTACATTTATCGGTTGACATTGGATGATACCCCATTTCTTGGGCAGGAGATCCTAATTCTGTTGTACCAAAGTGAAACAAATGGTTTCGTCACAAGCGGAATCCTTACCTTTGAACAACCGAATTTTTCTGGCAACCTTTCTGTTGGCGGCAGAAATATCCAATTCCAATCTTCACCACTTTGATCCCAAAAAGGGAGGGTTTCTTAACCCTCCCTTTTTGCGTTAATGGCCTACTCAGCTTGGAATTATAAGTCATGTTGATTGTTCCAATCATTTTCTCTGTATTTAATTGGAGTGGTTTCACTAAAACATTGTTGGCTGAGAAAAGACTCAAAGTATCTAAAGATATTGATAGCCAAAACTACAAAGCAAATAAGCATTCCTCATTTATGGGTATGATGGCAACATTTGTAAACAGTAATCCGGGAAACATTCGAGATTACCTTGCAAATGATTGTGCAATCATTTCCCATTTTCAAGCAAGCTTCCTCGTTATTGATGAAGCAGCGTTGTTTGTCGAAATAGGCAAACATTCAAACCTTAAGATTTTATACGGTGCGGATAATGATTGTGCAATCATAACTGGTAATTTCCTTGAATGGAGAAATGCCGTAATAAGTGGTTGCAACAATCAAAAGACGCAAGAATTTTATTCCACAATCTTTCAACTATTCGATAATGTCGGACTTCGTGATCTCTGGTATAATTATTCCAGAGAGCGTTCGACAAGCGGCAAGTTGATATTTCGCCGGAGAAAATGATGCGAGAGCTTCCTTCAAAATTCATCGCTGGACGGTTCTGGGTTCCCGTTAAAGCCGAATATACTGGTGAAAACAAAATTGTATTTAAGTTCAAATTTAATAGAACATTGCTTGAAGAAGTAAAGAACATGGAAGGTGCCCGGTGGAATCCGGATTTCAAAATCTGGACCGTGAGTAACACTCACAGAAACTGGTTCAGTATTGACCATCTAACAGGCAAGAATCCTTACGCTCCATACGATGCACAATTGGTCGATTATACTCCGACACGACCTCTTTATAAGCATCAAGTAGAGATGGTGAGGCATGGGTTGACTCGGCATTATTGCATTTTTGCAGTGGAAATGGGATGCGGAAAAACACTTTCTGCAATCGAAATCATCGAAGAGTCCGGTTTTGAGGATTGGTTGTACATTGCACCAAAGTCAGCGTTGGCAAGCGTCAAGCTGGAAATGATAAAATGGGGAGCAAAAGTCACTCCACATTTTTATACATACGATGGGCTTCGCAAACTCATTGAAAATTGGCCATCAGGTGTTCCAGCACCACGCGGCGTGATTTTTGACGAGTCTTCAAAAGTCAAAAACCCCAACGCTCAAAGAACAAAAGCAGCCTTGCATCTTGCCAATGCCATCCGTGAAGAGCATGGCCGGGAGGGCTTTGTTATTCTTATGTCCGGATCACCAGCACCAAAGTCGCCACTGGATTGGTGGCCACAAGCAGAAGTGGCATGTCCGGGGTTTCTCCGAGAAGGAACGTATGAAAAAGAGAAGCGTCGTCTTGCTATTATTGAAAGTCGTGAATCTGCTACTGGTGGCATGTTCCCGCATCTCGTCACTTGGAAAGATGATCCAGGAAAATGTAACAGATGTGGTCAACCAAAGGACCACGATAATCACAAGATGGCAAATACAGGTGATGATGTTTTTGATTCTATGGTTGAGTCTCGCCTTCTTCACGCTTTTGAACCTTCCAAGAATGAGATAGCTGACCTTTATGAAAGGTTAAGTGGTCTTGTTCTTATTCAATTCAAAAAGGACTGTCTTGATCTCCCTGAAAAACAATATAGAACAATTAAGGTTCGCCCAAAACAATCAATATTGAATTCTGCGAAGCTTATTACTGCAACAGCACCATCAACCATCTTGGCATTGACATTGCTTCGTCAATTGTCTGACGGTTTTCAATACGAGGAGATTGAAGCAGGTACAAAAGAATGTGAGCTTTGTCACGGTGAAAAAGAAATTGTTCGTCCAATGCCTGACGATGAAGGCGAGTATGTTGATTGTACAATCACTTGCCCACACTGCGGTGGTGCTGGTGAAGTACCAAAATATAAAACGGAAACAAAAGAGTTTCCATGCCCAAAAATTGATGCTTTGACACAACGCTTAGAAGACCATGAAGAAGATGGTCGGCTTGTTATTTATGCAGGCTTTACTGGGAGCGTTGACCGTATTTGTCGTGTTGTTCAGCAATCTGGCTGGGAATACATTCGCGTTGATGGGCGTGGTTGGTATTCATCGCTTGGCAATAAGAGCAGTGAGGAAATGCTTTTATTGTTCCAAGACAAACAACGAACAGTTGAGAAGCTTGCGTTTATTGGGCAACCATCAGCCGCAGGCATGGGTCTAACACTTACTGAATCAAATGAGATTGTGTATTATTCCAATGATTTTAATGCAGAATCTCGTATTCAGAGTGAAGACAGAATTCATCGGCCAGGTGCCGATATTAACCGAGGATGCATCATTACTGATCTCGTTCATTTACCTACTGATGAACAAGTTATTGATAATTTGAAGAAGAAACGCAAATTGCAGAATTTATCGCTTGGTGTGTTCGAAGAGGCACTCACCGCTGCTATGGCAGCAGAAACAAGAAAGCTATGAAAACTGACTTCGCCGGTATGGAGCTTCAGGAAGGCAACATTGTTGTTGTCCCTACTTCAGAAGGAAATCTCGCTTACGCTTCCTTGAAGAAAATCTTCAAGAATGGTAAAGTGAAAGTCAAGGCGTTCTACCTTGATGACAACAAGGTTCGAAGCGAAACAGCAACTCTTTCTCCAGTTCAAGTTGTTCAAATCTCACCTGATTTTCTCAACTTTGATTGTCCATGCGTTAAGGCAGTGATGAAGGCTTGCTCCTAACAAAGTAGGGCATGGAAGCCCGATAACAACGGAGAATTTATGAAAATCGGAACGCGAAGCATTTTGTTTGGGTGCCACCAATTTTTATTTCACCCTTTAATGGTTGCGTTAGCTTGGTACAGGTTATACGGTTTTCCAAACAAAATACAGCTTTGGGTTGCCTTTTTTGTACATGATCTCGGCTATATTGGCAAGCCAAACATGGATGGTTATGAAGGTGAAGGACACCCTGAACTTGGCGCCAAAATAATGACTTACTTGTTCGGTGAAGCATGGGGTAAATTCACGCTTTACCATTCAAGGTTCTATGCTCGACGCGATAATGCACAATTTTCGGAATTGTGCATAGCGGACAAACTCGCAACACCTATTGTACCCGCG
>Ga0102962_1000976_pt1 | contig 11810 bp, 10 predicted proteins | sample SalPonF2_C_D2_MG_FD_84519 | JGI IMG/M metagenome (GOLD analysis project Ga0102962, IMG submission 84519) | Salt pond soil microbial communities from South San Francisco under conditions of wetland restoration - Salt Pond MetaG SF2_C_D2_MG ...
AGTGGTAATTTGCCTTTCTTCAGGCAGATACCAGGCAGCCCCCAGGGCTCGTCCGCGTGGAATGATGGTGACTTTTACCAGCGGGTTGGCATATTCGAGCAACCAGCTGATTGTGGCATGCCCGGCCTCATGGTAAGCAATGGTTTTCTTCTCTTCCGGGGAAATAATCTTGTTCTTTTTCTCCAGTCCGCCAATGATCCTGTCGATGGCATCGAGGAAATCCTGGCGGCCGATTTTCTTTTTATTCTTCCTGGCGGCAACCAGGGCGGCCTCGTTACACACGTTGGCGATATCGGCGCCTGAAAATCCCGGTGTTTGTTTGGCAAAGAAATCGACGTCGATATCCTTGTCAAGCTTCAGAGGCCTCATGTGGACTTTGAATATTTCTTTTCTTTCATTCAGGTCCGGCAGTTCGACGAGAATCTGACGGTCAAAACGGCCGGCTCTCAGCAGGGCTCTGTCGAGAACGTCGGCCCGGTTAGTGGCAGCGAGAATGATTACACCGCTGTTGGTGCCAAAACCGTCCATTTCCGTGAGCAGCTGGTTAAGCGTGTTTTCACGTTCATCGTTCGAACCAAAATTTGCATTCCGTCCCCTGGCCCGGCCAACGGCATCAATTTCATCGATGAACACGATACACGGGGCTTTTTCTTTGGCCTGTTTGAAAAGGTCTCTTACGCGGGAGGCCCCAACGCCTACGAACATTTCGACGAAGTCGGAACCCGAGATCGAGAAAAACGGAACATGCGCTTCACCGGCAACGGCTTTCGCTAACAATGTTTTGCCGGTTCCCGGAGGCCCGACAAGCAAAGCCCCCTTTGGAATCTTTCCGCCCAGGTCGGTATATTTTTTGGGGTTTTTCAGGAAATCGACAATCTCCTTAATCTCCATTTTGGCTTCTTCAAGACCGGCTACATCTTTAAAGTCGATTTTGATATTGGTGTTCTTATCAAAAATCTGCGCTTTGGACTTACCCACGTTAAAAATGCTTCCTGCCGCACCACCGGCCCCTGCGCTCATCTTTCTGAATATGAACATCCAGATTACAACCAGGATAATGATGGGTACCAGCCAGCTGAGGATTTCTCCAAAATAATTGTTTCGCGTCTCTGTCCTCACCTCGGGCCAGCGGTCTGTACCTACCTCTTTTTGTAGGTCAGTAAGCGTTTGTGCAAACTGATCCTGTGATAAAATATTATAAATATAATTCGGACTCGGTTGCCCGAAATTACTAAAGCCTTTTTCGTTGCCCGTATTTGCCGTAGAATCGTTCTTAAGAAAAACTTCGACCGTTTCCTTATTTACAACAAGCATTTTGGAAACCTTCCCCTGCTTGATCAGGGTCTCAAGTTTTAACATGTCTATTTCATCGGGTTTGCTCCCGAAATTCAGAAACTGAAGGCTGAGAAAAGCCACGGCAATAAGGATATAAATCCAATACCCGCCAAATTTCGGCTTTTGCGGACCACCGCTGCCACCAGGGGTGTTGCTTTTGTTATTACCGTTATTTACATTGTTATTCTCGTTCATCTTTTTTACCTTATACTCAATTAGTTATCTTCATGTTTTGTGATGACCCCGTCAGCACACAAATCTTCCAGATGGTAAAAGGATCTCTGTTCTTTGAGAAAGATATGGACAACAATACCGGAAAAATCCATAAGCACCCATAGGCTGTTCTGTTGTCCTTCAACGTGATCGACAGAAATTTTAAGATCTTCCTTTGTTTTCTTTCTGATTTCATCAGCTATTGCTCCTACCTGCGTGGTGGAATCTCCATGGCAGATGACAAAGTAATCACAAACTGAATTATTTGTTTTTGTCAAATCTATACTAACAATTTCCTTGCCCTTTTTGCTTTTAATTGTTTCAATAATGACATTAAGAAGTTGTTCTTCCTGTTCGGTATCTTTATTTTTCATTCAAAACTATTTATCTCTTTTGCAAAGTTAATCATTTTTATACTATAAGGGCACTGGTATGCTTGCCTGAATCATTAGAAATGTATATCATTAACGTTATCATTGAAAAATTGAAACCCCTGATGAACGTAACATCAATATAAAGAATTTGTTTTTAATTTAAAGACCTTATAGTATGGCCCCTGAAAAATACGACATCATTTATCTTCCGGAAACCGATTCGACAAATTTGCAGGCGTCTGCCCTTTTGTCAGAGCGGCATGATAAGACAGCTTATGTTGTAACCACGGGTTTCCAGGATGCCGGTAAAGGACAGTCCGGGAACGTATGGATATCAGAAAAGGATAAAAACCTCCTTTGCAGCATTGTCATATACCCTGATTTTATGGGTATCTCGAATCATTTTTACCTGTCAAAGATCACGGCACTGGTGTTGCACGATTTGCTCAGGCGATACATCCCTAAGCCGGAAATCAAATGGCCAAACGACATTCTTGTGAATGAGCGCAAAATAGCCGGAATTCTTATAGAGAATACCCTGCAGAACAGTGAGGTCCTGAGCAGTGTGATCGGCATCGGGCTTAATGTGAACCAGGCTGATTTTCCTGAGTTTTACCCCGGGGCTACCAGCATACTGAACGAAACCGGAACCATCCATGACACGGATGTCATTCTGAATCACCTTCTGGAGCAATTTGATTATTGGTACGGACTGCTGAAAGAATCTCAATGGCAGGTCATCGATTCAGCCTATTTTAAAGTCATGTATCGTTTTAACCGGTTTGCCCCCTACAGTGTTTCCGGATACCAGTTTAAAGCCAGGATCGTCGGGGTGGAGCCGGACGGTCATATCTTGCTCGAAAAGCAGGACAAAGAACTGCTTAAATTCGGGTTTAAAGACGTTGCCTTTTTAAAGGGTGATGCGGCCACCAACGATTGAAGGCCACCGGGTCAATTTAAAAGGGAATCTGCTCGAGTTGATCGACTATGGTATTCACAAAATTCTGAAGGGGCTTCTTCACCATTCCCATCATGATCTTGTTCACCTTCGGCTCAACGGTAATCTTTACCCTGGTGTCGAAGTCGGCCATCCCTTTCAATTGTATCCACAAGGTGAAACCTACCGGGGTGCCGGATTCAGATACGATCTTGATGAGCTTGTAGGGTTCTTTTTCAATGATCCTGAGAGTGACACTCCCCAGACCTTCGACACCGAATGAACAACTGTCACCGTCTGAGGTGAAATTTTTTACCCGTTCTCTGGGTACCAACTGCTCGTAGTTATCAAAATCCGAAAGAAATCCAAAAACCCTTTCGTCTACATGTTCGATTTTACCTGTTCTGCTTTCAATCTTACTCATAATAGTTATTTTTTCATCCAGGCAGCGGGGTCTTGTCTCCACATTTTCAAAACCCCGACCTGGTCTTCTGTTATCGATCCTGTTTTTAACGCATATTCGATAAGTGTATTGTAATCACTAAGGGTGAACAAGGCGCAGCCGGCTTCATTGAAATTCTGTTCCGCAATGGGAAAGCCATACGTGAAGATGGCTGTCATCCCCTGTACATTTGCGCCGGCCTGGCGGAGTGCATGGAGAGCCTTAAGGCTGCTGCCTCCTGTAGAGACGAGGTCTTCCACGATAACCGCTTTCTGGCCCGGTTTCAAATCGCCCTCAATCAGATTCTCAAGACCATGATCTTTAGCCGAGGAGCGGACATAGATGAACGGAAGTTTCATCCTATCAGCAACGAGAGCACCCTGGGCAATGGCACCGGTTGCCACACCGGCAATAACATCGGGTCTTCCGAATTTTTCATTAATCAGGTTTACAAACGATTCCTGAATAAAAGACCTGATCGGCGGATAGGAGAGTGTCTTCCGGTTGTCACAGTAGATGGGTGATTTCCAGCCTGAAGCCCATGTGAACGGATTTGCAGGATCTAATTTTATTGCGTTACTTTGTAACAGGTAGCTGACAATCTTTTCTTTCTGATTCATAACGCGGCAAATGTATAAAGTTTTTTTTAAGGATCGAATTGTTTTTTTTCTCAATGATTTATCCAAAGCAGTAAAAGCCCATACCGGCCTCTTCTACAGGTATGGTAAACGGGACGAACTCAAAGCCCTGGTAAATGCTTTCTTCTGGCTCGATAAAATCCCGCGGCTTTATATCACGCATGAAAATTCCGATTTCATCTGGGAAGAATTTAAATCCTGCTTCAGACTCATTAAAGCCGCCGGGGGTGTGGTGACAAATCCCGACGGTAAAATCATGGTTATAAAGCGCCATGGGTTGTGGGACCTGCCTAAAGGCAAGATGGAGGCTGGCGAGAGTTCTGAAGAAACAGCCCTTAGGGAAGTCGGCGAGGAATGCAGTATCGAAGGACTGGCTGCCGGTAAACTGATTACCCGGACATACCATACGTATATGCTTAACGATGAGCCGGTCCTTAAAGAAACATCATGGTATGCGATGACCTCGGACAACGGTGAATCACCCCACCCACAGTTGAAAGAAGATATTACCGAAACGGTTTGGTTCGACAGGAATGATATCGCCGGAATAAAAGAAAATACCTACCCATCCATTATCGACGTACTTGAAACAGCCCGTATTCTCTGATCAGATATCCCCTCTTTGTTTCATTATCCTGAACAGGACATCTTCAAACCCTGCCGACGGGTTTACGGCTGGTGACTTAACCAGTAAGCCCTGCTTGTCGATGAGGAAGAACAAGGGAAAACCTTTAACATCGTATGCGGTAAACACTGCACCGGACGACGGAGCGACCAGAACGGTCCAGCTTATCCGGTTTTCATCAACAAACTGTTTTACACTGGCTGCATTTTCTGAAGGAATGATGGTGATCACCGAGAGATAGTCGGAATGACGCGCCGCAATGGCCTTCAGATATTCAAATTCCCTTAGGCAGGACATACTTTGCATATCACAGAATCCAAGGCAGACATATTTTCCTTTATATTCGTCGAGAGAATGCTCATGACCGTCCACATCCTTAAGATGGAAGTCAGGGGCCGGCTGCCCGGGTTGTAACTTCGTAAATTTTTTAAGCAGGACCGTTGCCATATCCCTGGTAATCATGATCTCTGAGTTCGCCCTCACCGAATCGGCAAAGGCTCTCATCCGGTCTTTTGGAAAATCGCCGGAGTAGTAAGACTCATATATTTCGTTCAGTAATACTGTCTGGAAAAGAGTGTCGTTTTGCATCACCGGGTCTGCATGCAGGTAATCGTGCAGTTCAGAGACTGAACCCCGGTTGAATATTTTATATACATCGTGAAATGCGTCTTTCCGAGCCAGATGTTGATAATAATGGTCGAATACCATCCGGAAAAGTTCCCGGTACGGTGGCAGGCTGAAATCGACTCTCCGGTTGACAAAGTATTCGGCAATAAGGGTGTCGGTGTTAAAAGCATTGACGGAAAATTCGAGGATGCCCATTTTATAAAACCGGTACCGCCAAAAATAGGTACTGTCGCCAACCCCCGTGGGTACAGGGTTTGCCAGTATGAAAGAGTCGAGCTTGGATCGACTGTATTCGGGCGAATAATACCGCAGCAACTGCTTGTTTCTGAATGGCTCAAACCGGGAGTCGAAAGCTTTTATGACATGATTTAACTCTTCCAGGCTGTCGGTTTGACAATCTTCACAACCAGCCCTTAAATGGAGAAGAGCCCTGTTAAAAAAGGGGTTATGCTTCCAATCATCCGATAAGCCGGAGAGAACCGGTAAGTCAACATGATAACTGTGTCCCGGCCGGATGAATACATATCCGAGGAAAGGACCGTCGACGGTATAGATGCATTCAGTATGAGAGACTGAAACATCCAGGTTGAACGTCCCTGGATCGGTCACAGCAGCCCTGGCTACCGGATATTTGATATTGAAAAGAGGTTCCCTGTAAGTGAAAAAACGGACTGTGTCGCCCGGTAATTCCCTGCCGGTAACTCTTATATGACTTTCCTGCCCGTAAACATGAAGATACGATCCTGCCAGGAAAAGACCAAGGATGAAAAGGCGATACATATCAGAGGTATTTTTTTATATCAACACCCTTGGGGAGGAATTTGCTGGCATCACCGCCATGAATGAGAATATCTCTTACGATAGTGGAGTTTACCGGTGTATATTCAGGTGCGGTAAGCAAAAATACCGATTCAATTTCCGGTCGCATGGCCTTGTTAACCTGGCCGATGGCCCGTTCATATTCGAAGTCGGCGGCAGTACGAAGCCCCCTGAGAAGGTAAATAGCGTTTACCCTTTCGCAGTAATCAACAGTAAGACCTTCGTAATGGTCTACTTCAATTTTCGGATTATCGATAAAGACATCCCTGATAAGGCGCAACCTGTTCTCAAGGGTCAGGAACGTTTTTTTACTCGTATTGTGCCCTATGGCGATGATGATCCTGTCGAAGAGCGGGGCGGCGCGGCTTACTACTGAATGATGTCCAACGGTGAAAGGGTCGAAAGAGCCCGGAAATACAGCTGTTTTTTCCATGTTGCCAGTTTTTCACAAAGGTAATAAGCCCGCCCGAACTTATCCATTATTGTTATGATAATTCGCCACCGGGCTTGTTTTTTCGTCAGTGTCTGTCCCTAATGTCCGATAACTGCGTTGTTACAGAAATTTTAATTCCTCTTATGCATTCGTATACGGCGGATTAAAATTTTTGCACGCTCCCGTTTAGAACGGAACAGGCTTTGTTCCCGAACGTGTTGATCCAGACACCTGGACTTTATTGACAGACTCTCGTGAGTACAGCACATAAGTCTATTTGAAAGCAATAGCTTCCCCGGCATGTTGAACCGGCTCAAAATGATTAACCCGGGCCTGCAGGATTTTAACGAAACGGGAAAAAGACCTTTGGAAAGACCGGATTATTTATACGATTTTTAATAGAGCCTGACATCGACACCGCCGAATACCACGTCGATCTTGAGGTCGAGATAAGGTGCCGAAGGGTTAAAGCCGGGACTTTCGTAAATGGTATTTCCGAAAACGGCTGTATTCCCGTTGGGGAGGTTGGCCCCTGCAAAGGCGGCATCGACCCTGATCCTTACGGGAAGATCCCTGGGCAGCCGGATCTCCGAACCTCCAAAGACCGTGCTGACTTTTACTTTCCTGACGGCTCCGTCGAGTGTGAAATCCCGGAAATCGTATACGCCTTTACCAAAGACGATGTTGTACTCTTTGCCTGATTCAAAGGATTCGTATTTTCGTTCACCGAAAATCACATCGTGTTCCCCTCCGCGAAAATGTGCCATACCGAAACTGCCAAACAGAAGTCGCAGACCAAGGAAAATAAATACAAAGGCAATGATGATCTTAAGAAGCGGGAAGTCGATGTTGAAGACAATACGAAATATGAGACTTAAACCCAGTATGATGAGCAGTAAGCCCCAAAATAGCGCTGAACCCATTTTCATAGTGTTTAGTTATTAATTGAATCAAAGTTATGCAAAAATTATATACGATGATTTATCCGCATTGCTACAATTCAATCGCATGATCTTTCAGTTAAAGAGTGCTCCTGGTCTGCCTGTTCTTTGTCTTAACCGATCCCTGTTGTAGCAGGAGGGTGCCTCAAAGATACCGTAATTTTTGAGACACCCTCCTGCTATCAATGTTCCCCGCTGTGTAAAATCAAGATTCAGAATTGTGGGTGATATGTAAAAAATCGTTAGCCTAATGTTGTTCTCAGCTGATTTTCATCGGTTTTTTCACCTTTTCTTTCAGAAGGGCATGTTCAAGGACTTCCATAATGGTGTCTACATAATGGAAGGTAAGTCCTTTCCGGTAAATATCCTTGATCTCTGTAATATCCTTTTCGTTCTCACGCGACATGATTATGTCGGTAATACCCGCGCGTTTGGCTGCCAGTATTTTTTCTTTGATGCCGCCAACCGGGAGTACTTTCCCACGAAGGGTTATTTCACCGGTCATGGCCAGGTTTTTTCGCACCTTTTTCTGTGTAAATGCCGAAGCAATGGAGGTGAGCATCGTTATGCCTGCCGACGGCCCGTCTTTAGGGATAGCACCTTCAGGGATATGAACATGAACATTCCAGTTCTCGAATACTTCGGGGTCGTTAATACCGATGATATCGGAATGGGCTTTCAGGTATTCGAGAGCGATAATGGCCGATTCTTTCATGACCTCGCCCAGGTTACCCGTGAGGGTCAGGTTGCCTTTTCCTTTACTCAGGCTCGTTTCAACGAATAAAATTTCACCGCCAACGGCCGTCCAGGCAAGCCCGGTGACAACCCCGGCGAAGTCGTTGTTCTCGTACCTGTCTTTAAGGAACTGCAGCGGCCCAAGGATTTCGGTGATATCATTCACCTTTATGGTTTGTTTGAATTCTTCGCCAAAGGCAAGTTTACGGGCCGTAACCCTCATGATTTTCGCCATCTGCTTGTCGAGCTGGCGTACACCCGATTCCCGGGTGTAATATTCAATGACATGTTCGATAGCCTTCTTGTCGAACCGGATATCACTTTTCTTCAACCCATGCGCATTGAGCTGCTTTGGTATCAGGTGCCGTTTCGCTATTTCAATTTTTTCTTCCACCAGGTAACCTGAAACTTCAATGATCTCCATCCTGTCGAGCAGGGCAGGATTTATAGTGCTGGTGGTATTTGCCGTGGCAATGAACATAACCCTGGAGAGGTCAAAATCCACTTCCAGGTAATTATCGTGGAAAGCGGAGTTTTGTTCCGGGTCAAGCACCTCGAGTAATGAGGAAGCCGGATCGCCATGAAAATCGTGACCGACTTTATCGATCTCGTCAAGAACAAAGACCGGGTTCGATGATTTTGTCTTCTTCAGATTCTGGATGATCCTGCCGGGCATAGCCCCGATGTAGGTTTTCCGGTGCCCTCTGATCTCTGCTTCATCGTGAAGGCCGCCCAGCGATATTCGTACGTATTTTCTTCCGAGCGCAGAGGCAACAGATTTCCCAAGAGACGTTTTACCAACTCCCGGAGGTCCTACAAGGCAGAGGATGGGTGATTTCAGATCGCCTTTAAGCTTAAGGACGGCGAGATGTTCAAGGATCCTCTCCTTAACTTTCTCCAGTCCGAAGTGATCCCTGTTCAGAATTTTTTCGGCGCGCTGAAGGTTGAAATTGTCCTTGGTATATATATTCCATGGCAGGTCGAGAAGTGTCTGGATATAATTCAGCTGTACGGAATATTCTCCCGAAGCGGGGTTCAGCCTGTGGAGCTTATCCACTTCCTTAAGGAAATAGTCCTTTATTTCCTCTCCCCACTTTTTCTTCCCGGCCTTTTGCTTCAGGTCTTTTATCTCCTGTTCAATCGGGTTACCTCCGAGTTCATCCTGGATGGTTTTCATCTGTTGTTGAAGGAGGTATTCCCTCTGCTGTTGATCCAGGTCGTGTTTTACTTTGGTCTGAATGTCATTCTTAAGTTCCAGCATCTGGACTTCACGCGTCAGGTATTCAAGCAGCCTGATACCGCGCTGTCGCAGGTCATTAATTTCAAGAAGGGCCTGTTTATCCTTGAGATCCATGTCGTTATTCGACGACAGGAAATTGATGAGGAAGGTTGTGCTTTCAATATTTTTTACAGCAAAAGTGGCTTCCGGGGGGATATTGGATGACAATTTAATGATCTTCAGGGATAGTTCCTTCAGTGAAGCAATGATGGCCTTCAGTTCGTCCTGGTTGCCTTCTTTCAGATCTTCCTGCACTTCTACCTTCGATACCAGGTATGGTTTGTCGGAAACAACGTCGACCAGTCTGAAGCGCTTCTTCCCCTGTATGATGATGGAGGTTGATCCGTCGGGCATCTCTAAAATCTTGAGGATCTGCGCGACGGTTCCCACCTCGAAGAGATCGTCTTTTTTTGGTTCTTCGACTTCCGGATCCCTTTGAGCTATTGTTCCCAGGATCTTGTTTTTCTGGTATACATCCTGAACCAGTTTAAGTGATTTCGATCTCCCGACAGTTATCGGGATCACGACACCGGGGAACAGAACTGTATTCCTGAGGGGTAATATTGGCAGAACGTCGGGAACGTTCATGTCGGTAACTTCCTGTTCTTCTTCTTCCGATATTATAGGTATGAATTCTGCATCCTGATCAAAATCATCCTGGGACAGAAAATTATTATAATTCAGTTCTGAGAATTTCTTCATAAATCCTTTATCTCCTTTCTTCTGACAAATCGTCCGATTCATTAACAAAATACACTGGTATTACCAGTGGGGTAGTATTGGCAACTCCTATGCCAAAGGCAATGGATACCGGTTCTTTATTTCCTGTACTTTTTTGTCAGGTTGAAGACGTCGGTAAGAATTCTTTTTTCGGCATCGTCGAAACGGATATTTCTCCTGCCCATGACCTGTTCTGCAACTTCAAACGCTTTTGGGAGGGAAAAGGTTGTAAAGCCGTGAGCGCCACCCCAGCTGAAGGAAGGGATGAATGTTCTGGGAAATCCTGCCCCGAAAATATTCGCATTCACGCCGACTACTGTACCCGTGTTAAACATGGTATTGATGCCACATTTGGAATGGTCACCCATTATCAGACCACAGAATAAGAGCTCTGTGTTGATAAATTTTTCATCGGGATAACTCCAGACTTTAACCTTTGCGTAGTTGTTTTTCAGGTTTGAGTTATTGGTGTCGGCCCCTATATTGCACCATTCGCCAATGACAGAATTTCCGAGGAAACCGTCGTGGGCTTTATTGGTGTAACCCTGGATTACGCAGTTGTTCAGTTCACCACCGACTTTGGAGTGCGGGCCGATGGTTGTCGGGCCATAAATTTTGGCCGAAAGTTTTACGGTAGAATGTTCGCCAAGGGCGAAAGGCCCCCTGATGACGCAACCCTCCATTAGTTCACTGTCTTTCCCGAGGTACACGGGTCCGGTGGTGGCATTAATGGTGGCAAAATCAGCTCTGACGCCTTCTTCAACGAAGAGGTTTTCTTCACCCAGGATTTGGTTACGGGTGTTCAGTTTAAGTGAATGTCGTCCGGTTGTAAGGATTTCGAAGTCATGACGCATGGCATCGCCGTTCCACGAAAAGATCTGCCACGGATAATCGAGAATTTTGGGGGTGCCGGCATACGATACGGCCGAAAGGCCATTGGTATCGCTGGCACTGAAGGTTGCTGCCTTGTCGCCGGTGAGCCGGCAGGCCAACATTCTCTGCCCGGCGTGAAGATAACATCCTGTTTCCAGGCCGGTGACGGCCTCAAGAACTTCGGCGTCGGGCAGAATAGCACCATTGATGAATAAATTGTCGGATGAAATAGTGGCCGGGAATTTTTCAGACAGGTAGCCGGGCGTTTTAAAACTGAAAGGACTGCCGGTAAGCCGGCCCCATTTTTCACAAATCTTAAGAATGCCGATCCGGAGTTCGGCAACCGGTTTGGTATAAGTTAAGGGCAGGAGTGTCTCCCGGCTTCGATCGTCGAAAAAAATGATATTCATACTTAATGGTATATTGGCTTGGGAATGTATATTAAACTGATTTTCCGTGTCAATGTTCAGTTTTTGGCCCGGTCTTTTATCGAAAGGAAAAGGGTGAGCCTTTTTCAAAATTACATAAAAAAACTCCGATAATATGATTATTACCGGAGTTTAGAATTGTGCTATTATAAATCTTTACTGCTTGTTCCTCTTTTCATAATGTGATTTATACCTGTTCATGAATTTATCGACACGTCCGGCAGTGTCGACAAGCTTCATCTTACCAGTGTAAAAGGGATGAGACTGGGATGAAATTTCCAGTTTGATAAGAGGATACTCCTTACCATCTTCAAGCTTGATAGTTTCCCTGGAGTTAGCCGTTGACCGGGTAAGAAAGGTATGTCCGTTTGACATGTCCTTAAATGCGACC
>Ga0102962_1000977_pt1 | contig 11798 bp, 9 predicted proteins | sample SalPonF2_C_D2_MG_FD_84519 | JGI IMG/M metagenome (GOLD analysis project Ga0102962, IMG submission 84519) | Salt pond soil microbial communities from South San Francisco under conditions of wetland restoration - Salt Pond MetaG SF2_C_D2_MG ...
CGGCACCTGGAACGACTATGAAAGATTTCAACAGGATGCTTAAGATAATATTAGGCTGATGGACTATATGCGTTATAAAATAAATGAACACCGATCCGGCGCCCATAAACAGAATACGACTGTAAGGCCATTTGATCGGTACTTTACGGTAAGAATAAATGGAATAACTGCCAAAGAGGAATAGGAACGCCAATAACGTGGCATAAGCCGCGCCCATCATTCCATATGCCGGTATCATGAAATAATTCAGAATTACATTTACAAAAGCTGCCGCCATCGTGCTCAACCCGATATACAAGGTTTTCCCTTTTACTGCGAGACCGGCAATAATGATCCATCCAAGTCCATAGAAGAAATTACTTCCGGCGACATAAGGGATGATGACGTGTCCCGGAACATATGCTTTTGATGTGAAAATGGTGAGCAATTCGTTGCTAAAAGCGGATAAGACCAGCCAGAGCAGACAACCAATCAACGTATAATAAATGAGAATTCGCTGATAATATTCTTCCCGCTCATCTTCTTTTTGTTTGTCGTATATCGATGGCTGCCATGCTTTTAGAAAAGGAGCGACTAATATCATACTTGGAATCATTCCGAAACGGTAAGCCATGCCGTAAATACCGGTATCCGCGGCGCCGATCATTTTATCAATCATCCATCGATCGAAGAAATTGAGAATGGGAAAGGCGGCGGCCGCCAAAATGAACGGATAGGAAAAATGGATCATTTCCATCAACAGTTTACGGTCGAAACGCAGCCGGATGTAATGAAAAGCCGATCCGATTCCGAATAGAGCCAAAGGTAGTAAAAGGAAAATTCGGGCAACAAAGACAACATCAATCCTGGCCCTAAAATAAACGAGTGCGATATAATTGATCGTACAAAACGTAAATGTACCGAAGATAGTCCAGAAAGATAATAATCCCGCTTTACCGCGAACCTGTAAATAACTGCTGGATAGCATGTTGAATAAGCGGAAAAAAAGGCTGATAACCATAAGGTAAAAACAAAGCAGAGCTAAAGGATGAGCACTGACCAAAAATCCGGCCAGGGGTTTGGCGAAGATGAAGAAGAGTCCGGTGATAAAAATGGCTTCGATGAGCAAAAACCAGAAAACGGTGGAAATGAGCGTGCTTTTTTTATCTTCGTCGTCGGAATACCGCTTGAAATAACGGAAAAAAGCCTGGGTCAGTCCTAGGTGAAGCAAAGCATAGGCAAATTGTTCAACGGGATCGAGAATTTCGAGTAGACTCAGATCCTTGGGCAGAATATAATGAGCATAAAGGGGGATCATCAGAAACAACAGGAATTTATTTAAAAAACTTCCGATGCTGTAGATGCTCCCTTCCTTGAAGAGCTTCATTATTTTATTTGTCGTCTTCACGTAGGGAAGGTAGAAAGATTACCGGTATTAATCACTAAATGTCTGATAGTAAATAAGCTATGGCCTGTTAAAATATGGAAGTATGTTTTGAGAAATGGAAATGATATATCGTTGGATTATAAAGTGATTCTTTCAATAAAACGATTGACCGTTATATCGAGTAAATCTTCTTTCTCCAATAAATATTCCACAACATCACGGAAAGCACCATCACCGCCTTTGGTTTTGGTGATATAATCGACTTCCCGTTTAACATAATTGGGTGCTTTAGGGACGGTCGCTGAAAATCCGACCTTGCGCAATAACGGAATATCGTTCACATTATCTCCGATATAAGCGACCTCATCCAAACTTAAACCCAACTGGCTGCAGAGTTTTTTCGCCTCGGCAAGTTTATCTCTGATGCCAAGGAAAACCATCTCAATCCCTAACTTTTTAGCCCGATGTGTCACAATCGTTGTATTCTCACCAGTCATGATTGCGACATCAATGTCGTTGATCCGCAAGAAATGAACACCGACGCCATCATTATTGCTGAATCTTTTCAATTCATTCCCGTCAACATCATAATACATTCCGCTGTCCGTCCAAACCCCATCGATATCCGTAATAAAAAGTTTAAGCTTCATCGTCCTCTAACATGTCGGGGTAAATAATTTCCTGTGCATCAATATCTGTTTTTACTTTTTTACCGATCACTTTCTCCCGTTCTGTCCATCGAAATCCATTACCAGGGCTCAGCAGACAAAGATCATTTTCATTGATGACGGCCCCCTTTTTTAGCTTTTTTAAAGCGGCCAGGGAACGTTCGAGTTTAACACGCGCTTTTTCTGATGCTTCAGAGCGGAACATTTCCTTTTTACCCAAAGCCAATTCCAGGTTGCGAATATCACGAATCAAACGCCAAAGTCCATCCGGCTCAAGCGATCCCGGATGATCACTGCCTTTCATCCCACGATTCAATGTAATGTGTTTTTCAATCACTTTGGCTCCAAGCGTAACCGCTGCCACCGGAATCATAATCCCAATCGAATGGTCGGAATAGCCGATTGTATAATCCGGGTACTGCTCCATTAAATAGGGAATGGTATTGAGATTGATATTTTCATATTCGGCCGGATATTGAGACAAACAATGCAAAATAGAAATATCCGAATGATGTTTGGTGATAATATCCAAAGCCTGGTCCAGTTCCTCTTTGCCACCCATTCCGGTTGAAAGGATAATAGGAATTTTGGTTTCGGCAAGTGCATGCAATAAAGGTAAATTGGTCAGATCTCTGGACGCGACTTTCAGCCGGTCAGGTTTAAAATATTTCAGGATAGATAAAGCACCGGGCGAGCAAATGGTTTCAACGAAATCAAGTTTGCGCTCTTTGGCATATTTATATAACTCAAAATGCTGTTCCGGAGATAATTCCAACGCGGCCCGATGTTCTCCGTATGTCTTTCCAAAGGAATTAGGATTATCGTAAGGTTGGCGTTTTTGAGATTCCGAAAGTTCCTCGTCTAAATCTCTTTTAGTGAGTTTTACCGCATCAATGGGCTTCAATTCACGATTTTTGAAATGGTCGATAATCGGCATCGAGGCCATATCGATCAACTTTTTGGCCAAATCCACTGATCCGTTATGATTTTGTCCAATCTCTCCGACAATATATGTACTCATTATTTTTCGTTTTTTTGAATTTGACTTTTCATGACATCACGCCATTGCGGATGTTTCTCTAATGCTTCAATAATTGGTGATAATCCAAAATCTTTCTTTGTATTTATGATATATTCGTACAACTGCTGACCAATTTCAAAATCATTTGCTGTATCGATCGTCAGACGAATATCCCGGTATTTATTCAATAATTCAGGTGCCGGAATCCAGAGAATACGAAATTGGTCGGAGTGAGTGTAAATATAATTGGTCACATGTTCATGATATAGCTTCTCATTCGTGGACCGGCTAACTTCCTCTAACGCTTTTAGCGTAACAAATTCTGTGAAAAAACCGAAATGCGTTTTGATAGCCGGCGTATCACCAAAAACCTGGAAGCTGGCATAATCACACTCATTATCCAATGCCTTCTCGACCAATTCGGATAAAAGATTCAAATTCAAAAAGGGATTATCGGCACAAACCCGAACGATTTTCTCAATATCATGAGTTTGGGCCGTATCTATAAATCGTTTCAAGACATCTTCATTGGCACCGCGAAAACAGGGGATAGTAAGCTGTTTGCAAATTTCCTCGATCTGATCATCGTCCGGCAATTGGGTGGTAGCCACATAAACCGGAAGTTTGAACGGATTATTGCGAAGCCGTTGAATCAGTAATTCCAGGATTGAAGATTCTTTGTAAAACGGACGCACAATTTTCAATGGATAGCGGGTGGATCCGGTACGGGCCTGAATGATAATTCCTATTTTTGATTGATCCATTTATTTGAAAATTTTTTGAGAAAAAGTGACTAATACCGATGCTGCTAAATTAACGTAAGATTGAAATAATAAAAGACATCTAAATTAATGTTTTAAGAATCCTCAATTCCGGTCATTTCATTTAAAATTTCGGTTACATGCCTGGTAAGATTTTTACGGGAATATTTTTCAATCTGATTCCCTTCAACGGTTAACTGACCTTTTTTATATGCGTCGTAATATTTCGAAATAACTTGACGCATTTTTTCTTTTTCATCATAGTCAATAATAGTACCGGCCTTACATTCCCGGATAACTTCTCCCGTATCACTTTCCGGCGGACCAATGCATAAAATGGGACGTCTGGCCGCCAGGTATTCAAAGAGTTTACCCGGTAAGAAATGGGATGCCATCGGGACTTTTTTCAAAATCAGCAATAATACCTGAGCTTTTCGTTGATATTTGGTCACTTCTGCGTGCGGCACATAATTACTTTCTGAGATGAAGGAAATAAGCCCATTTTCTCTGATAGATTCCTGAACATTATAATCCGTTTTACCGATGAGTTGTATCTCCAAATCATCCTTGAAACCGGGTTCATTTTGTACTAAATCGGCAAGTACTTCCCAGAAAAAGGGCGGATTTTGTGTTTTGACGAAATTACCGATGTAAGAGATGGAAAATTTCTCATCTCTTGGAATCTTCTGTTCCGCATAATCTTCGGCATCATAACCATTGGTTAAAAGATCCACCGTACGACCCCTGATTCGCTCCATGTTTCGCTTCATAGTCGGACTAACTACAATAACACGATCCGCTTTTTTTAAAACGGCGGCTTCCAGTTTGTGATGTTTGCGATCGGCCCGTTTGGTTAACATCAGATCCTGATAAAAATCGATTTCTGTCCATGGATCACGAAAATCGGCGAGCCAGGGAATATCCAGCTTATCCCGTAATTTCATGCCAATTAAATGCATCGAGTGAGGCGGCCCGGTTGTCACGATGGCATCTACGGGGTGGTCTTTCAGGTAAGGTACCAAATATCGAACCGATGGCTTAATCCAGGATTTCCGGGCATCAGGAATGAAAAAGTTTCCGCGTACCCAGATCGACAATTTCTCCGCGAGTTTCGGCTTGGATTCCTCCGACAAAAAAGCGGTCCCTATCTTACTTTCCTTTTCCTGGCCGGTAAATTTTTTATAAAAAGAATACGGTTCCCAAATAGGAGTTTTGAGAACCGTTGCATTTTCGGGAATATCTTTCAACAGGCTTTTATCTTCCGCCGGCGCTTCCGGATTTTCAGGAGTATAAATAACAGGCTCCCAATCGAACCGGCGAAGATATTTAGTGAATTTAAGCCAACGTTGCACTCCCGAACCGCCACTGGGAGGCCAATAGTACGTGATAATCAATACTTTTTTCCGGCTCATTCCTCATCAGCATTTTGCTTTTCCTGAATAAATCCGATCAAGCCAACCAATCCGAAAAGATAAATGGCGATAGTGCCACCCCAGGCAAAGGTTTTGCCCAATGTATATGATTTGGGGTTGAAGGTTAACGTGATTGTATGCTGACCTTTGGGGATAGCTAACCCTCGTAATACAAAATCAGTTTTTATAATCGGAACCTGTTTGCCATCTATGAAAGCTTTCCATCCGGCCGGATAGTAAATCTCGCTGAGGGCTAAAAACCCATTGGTATTTCTATTAGTTTTCAGGGCAATTTTACGTGGACGATAAGTTGTGACTGATACCGTCGCTGAACTATCCGGAGATACGGAAATTTGTTTATTCGTTTCAACAACGGCTACTTTTGAGGGATGGAAATTCGTCTTGATATCATTTAAAGCAGCTTTAGCGCTATTAACATATTTCAGGGAATCCACATAAAAAGCCTTGGGTAATACATTTTCGTTCTCCATGACCACTCCATTTTTGCCCTGATAAACCTTCTTTAAGTCCGGCATATTCATGACTTGATTATTAGTGATATACTTGACATTCAGCATATCTAAAATCCCAAGATTGATTCCGGATGGACCCGTCATGAGTGCATCGTTAATTAAATCCTGATAGATCCCTAATTTTGCGCCGGTATATCCTCCTATCGTGGGATAAAAATAAGCCGGAATAGCATTTTTGAAAGGATTCTGATTTAATGGAAATACCCGGTATGACCAACCCTGACCTGTTTTTACATGCTTTTCGAGAAACGAATCCATGGGTGTTCGTTGTTGTTCTACGACCATTTTCCGGTTATAGGTATTCGGAACAAGGCTGCTGGGATCATAATATCGGGCACCTACACTTAGCATATCATAAGCGGCCAGCACCACCAGACCAAGAGCGGCATAACTTGCCGGTATTTTTTTCATATAAGCAGCCATGATAAGTCCGCCGGCAATGATGACTAAAATTAAGAATCGAATACTGTCACGTTTGGCTTTGGCTTGTCGCGCCGGAATCAATTTCTCCTGCAGATACCGGCTGACTACTTGCTGAACACGTTGATCGTGGGGCGAAACATGATTTTGACGGGCAACTTGCTGTGCAATCATCTGACGTTCGCCACTTTTTTGAAACGAAAACAGACTGCTGCTGCCAAATGCAAATATTATTGCGATTAACAGAACAAATCCGATTGGACCATATAAATCTTTTAAACTTCGGGACGCTATTTTTTCCTTCGTTTTTGTGATGATCCATTCTAAACCATAAATGGCAACTACTGAGTAACAGAATACTGTAACCATCAGCCACATTTCAGGTGTACGGAATTTATTGAAAAACGGTACATATTCGAACATAAACTTGTTGAGCAGCAGGAAATGATTCCCTAAAGAAAACAGGAGTGTCAACGTACCGACAAAAAAGAAAAGTGATTTTAAAGATCTTTTCGATTTTACAATTCCGATAATAAGTAAGATAAACGTGATGGCTCCCAGGTAATGCGGTCCGCTGGTAAACGGTTTGGGTCCCCAGTAGGTACCGGTTGTTGAAGAACCGCCGTATAATCCGGGAATGATGAGTGTCAGTAGTTCACCCCAGCCCTGCGACCAGGACATGGCGTAACTCAAATTCAATCCCGAGGATTTGCTGATGGCCGAACTTCCTCTTGTGCTGTATTTCGAATATTGGAAAACACTCCAAAATGGTTGTGCATTGGCAAGAATGGCTAAAATACCGGCACCTACAATAAATAGTGTCAACTTCGACCATTCACCTATTTCGTTTTTCTTATATGCTTTATAAGTGTCGAATAACCACCAGAAGCCTAACAGATAGAGAAAATAATATGTTACCTGTGGGTGATTAGCGCGTAATTCCAAAGTTAGCGCCAGAGCGAAAAAGAAAAAATGAATCAGTTTGTGTTTCTCACGCCTGGTCATCAGCCAATATCCGGCCATAACCCATGGAATAAAACAAAAAGCGACAAATTTAGTATTGTGTCCAGCCCCGATTATAATCGGTATATACGTCGTGAATCCGATGGCTATTGCTCCAAGCGTCGCCGATAGTGGTTTTATATCCTGTATGACAAAGAAAAAGTAAAGCCCAAATAACAATACCCAAAAGGGGCCGGCCGGGAAGATATTTCCAAAAATTTTGAAAATCAGCGTATCAATATTAGGTACGGCTTTTTCAAAATTGATGACGTAAGCGGGCATACCAGAGAACATGTTGGTATCCCACAGTGGTTCCTCATGATATTTCTTTCTGGCCTGCATAACAGCCTGAGAACCTGCTCTCCATTGTACAATATCACTGGCCGCAAATTCTTTATTTCCCCAAATAGTCTGGTGAAATAAAATGGTTGGCAGGATAATTAAAATAAGCAGACAGATGATATGCTGGGTCTTTTTGGGAAGATGCTCCCAGAAACCCAATGGAGCTTCTTTTTCACGACGTTTAGAGGACATAAATTTCTATATTATTCAATCACTTTGGGTACACGGAAATAATCGGAATCGGCATCGGGAGCATTTTTGAGCGCTAATTCATGATCGAGCGGCTCAAGTGCTTTATCTTTTCTTAATGGGGAAGTTAATTCCGTAACATGTTCTAAAGGGGCAATATTTTCGGTGTCAACTTCATTTAATAAATCGATATACTCAAGAATACGACTCATATCGGCGGCAAGGCGGTCAACTTCGCTGTCTTGCAGTTTCAATCGAGCCAGATTGGCGATATAAGCAACTTCTTTTTTACTAACTGACATATGTAATTCTGGTTTTGGTGTGAATGAATTAAAACAGATGGAATTTAATAAAACAATTACATTTTCGGTAAAAGTATGAAAATAATAAGAATTTTATGTAAGAAGGCTATATCAAAACGTTCTTTTGCCCGATTTCTGTCCCGAAAATTTTCCGGACTACGGGTTTGAAGTCGCTCAGGCTTTGATATTGAACGAAATTCCTGGTTTTGCAAAGCCTTCTGTAATTGACTGTTGTACAAATAAAAGGGTTTTTACGGCAAATTAATAAATGATTTTTATATTCCTTTGAAGATATTTTTTTCTGGTGTTTTGTAAATGTTTGATTTGAACTCATTGGTTAATGATTAAAAAAAAAATTACTATTACAAATAAAGCCGGTCTTCATGCTCGTCCGGCAGCTCTATTAGTGAAAAAAGCCGCTAAATTTAAAGCAGATTTTTTTATCCATATGTATGGCTATCGTATTAATGGCAAAAGCATACTTGGTGTTATGACACTTGCGGCGGAACAAGGGGCTGAGCTGGAATTGGAATTTGACGGACCGGATGAAGAAGATGCATCGGAGTGTATTACAGACCTGTTTGAAAATGGGTTTTATGAAGATTAGTAAATATTAACGAATTGATAAGAGATTAAACCATCCTGAGTATGAATGAAGTAAAAGAACGGCAAAAGGGAGAAATGGTTATTGAGGGCTTATCGGCTGCGCCCGGAATTGCGATAGGTCCGGCTTTTATTTATCAGAGAGGAAATATAGAAGTTGATCCTCAGAAAGTGGATTCTAATGAAATTGAGCGTGAGCTGCAGAGTTTTGAGGAAGTAAGAGCATTGACAATTCGGGATTTAAAACGTATTTCGAGTATCGGCAGGAGAGGAGCCGGAAATGATACATCTGATATTATTGATGCTCAAATTGAAATTGTAAATGACCCTGAGCTGCAAAAAAGTGTTCAAACACAAATCAAAGAACAACAATTCAAAGCTGATTTTGCTGTTTGCGAAGCTTTCAAAAGGTATTTGGGACTGATCGAATCATCCGGTAATAAATTAATGATCGAACGCCTCGTTGATGTGCGCGATATTCGTGACCGCATGGTTCGAAAATTACAACACCGCTGGCAGCAAACAAATGTTAATGAACGCTCTATTATTGTTTCTGATGAAATCACCCCTTCAGAAATTATTGAATTTACCCGAAACAATATTCTTGCAGTTGCTTTAAATAAAGGAGGGGTAACAGCACATACTTCAATTATTGCCAATGCAATGAGTTTGCCTTTGGTCATTGGATCTTCTATAGCGACCAAGGTTATAAAAAATGGGGAAAAAATAATTGTCGACGGTACAAGAGGAAGGGTTATTATCCGCCCGTGCGATGAGACCCTTGAAAAATATCAGCGCTTATTACGTCAGCAAAAACGTAAGGAAAGAAATTTACAAAAGATTTTACATTTGCCGGCAACAACCGCCTCGGGCGAGCATTTTTCTTTACAGGCCAATATCGAATTTGATGAAGAGCTGGTAAATATTGAAAAATTCAAAGCAGATGGCATTGGTTTACTGCGTACGGAATCGCTTTTTATAGCTGATGGTATGCATCTCGATCGTTCTTCGCAGGAAGCTTTTTATAGAAAAAGTTTGATTGTTACCGGTAATCAACAAGTGACTATTCGTTTGTTTGATGTCGGAGGAGATAAAATACTCAATGAAACGAGACCGGAGGCTAATCCATTTTTAGGTTGGCGTGGAATCCGGGTCTTACTTGATCGGAAAGATCTTTTGAACGATCAGCTTTATGCCATTTTAAAAGTAGCTGGTGAATATCCGGGTCGTATTAAAATTTTACTTCCGATGATTAGTACACTGGAAGAATTGCTGGAAGTAAAAAATGAAATAGCCAAAGTTCAGCAGACACTTAGGGATGAAGGTCATATCATCGATAAAAATATAAAAGTAGGGATTATGATCGAAGTTCCGAGTACAGCGATACAAGCCGATGGTTTTGCTCCATATGTCGATTTTTTTAGTGTGGGAACCAATGACTTAACGCAATATGTGCTTGCTGTGGATCGGGGGAATACCTTAATTTCAAATTTATATCAACAGATGCACCCTGCCGTTTGGCGCCTGATCAAAATGACAGCGGAGGCGGCTGCGAAATACAATAAGGAAATCGCGGTATGTGGTGAACTGGCGTCGAAACCGTTTGGAGCGATGTGTTTGATGGGTATGGGGATTTCACAGTTTAGCATGGTTCCCACAGCCATTCCCAAAGTAAAAAAGATTCTTGTTACTCATACGTTAGATGAAATGAAGAAATTGACTGAAGAAGTAGAACATGCGGTATCCTATTCGGATATGATGAAAATTATTAATAACTGGTATAAGGAAAACGATCAGAATCATGGTTAGCTTTACTGAAAAAATTATTAGGGAAATTGATAGTGAGGGGATGTGGGATCATCTTTGTTCCTTTCCAGATCACTGGAATAATGCGATTAAGGTTACAAAAACTTCGAATTTAAATATCGATTCTGATCAATTTAAAAATGTACTTATTGCCGGGATGGGAGGATCTGCAATAGGTGGTGATTTGATCAAAGCTTTTGCGGAAGATGAAAACCAAATACCGGTTTATGTAAACCGGCATTACAAATTACCGAATTGGGTAGACAACAAAACGCTATGTATTGTCAGCAGCTATTCAGGGGATACGGAAGAAACCTTGCAATGTTTTGATGAAGCGCGTTCAAGAGAGGCTAAAATCATTGGAATTACCTCAGGTGGTCAATTATTGGATAAGGTTCGAAAGTTTGGCTGTGATTATGTGAAAATGCCTGAAAGGATGTCGCCACGTGCGGCACTTGCTTATAGTTTTATCCCTATGTATTTCATCTTCCAAAAGGCCGGATTGATTGAGGCTGATGAGGACCAATTAAAACAAACTGCAGTATTTTTAGGTAATCAAGTTGATAAATTCTCGAATTTTATTGAAAATGAAGCTCTTTCTTTGGCCTTTGATATACAGGATACCTTACCCATAATCTATTCAGATGGCGGATTGATGGAGCCTGTTAATCTTCGTTGGCGAGGTCAGTTCGAAGAAAATGCAAAAACGCTCGCTTTTGGTAATTTGTTACCCGAAATGAATCACAATGAAATTGTGGGGTGGGATCAAATCGCACATCTGACCGGCCGATTATCGGTGATCATGTTGTCGGATAAAGAGGATAATCCCCGGGTAACCCAAAGAATGTCAATCACAAAAGATTTAATATCGGAACAGGCCAATGGGTGTTACGTTTTGAAGACACAGGGCGACAATAAATTATCAAGATTATTTTCCCTGATACAATTCGCTGACTGGACGAGTATCTATCTCGCTTTAATCAATCGTATAGATCCGACTCCTACCCCTAAAATTGACCTGTTAAAAAGAAAACTTGCTGAAGTTTGACGTAGGTTTGCGCATTATTTTTGATTAGAAAAAGAACAATGAATCAATGTTGTTGTTAATAAATCGTTAAAATGTAAGAATTTATGTGGATTTTTCAATCTTAAAAAATTAAATAAATAATTAATATTAGGTTATAATTTAAATATGGAAACGATTTTTTATTTAAAAATATAATAAATATACAAACGAATTACTTAATAATTAATATTAAAATGTTTTCGTAATTAAATATTATTTAGTTTCTTAGGCTTTGTAATTAAATAATTAAGGTTTATATTTATTTTAATTTGTTATCCATTAATCAAGAGCTACTAATTATGATCAA
>Ga0102962_1000978_pt1 | contig 11797 bp, 8 predicted proteins | sample SalPonF2_C_D2_MG_FD_84519 | JGI IMG/M metagenome (GOLD analysis project Ga0102962, IMG submission 84519) | Salt pond soil microbial communities from South San Francisco under conditions of wetland restoration - Salt Pond MetaG SF2_C_D2_MG ...
ATTCCGTTCTTGCGCACCTTCTCGATCGCGCCGGTCAGAGCCTGTTTCACCTTGGCAACGTTTCCGCCCGGCGGGTAGACCGCATAGGCGAAACCGATACCCGCACCGGCCTTGGGTTGGTAAAGGAAGCCAGAGGCGAGCACCTTGCCCTGGTAGCGCAGCGCCTGAATCGGGCCGCGCTTGGAAGACAAGGCATCGGCGGCAAGCTGTGCCGCCGGATAGTCGGCGTTGCGGTAGCCGGGCATCCGGAAGCTCACCAGCACCAGGCCGTAAGGCTGGTCCGAAGGCGTCGTAAACGTCGTCGCCGCAACCGGCGCCAGCGTTACCTTCGGCTTCGCGGGAAGCTTCTTGGCCGGGATCTTGCCGTATAACTTCTTCACTTTGGCGATCACGGACTGGGGATCCACATCGCCGGTCACCACCAGGAGTGCATTGTTCGGCGCATACCAGGTGTTGTGGAATTTCTTCAGCATTGCGCCGGTAGTCTTGTCGAATGACGGCTTGGTCCCGAGCGCATCATGCGCATACGGCGTTCCGGCAAAAAGATGCGCGAGCATCTTCTTCTCCAGCATGTACAGGGGCGAGGAATGGTCCCGCGCCACTTCCTGCTCGATAGCGTTGCGTTCCTGCTTCCACTGGGCTTCCGAATCATCGACCCCCGCCATGCGCGCTGCGCCGACGTGAAGGGAAACATCCAGATCCCCCTTGGGAACGATCATGAAATAGGAAGTGATGTCGTTGGTCGTGAAGGCGTCGAATGTGCCCCCCATACGTGCCATGATCGCCGCGAGTTGATTCTTCGAGAGCCCGGGAGCCCCACGAAACATCATGTGCTCCTGCGCGTGCGCCATGCCGGGAAAACCCTTCGGCGCCTCGTTGGCACCCACGCGATAGGTAATCTGCTGGGCAGCCACCGGCGCGAAGGGATCACGCACGACGACAACCTTCAAACCATTATCCAGGGTCGCACGCACTACACGGGTCACCGATGTCGCGGCTGCAGGCGCACCGCTATGTGTATTACTGTTTGCGGTCGAACGCTTTGCGGAGGACGACGAAGAGCATGCCGCCAGAGAGAACATGCCCATCAGGGCGGCACAAAACATCACTTTCTTGAACATCACTAATCCTAATTGTCAATCGAACCAATGCATGCAAAACTTCAAAAAGAATGCATGCGGCCTCCCAGGACGCGCGCAGGCTCCCGTTTGAGTGTGCGCTAGCGCTGTTGCACGGTAGCCGCAGCGGCGGCAGTAACGGCAGCAGGCGGCGTGTAACGATGCCATTCCTGGGTTTTGTGAAAAATCCAGACGTAGCCGCGCACCATCAATGTGTTATTTCCTTTCAACCACATTCTGCAAGTGTAGGTCTTGCCTTCTTCCGGATCGTAACATTTACCCTTGCGCCAATCGTGGTTGGAAGGCGAATACTTGAAACCCGTCAGGACATCCATGCCCATCACGGGCCTGGAGCGCAATACCTTTTTCGGATTATGAATGTCCAGTTTGGGCTTTCCCGCCAGCGATTTTTTATGAAAATTGGCAGGATAGTCAGGCTGTTTCAGCCACACAATCCGGCCTTGGTACTTTCCATCGGCCGTCTTGTAAATACGAACTCGAGACTTGTCGTTCGGGGTGGTCCACAATCCAAGTACAGCATTTGCCGGGCTGCTCTTGGCCCCGGCTGTAGTCGATGTGCCTGGGGTCGGAGTCTTTGCCAATACAACACCGGACAACGGCAGGAGCAAAACCGCAAAAACTGCAAATATACGCTTGAGCATGAAGGCACCCTGTATTACGAGTTGTCTGATTCTGACACCGCGCCAGATTCCATGCAAGCATTCAATTGGGATCAACCGCCCGTCATGGCGTTTTGCCAAGGCTCACCGGAAAAGTCCACGTTACCTCCAGAGATCAGGGCTGCAGTCATGCCTTCCCCTGAAACGGTACCGTTCAAGAGGGCTGCAATGACCGTCGCAGCCGACGGTTCTATCACCAGCTTTGCGGTTTCCGCCATCCACCGCACGGCATGCAGGATCTCCTCATCGGTCACCGTAACCAGGTCCGTCAAACCCGACTGCAGAATCGGAAACGTTACTTGGCCTACCGTAGCCCGCAAGCCATCGGCCACCGTCTCCACTGTATCGAGCGGCTGGATCTGGCCGGATGCCAGCGAACGCCTCGTATCGTCGGCTCCGGCGGGTTCAACGCCGATGATTTCGATATCGTGTCCCAGCCAGCGGGCGCCGAGGATGGCCCCGGACGCCAATCCGCCGCCGCCGACGGGCACCAGGATACGCTTTACCCGCGGGGCGTCTTCCAGCAATTCGATTGTCGCCGTAGCCTGCCCCGCGATAACGCGTCCATCGTCGTAGGGGTGCACGATCAGGGCCCCGGTGCTTTCGACCACCTCGGCCAGGCGTGATTCGCGTTCTTTCTGGGTCGGCCCGCAATCGACCACCTCGGCGCCCCACCGGCGAATCGCGGCCCGCTTGGTCGCCACAGCCGTTCCCGGAACGACGATACGCGCCCGGGCACCCGCCAGATGAGCCGCCCAGGCGAGGGCCTGACCATGATTTCCCGATGAGTGCGTAGTCACGCCCCGGGCCAGTTGTTCCGGCGTCAAGGAACGCACGGCATTCAGTGCGCCCCGTGCCTTGAATGCCCCGGTGACCTGGAACTGTTCGCATTTGAGCAATACCGGGGCGCCTGTTTCTTCGGCCAGGGCGGCAGGCGACAACACGGGCGTACGCCGTATCTCCCCGGCCAGACGTACGCGTGCCGCGGCTATCTCCGCAGGACCAGGCGCCCTCAGCGGCCTGGGGTCTTGTTCACTGGATACCGCCTTTGCTATCGTCATCTGTTACTCCTTTACCGCACCGGAAACTTGCATGAACCAGCCCGCCACCATCCATGCCGAAGAACTATACCAACGCATCGAATGTGGAGAAGAATGCATCATCATCGATGTGCGCACGGAAGAGGAATATCGGGCACTCCATGCCAAGGGAGCATTGCTGCTCACACTGGATGAATGCAATGCGGATTCACTCGGAGAGTTGCTTGCGGGAAAGGGCTACTCGAAAGACTCCTCGCTGTATCTCATATGCCATTCCGGCCAACGCGCCACTGAAGCAGCCCGGACACTGCGTGAGGCTTTTCCCTCCGCCACGGTGATCCAGGGCGGCACCCTGGCCTGGGCACAGGCCGGCCTACCGGTCACGCCCGGTACGCAACCCTGAGCAGGACCGTGCGCGGCAAGTCAAGGCCTTGGCCTCACTCCCCGCCGTACTCCCGGCGGAACAATCGAGCCCGGTAATGACGCAATTCGTCGACTGATTCCTCGATGTCGGCCAGCGCCCGGTGGGCGCTTTCCTTTTTTTCGCCTTCAAGCACTGCAGGCGCCCAACGGCGTGCCAGTTCCTTCAGGGTACTGACATCGATCTGCCGGTAGTGGAAGTAGGCTTCGAGCGCAGGCATATGCCTGACAAGGAAGCGCCGGTCCTGGCATATCGTGTTACCGCACATGGGAGAGGCGCGCTCGGGAACATACTCACGGAGAAAAGCCAGGGTGGCCCGCTCGGCTTCGGCTTCGCTCACTCCGGATGAAAGCACGCGCTCCCATAATCCCGAACGGCCATGGTGCTCGGTATTCCACTCGTCCATGGCCTCAAGCACTGATTCCGGTTGGTGAATCGCAAGCTCCGGACCTGTCGCCAGCACCCGCAGGTACTTGTCGGTCACAAGGGTTGCTATTTCCAGAATCCGGTCGGTATCCGGATCCAGACCGGTCATCTCCAGATCAATCCAGATCAGGTTTTCAGGATCAGGTGCCACTATCTTCCCTCCCCGCTTTCGACTGGCATTCTAGCGTGAGCCCGGCCTTTCATTCCGAGACACTCGACCGGCGCCGACGCCGGTAACGAGGCGAAGGCTCGGCTACCCGGTTTCGCAAATAGTGCGGCATCGCGACTGAAAGCTCGGCCGTGCGGCCGGCAGACAGATCCATGACGCCCAGTTCGGCGATGGCTTCAACGGTCGGAATCAACCCGGGATCGCTGAGCGTACTTTCCGGAAGATTCCCCAGGAAAGGTACGCCGCTTCCCGCCCAGGCCCAATTCTCTTCGGCGAAACCGTCCAGCGCCGCCGGCACGCCGATGCATTCCTCGACCAGTCTTTCCATCCCCGCATCGGTGCAGCCGAAGCCACCCCAGTAAAGCTCGCCCTGGCGAGCATCCAGGCAGGCCATGACGCGGCGCCAACCATGCGAACGGAAAGCCTGCCAGGCCAATGCGGCCAGATCGGACACCGGTACCAGTGGCACGCCGCCTCCCAGGTGCAATCCCTGCGCCAGAGCCACGCCCAATCGCACGCCGGTGAAGGCACCGGGGCCGCGCCCGAATGCCAAACCGTCGAGATCCTTGAAATCAAGGCCCATCTCGTCGAGCAGGTCACGGGCTGCCTCCAGTATGGGGCCGGGGCCGCTGCGTGGTGGACCATGCCAACTGGCCAGGATCCGGTCGCCGTCATGCAGGCACAATCCGGCTTCGGCCACCGCGGTCGAGAGCGCCATCAAGCGCATGCCGGCTCCCGTGCTCGCTGGCGCAGAAACTCCACTGCTGCCCGCTCTTCGCTCACCACAGGCATGGGCGGCAGACTCTCCAGAAACTGCTTGCGGTAATGGCGAGTCTGGAGGCGCCGGTCCCCGATCATCAACACCCCGTGGTCATCGATGGCGCGTATCAGCCGGCCCGCCCCCTGCTTGAGGGCCATGACGGCTGCCGGAACCTGGATCTCGCGGAAAGGATTGCCCCCGGCCTCCCGGCAACGGTCAATCCTTGCCTTGAGCAAGGGCTCGCCAGGCGTGGCGAACGGCAACCGGTCGATGACGACCAATACCAGGGCATCCCCTTTCACATCGACGCCTTCCCAGAAGCTGCGTGTTCCCAGCAATACACCGTTGCGATCTGTCCGGAACGCTTCCAGCTGCCGCGCGCGCGACCCTTCGCCCTGGACCTGCAGCGGATAGGGCCAGTTACGCCCGCGCACATACTCCGCTGCGAGGCGCAGCGCCCGGCGGCTCGTAAAAAGGAAAAAAGCGCCACCGTTCGCGGCCGCCAGCAAGGGCTCGGCAGCCTGCATGAGGGCGCCTATGTAACCCGGGTCGTCCACCTCGGGCAGGTTCGCCGGGAGATAAAGGCGTGCCTGGTTCTCGTAATCGAAAGCCCCCTGCACCTTCAGGGTCCGGGGTTGTTCGAGCCCCAGGTCCCTGGCGAAGGCACTAAAATCATCGCCCACGGCCAGGGTCGCCGAACTGAATATCCAGCAAGCCTCGCTCGCACGAATCCATTCGGCAAAGGTCTGCCCGGTTTCAATCAGCCGCGACGTGAGGCTGACGGCGCCACGCCTGCCCACGTCGATGGATCGCGACACCGCCGCGGGCGCATGAGACAGCTCGTCATCAGGACCCTCGCCACATGCTCCCATCCAACCCCGCAACACGTTCAAGGCGGCAAATAGCCGGCGCCGGAGTTCCGACGGCTCCTCCTCAAGAAGATTCAACTCGGCGTCGAGATCCGCAAGCGCTCCGGCAATCGCTTCGAGGTGCCGGTTGACCGGCTCTCCGAGCGTTTCGCGCTCATGGGTGCCTGGCGCCAGCTGCACGCCTTGTGCAAGAAGGCTCCGCAGTTCCGCAACCGCGTTGCCGTTGCCCGCAAGCCGCGTTTCGGCCTCGCCAAGCAACTGCCCGAGCTGCTTGAACGACAGGTTTTCGCCCCACACCGTGCGGGCCGTGTCGGGCAAGGCGTGCGCCTCGTCCAGGACCACCACGTCGGTATCCCCGAGCAGCGAAAAGCCCTCGGCCTGCAGGGCCCGGTCCGCGAGCAGGAGGTGATGGTTGACCACGACCACATCGGCCTCGCGGGCACGCTGGCGAGCGCGGTACACGTGGCAACGCCCGTAGCTGGGGCACTGCCCGCCCGGACACCCGTGCCGGTCGGTGGTCAGGCGGCTCACGAGCTCAGGCCGTTCCCCGAGTTCCTGCAGTTCCGCCAGATCGCCCGTTTCGGTCGTGCGGTCCCACTGGAGCACGGACTCGATATCGAACGATCCCTCCACTCCCAGTTCCGGCTGGAATCCGTTCAGCTTTTCACGGCACAGGTAATTCGTTCGCCCCTTGAGCACCCGCACTTCCAGCGGCCGTCCCAGAGCGCGCGTGACCGTGGGCAGATCATGTTCATAGAGCTGGTCCTGCAGCGCGCGCGTCGCAGTTGCAATCACCGCCCGGCGCCCGGACAGGAGAATGGGCACGAGATAGGCGAAGGTTTTGCCCGTGCCCGTGCCGGCTTCGGCAATGAGGTTCTCTCCGCCGCTGATGGCATCGGCGACGCCTCCGGCAAACGCCAGCTGGGCGTCGCGCGGAGCAAAATCCGGCACTTGGCGGGCGAACGTGCCGTCCGCGCCGAGGGTACCGAGAACTTGATCACGCAGGTTCATGGCCACCAATAGTACTGCAAGGGTATAATTGTCATAATTCAGCCATTAATTGCCACATCGGCATGAGCGCCGGGACTTCCGGAGGTCGTGCGAAGCACCCGGAGGCATCCCTGCCGAATCCGGTGCGACCGGATCGCCAATGGCTCACACAGGCTCAAGCATTCCGACTCTGGTTTATCAGAGGCCATTCAATTTTTCAGTAGGACAGGTAGCAATGACGACGACCAACCGCGCACTTTCAGACTGGGTGGACGAAGTTGCCCGCTTGACGCAGCCCGACCGCATCCAGTGGTGTGATGGCAGTGAAGAAGAATATCAGACACTGATCAAGGAGATGCTCGACGACGGCACCCTGATCGAGCTCAACCAGGAAACCTACCCGGGCTGCTACCTGCACCGCTCGGATCCTTCCGATGTCGCCCGGGTGGAGCATCTGACTTTCATCTGCTCCCGCAAGCGCGAAGACGCCGGCCCCAATAACCACTGGATGGATCCCGAAGAGGCGCACGCCAAGCTGGACGAGCTTTTCGAGGGCGCCATGCGCGGCCGCACCATGTACGTCCTGCCCTACTGCATGGGCCCAATCGAGTCACCGCACGCGCGCCTGGGTGTCGAGATCACCGACAGCCCCTACGTCGCCGCCAACATGAAAATCATGACCCGCATGGGCACCCCCGCTCTCAAGCGTATCGAGGCTGGAGAGCCCTTCGTCAAGGCTCTGCACTCCACCGGCGACCTGTCCCCGGACCGCCGCTTCATCATGCATTTCCCCGAAGAGCGGACCATCAAGAGCATCGGCTCCGGCTACGGCGGCAACGCACTGCTGGGCAAGAAGTGCCATGCGCTGCGCATCGCCAGCTGGCAGGCCCGCGACGAGGGTTGGCTCGCCGAGCACATGCTGATCGTCGGCATCCAGAACCCGGCGGGCGAAACCCATTACGTTGCGGCGGCGTTCCCGTCCGCCTGCGGCAAGACCAACCTCGCCATGCTGATCCCGCCGGAGGAAATGGAGGGGTGGAAAATCTGGACGGTGGGTGACGACATCGCCTGGCTGCATGTCGGGGATGACGGGCGCCTCTGGGCCATCAATCCCGAGGCCGGTTATTTTGGCGTCGTGCCCGGCACGAACGAAAAAACCAACCGGAATGCGTACGACACCATCCGCAAGAATACGATCTTCACCAACGTCGGCGTGACTGAAGAGAACGAACCCTGGTGGGAAGGCAAGACCGAAGGCGAGCCGGTAACGGACTGGCAGGGACGTCCCTACGATCCCGAAAACGGCCCGGCCGCCCACCCCAACTCACGCTTCACCGTTTCCGCCAGCCAGAACCCGAGCTATGCCGAGAAAGCCGAGGATCCGCGCGGCGTACCGATCTCGGCCATCCTGTTCGGCGGCCGCCGGGCCAGCCTTGCGCCCCTGGTCTATGAAGCCAAGGACTGGGATCACGGCGTCCTGATGGGCGCCGGCATGGCGTCGGAAACCACCGCCGCGGCCACCGGCAAGGTCGGCGCGGTGCGCCGTGACCCGATGGCCATGAAACCGTTCTGCGGCTATAACTTCGCCGATTACTGGGGCTACTGGATGACCGTAGGCGACCGGGCCGAAAAAGCCCCCCGCGTCTTCCACGTCAACTGGTTCCGCAAGGGTGACGACGGCAAGTTCCTCTGGCCCGGCTTCGGCGAGAACCTGCGCGTCATCCAGTGGATACTGGATCGCTGCAAAGGACATGGCAAGGCAGTGGAAACGCCGATCGGATTCATTCCGGAGACCCGCGAGCTACAGGGCGAGGAGCTGGATCTCTCCGAAGAAGCCATGCGCGAACTCCTCACCATCGACAACGAGGAATGGCGCGAGGAATACGAGGCTATCGCGGAGTACTTCTCCGAGTACGGCGACCGCCTGCCGGAGCGCCTCAAACAAGCACATGGCCGGATCGTCGAAGACCTCCATAAATCCGGATAGTCCGACTTGGCTCTACGGCAACGGCGGATGACTATTGCCGAAGCGCGCAGAAAAATGGGCTTGGCGTGCGCTGCCCTTGCGATGTTTGTAGTCTGCGGCATCCCGGCGAATGCGGCCTCGCACGCCAGCGTGGACGCCCAGCGGCAATCCTCCCTCGCCAGGACCATCGTCCGACTGTCTCTGGAGTATCACTACCCGGCGGTGAAAATCGATACCGATTTCTCCCGCCGGGTCATTTCCCGCTATCTGGAAATCCTGGACCCGGGACATTTCTATTTCACACAACAAGACGCGAAGGCCATTCACTCGGCGTTCGACGGCCGATTGGCCAAAGATCTGAAAACCGGCAACCTGACGCCGGCGCATGCTATCCACAAATTCTTCGAGCAGCGGAAAAAACAGCTTTTTTCCTTCGCCCTGCAACTTCTTGCGCAGAAACCGGATCTTGATTCCAACACCCGCTACCGGATCGACCGGAAAGACGTACCGCGGCCAAAAGACAATGCCGCCCTGGGGCAGCTCTGGGAAAATCGCATAGAAAACGAAATCCTCGACCGCCTGCTGCGTGGGGAACATCTCGAAGATGCGCTCTCCGTGCTCAGAACCCGCTACCGTAACCCGGATCCCGGGAATGACGAGGATGCATTCGGACAATACGTAAACGCATTCATGACGGCACTGGATCCCCATAGCCGCTACATAAACGCGGAAGAGACTGATGGCCGGGTTGGCATCATGGACAACCCACAGGGCATCGCGGGTACCCGTCTGGTCAACCATAACGGCTACGTGACGGTAGTCCGCCTACCGGTTCCGGACAACACCCCGGCTCCCGCCCGTCTGATAAACGGCGAACGCCTTCTCGCCATACGAAAGAAGCCCCAGGCCAAAACGATTCCCCTTTCGGGCTGGAACCTCGGCAAGGCCATCAGTATCATCAGGGAATCGGTGAGCACGCGGGCACGCCTGCTCGTCCAACTCCAGGGACCGGCCGGACTCCAACGCACGAAATGGGTGCGCTTGCCTGCCCGATCCACACAGTTCCGAGCACGCAGAGCCGAAGCTTATATAGACCTCGCGCGGGAAGGGACTTCACAGTACAAAATCGGCGTTATCCGGATTCCGAGCTTCTACCGGGGCGTCGAATCCGCCACGGGAGATCATGGTTCGAGGGGTGCCGCTTCAGACGTGGTCTATCTGATCCAGCTCCTCAAACGCAAGGGCGTTTCCGCACTATTGCTGGATATGCGAGGCAATCCCGGCGGATCGGTCAGGCAGGCCCTGGCAATGACCGGGCTTTTCATACCCGTGGACAAACCCGTGGTAAAGATCCTGACGCGATTCGGGACAAATCGTCACTCACCCATGAACGGGAACGATGGAATTGCCTGGCGGGGCCCATTGGGCATTCTGGTAAACAGAGGCAGCGCTTCCGCGACGGAGATTTTTTGCGGCGCTCTGAAGGACTACCACCGGGCAATAATCCTCGGAACGCGGACGTGGGGCAAAGGCACCATACAGACGTTCATCCCGCTCGCCAAACACACTGACGCCAACAGCCCGGGGAAACTCAAGCTTACGACTGGCGAGTTTTTCAGGCCGGACGGAGTCAGCCCGCAGATACGGGGCATATTGCCTGACATAATCCTCCCCAGCGCGTCTGATGCCTTTATCGGCGGCGAAAGCGCTTACCCCGATGCACTGCCGGCAGCCACAACTGCCCCACTTCGCTACAAGCCCCTGGACAGCAGCGATCATGCACAGCTTCCGAAGCTCGAGAATTATTTCCGAAATGATCTGGAAAAGGGGAAAGCCCTGAAACTGTACAGGCGTGAAGTTAATCTGCTGGAAAAGGGTGACAACTCCGGCGTGAGCCTTGATCTACGCGACCGCAGGCATACTATTGCAACCCATGATGCCCGCTGGACCAAGCTGGAGAAGGACTGGCGTTCAATGCTGGGAGACTCGCTATCAGAGGGTTCCGGCCAGTCCCGCCGGGAGACTTTCCCGATACCCGACGTGCCGCTCGATCTCGCAATCCGCATCATGGGCAAGTTCGCCGACCTGTCCCCCTCAGTCGGGCTGAAGATGAATTTTCATATCGAGGAACTCAAAACATATCGTTGCTGGTATCCGAGCTGGGAGCAACTGTCGCTCTGTATACATGACTCCCAACAGATCTTTTATGCACCAGGCACGCACAGCTCTAGCAAACCCGGCATGGCCGCCCCTCCGCTCAGTCAGGACGGGGGATTATGAAACCGGCGGGGAAAGCTTTAAACTACGCCAACTGGCTATGCACCGGCCCGGAGACCGCAGGATCTACAGGCCGGCAAGCCCCAAAACCGTATGTATTCAATATTCTGGCCGGCATCATCCGGCCTCGAAGGTGATAAATGACTTTTTCGAATGCTAGAAAATTTTACAAAGCCTTACCTGTAGGCCTGCTGCTGTGCGCATCCGGCACCGTCCTTGCTGCAACGGCGGCGCCTTCTGCAGGCAGCCAGCTGCAACCCGAGCCTAGGCAGGTTCTGATTGCCCGGACTGTGACGCAGGTCTCGCAACAGCACCACTATCCTGCGGAGAAACTGGATGCCGCCTTCTCGAGCGAGTTGCTGAAAGAATATATCGACACGCTCGATCCCGGCCATTTCTACTTCACGCAAAAAGACGTTGATTCCATTCATAAAAAATACGATAAAGCCTTGGGCACGGACCTTAAAAACGGCAATCTGGAACCCGCTTTCGATATTTACAAACTGTACGACGAACGCGTCCGCCAGCGTATTCATTACGCCTTGCATTTGATTAAGAAAAAACCCAGTTTCACGGGCAGCGACAAGTATCGTTTTGCGCGCCGCCACGCTCCCTGGGCGGCGGATGGCAAAGCCCTGGATAAACTTTGGCAGGAACGGGTGAAGAACGATGCGTTGGTCATCCTTCTGACAGGCAAGTCCTGGAAAGATGCGGCCCCGACATTGCGCAAGCGCTATTCGCGCGCTCTGAAGAACCTGAAGCAGACGACATCGGATGACGTCTTCACCTCGTTCCTCAATGCGTATACCCAGACACTGGACCCGCACAGCACCTATTTCTCGCCATTCCAGTCTCAGCAGTTCCAGATCGAGATGAGCCTGCACTTTGAAGGCATTGGCGCCCAACTCAGCGAAACCAACGGCTACGCCACCATCGTACGGCTACTGCCTGGAGGGCCTGCCGCCAAGAACGGGGTACTCAAAAGCGGCGACAGGATCACCGCCGTCGGACAAGGGAAGGACGGCAAGATGATTGATATCGTCGGTTGGAGACTCGACGATGTCGTCAAGAAGATTCGCGG